>OHAF01002992.1_pt1 | contig 11732 bp, 10 predicted proteins | sample 1577041 | NCBI WGS metagenome assembly OHAF01 (sample SAMEA3541495, study PRJEB24748) | human gut metagenome | biome: human gut; feature: human-associated habitat; material: faeces | place: China | collected 2012
ACAAAAAAATGTAATATATATGATATGGCAGGAAATTTATGGGAATGGACAGAAGAAATTGCGAATGATTTATCAAATAATTACTACATGCTTAGAGGTGGTTGCTTCCGTTATGACTACGATAGCTATCCTGTTTGTTATCGTGCATACAGTAATGCCACTGGTAGTAACACAGGCAATGGTTTCCGTCCAGCACTTTTTATTAAGTAGCACTAACCCAACTGGTAACAATGCAACCAAAAATACAAATTATTAGAAGTTTATAGATAAAATATAAGGAAAAGCAAGAAAAATATTCTTGTTTTTCCTTTTTAAATCATAGAGCTAAAGCTACTACATAATAGCTTTTACTTAACTACATTACATTCACATAAAAAATAAAAAACAAAATCAATCAACAATCAAAACAAAAAATTTCGCTAAAAAGTTGCATAATTTTAACAATAAGAGTATAATAGAAAAAGAACAATAATAAACATATAAAAAAAGAAATAAAAGAGAGGTAAAAAAATGGAATATATGTATATACTAAGAGAAGCATTAGTCTGGGTAATAACAATATTTTGGTTATATCAAATAGGAATAAGCTTATGCTCACTAGTAAAACTAAAAGAAAAACCATTAAAAGTAAAAAAAGACCACAAATTTATGGCAATAATACCAGCACATAACGAAGAAGCAGTAGTAGGAAACCTAATCGAAAGTTTAAAAAATCAAACATACAATAAAGAATTATATGATATATACGTAATTGCAGATAACTGTACAGATAACACAGCAAGAATTGCAAGAGATGCAGGAGCAATAGTATATGAAAGATTTGATGAAACCAAAAAAACAAAAGGTTATGCACTAGACTGGTTTTTACAACAAAAAATAGAAGAAAATGCGGACTATGATGCATTATTTATATTTGATGCCGACAATATTGTTGATAAAGATTTCATTAAAAACATGAACAAACATCTTTGCCAAGGAGAAGATGTAGTTCAAGGTTATAGAGATATAAAAAATCCAACAGATAACTGGATAACATCAGGTTATGCATTATTCTATTGGACAATGCATAGATTTTATCATTTAGCAAGATATAATTTAGGATTATCTCCAATGCTAAATGGAACAGGATTTATGGTGAAATTTGATATTATAAAAGAAATTGGTGGATGGAAAACAGTAACATTAACAGAAGATATTGAATTTTCATTACAAAGAATAATAAAAGGTAAAAAACTTGGTTGGGCAACAGACGCAATAGTATATGATGAACAACCAACAGGATTTAAACAAAGTTGGTCACAAAGAAGCAGATGGACAGTTGGACATATGCAATGTATGAAAGAATATACAAACAAATTAGCAGAAGCAGCAAAAGATAGAAAAACAATGCTTAACTTTGATGGGTTCTTATATATAATAGGAAGTATACCAATGTTCATATTAACAATTGTTTTACTACTTTCAAATGTTCTAATATACTTTGGAGATGGAATGACACAAATGGAATTATTTATTAACATATTAAAATACTTAGTTCCAACCTTTGTATTACCATCATTAACAGCAGCATTTGTTATGTATTTAGATGGAAAACCAATAAAACCAATGATTAAAGGATTTTTTACATATCCATTATTCATGGGTTCATGGATTGCGATAAACTTTAAATGTTTATTTAAAAGAGAAACAAGTTGGGAAAAAATCGAGCATAAAAGAAGTATTAAAATTACAGACATGAATGAAGAAAATCAAGAAGAGGAAAAAATAGTGGAAAAAGTGTAAAAAATATTTGAAAAAGCTTGCATTTTTACCAGAAATTGGGTATAATATTAATATAACATACGAGACGTTAAAAGAGTGGGAACAAATCCCACTCTTAACTTTTGGAAATAAAGGAGGTAAAAAGTGGCAAATATAGAAGAAAGAGTAGAAAAACTAATAGAACCTATCATAGAAAAAATAGGATATGAGCTATATGATGTTGAATATGCAAAAGAAGGAAAAAACTATTTTCTAAGAATTTTTATAGATTCTGAAAAAGGAATAGATTTAAACGATTGCGAAAAAGTAAATGATGCCATTACAGACATACTAGATGAAGAAAACTACATAAAAGAACAATATTTCTTAGAAGTCTCTTCACCAGGAATAGAAAAAGTATTAAGAAAAGAAAAACACTTAGAAAAAAATATTGGAACAGAAATAAGTGTAAAATTATTTAAAAAAGATGAAAATGGAAAAAAAGAATATAAAGGAACATTAGAAGATTTTGATGAAAAATATATAAAAATAAAAGAAGAAAATCAAGAATTCAAAATAGAAAGAAAAAATATATCACAAATAAAAACAGTTTATAATTGGGATTAATAAAACCAAAAAAATAAAATGATTAAAAATCAAAGAGGAGGAATAAAAATGAAAGCTATTGATAACAAAGAATTAATATTAGCGTTAGAAGAACTAGAAAAGGAAAAAGGTATAAAAAAAGAATACGTATTAGAATCAATAGAAACAGCATTAGTTACAGCATATAAAAGAAATTTTGATGCATTAGAAAACGTAGATGTAAGAATAGATGAAAAAACAGGGGAAACACATGTATACTCAATCAAAGAAGTAATGGAAAGAGCAAATGATGACGCATTAGAAATAAGTTTAGAAGATGCCAGAAAAATAGATGTTCATTTAAACATAGGAGATGAAGTTGCAGTAGAGATAGTGCCAAGAGACTTTGGAAGAATTGCAGCACAAACAGCAAAACAAGTAATAATCCAAAAATTAAGAGAAACAGAAAGAAATATGGTATTTAACGAATATAATGAAAGAAAGGGCGAAATTGTTTCAGGACTAATTCAAAAAGCTGATAAACACATAGTAGTAATGGATTTAGGAAAACTAGAAGGAATAATGTTAGCTAAAGATCAAATACCAACAGAAACATATCATGTAAATGATAAAATAAAAGGATATGTGGTAGATGTAGAAAGAGGAGAAAAAGGAGCACCACAAGCAATAATATCAAGAACACATCCAGATTTTGTAAGAAAATTACTAGAATTTGAAATACCTGAAATATATGAAGGATTAATAGAAATTAAAAGTATTTCAAGAGACCCTGGTAGTAGAACTAAAGTTGCAGTTTACTCAGCAAATGAAAATATAGATCCAGTTGGCTCTTGTGTGGGACAAAAAGGAATTAGAATTCAAAACATAATAAATGAGTTGCACGGAGAAAAGATAGATGTAATAGAATGGTATCCAGACCCAGCATTATATATATCAGCAGCATTGCTTCCAGCACAGGTTATGGCTGTTGATGTAAACGAGGAAGAGAAGTTTGCACAAGTAATAGTGCCAGATGACCAATTATCATTGGCAATAGGAAAAGCTGGACAAAATGCTAGACTAGCAGCAAAGTTAACAAACTGGAAAATAGATATTAAAAGTGAATCTCAATTTAGAGAAATGATACAAGAGCTACAAGCAAATGGCGAAGAAAAAGAAGAAGCTGAGAGCGAAGAAGTTGCTGACGATGTAGCAAGCGTTGATGAAACAAATGTAGAAGAGGCAAACGAAGTAGAAAACGTTGAAACATCAGAAGAAAATAAAGACGAAGAATAAAAGGAAGTGTGATACTTGAAGAAAATACCACAAAGAACTTGCTTAGGTTGCAATGAAGCAAAACCTAAAAATGAATTGATAAGAATTGTAAAACAGAGTGATGGCAAAATATTCGTAGACAAAACAGGAAAGGCTGAAGGACGAGGTGCATATATATGTAATAATGTAGAATGCTTGGAAAAGGCCATAAAGTCAAAGAGATTGAGCAGAAGCTTTGAAACAGAAATAAATAACGAAATTTATGAAAGCTTAAGAGGTGTAATTATTGATAAGTAGAGAAAATGAAAAGGAATTAAGCACAAGAATAAATATAGGGGGGTGGAAATATTGGGTAAAATAAAAATTCACGAACTAGCAAAAGAAATAGGAATGGCAAGCAAAGATGTACTTGAAAAAGCAAAGTCGCTAGGCATAGATGTAGCAAGCCATTTAAGTAATGTGACTGATGAACAAGCAACAGAAATTAGAAATGCATATTCAAAAAATAATAAAAATAATGTGAAAAAGGAAAATAAAGTGGAAAATAAGAAAGAAACAAAAAAAGAAACAAAGAAAGATAACAAAAAAGATACTCCAGTAATTATTAGAAGAGAAGTTATATTAAATGATGAAGAGGATTCTAAGAAAGACACTAAGAAAGCCGAAGAAAGAAAAGATGTAGGTTTTGTAAAAAGAAGAAATAATAACGATTATAATATTGTTTACAGAAATAAACCTAATAAACCTCTTACAGTAAATGAATTATTTGGACTTGGTAAAAAGGAAGAAAAGCCAAAGGCAGATGTAAAAGCTGAAGCTGCAAAGAAAGAAGAAGTTAAGAAAGAAGAGAATGTTGCTAAAGCTACTACAATCGAAGTAAAAACAGAAACTGCAAAAGTAGAAAAAGCTGAAACTCCAAAGTCAGAAGCAGTAAAGACTGAATCTGCTAAAGCTGAAAGTGTAAAAACAGAAACTACAAAGCCAGAAGATAAAGTAGAAGAAAAACAAGTAGCTGTAAAAGCAGAAAGCTCAAAAACTGAAGTTGTAAAGAATGATAGAACAGAATCTCATGACAGAAATGACAATTATAGAGGCGAAAATTCTAGAAACGACAACAGAGGCGAGTATTCAAGAAACGATTCTTTCCAAAGAAGAAATAACTTCAATAATGGAAATAGAGAATTTGGAAATAATAATGGTAACAGAGACTTTAGCAATAACAGAAACCAATTCCAAAGAAATAATAACTTCAATAGAAATGATAGATTCCAAAATAATAATCAATCAAGAGATGGTTACAGACAAAATAATCAAAATGGACAAAACAATAGATTTAATAATGGCAATAATGGTTATAATAAAAATAACCGTGATAATAACGGATTTAACAGAAATAACCGTGACAACAATGGCTTTAACAGAAATAATAATCGTGATAATAATGGCTTTAACAGAAACAACAATGGTGGTTTCAACAGAAGACCATTAGACGAGAAGAGATTAGACAAGAAAATTAATGATATATTAGAGACTGAAATTGTTGAAAAAGAAAGCCAAAGAGATTATTCTACAAAGGCAAGTTTCAAGGCTAAGAGCAATAAATATGATGAAAATAAGCAAAATAAGAATAAGTCTAGAAGATTCAATGGTGAAGAAGAATATGATGAGGGCAAGTTAAAGAATTTAAAACAAGTAGATAAGCTTTCTAACATGTTTGGAGACCAAGAAGGTGGAATGCTTGATTACTACGATTTATCAACAGAACGTGGTAAGAAGGGAAAACGTAAAAACCAGAAAAATACTGAGGAAAGAAATAAGCAAAAAATATTTAAGCTAACAGAAATAACAATTCCAGAGAGCATAAGTGTTAAAGACCTAGCAACAGAGTTAAAGAAAACAAGTGGTGAAGTAATAACAAAGCTTATGGGATTAGGAATAATGGCAACTATAAACCAAGAGCTAGATTTCGATACAGCATTCTTAGTAGCAGAAGAATTTGGTGTAACAGCCAATAAGAAGGAAGAAGTTAAAGAAGAAGATATACTATTTGACGAGTCAGAAGATAAGGCAGAAGACTTAGTTCAAAGAGCTCCAGTAGTTGTTGTTATGGGACACGTTGACCATGGTAAGACATCACTTCTAGATGCAATTAGAAAAACAAATGTAATAGAAGGCGAAGCCGGAGGAATTACACAACATATTGGTGCATACAAGGTATCAATAAATGGAAGAGAAATTACATTTTTAGATACACCAGGACACGAGGCATTTACAAGTATGCGTGCTAGAGGTGCTCAAATTACAGATGTCGCAATACTTGTTGTTGCAGCAGATGATGGCGTAATGCCACAAACTGTTGAAGCTATAAACCATGCTAAAGCAGCCGGAATTCCAATAATAGTTGCAATAAACAAAATTGATGTACCAGGAGCTAACCCAGAAAAGGTAAAACAAGAATTAATGAAATATGAATTAGTTCCAGAAGAATGGGGTGGAGATACAGTATTTGTAGAAATTTCTGCAAAACAACATATCAACATAGACCAATTACTAGAAATGGTATTATTAGTTTCAGACATGCAAGATTTAAAAGTAAATCCAAATAAGCAAGCTAAAGGTGTTGTAATAGAAGCAAGACTAGATAAAGCAAAAGGTCCTATCGCATCTGTATTAGTACAAAGAGGAAGCTTAGACGTTGGAGATACAGTAGTTGTTGGAACATCAATTGGTAGAATTAGGGCAATGAAAGATGATAAAGGAAAACGTGTTAAGAGTGCTGGCCCTTCTACACCAGTAGAAATTATGGGATTAACAGAAGTTCCACAAGCAGGAGACATTTTCTACGAAGTTAAAGACGAAAAAATGGCTAAACACTTAATAGAAAGAAGAGAAAGAAAAGCAAGAGAAGATGCTATGAATGCATACAACAAAGTAACATTAAGTAATCTATTCGAGCAAATGGAACACGAAAACTTAAAACAATTAAATATAATTGTAAAAGCAGATGTTCAAGGTACAGCAGAAGCATTAAAGCAATCTCTTGAAAAACTATCTGACAACGAAGTTGCAGTAAAAGTAATACACTCAAATGCAGGAGCTATAAATGAATCTGATGTTAACCTAGCAAAAGCTGCAAAGGCTATAATAATAGGATTTAATGTAAGACCAAACGCAACAGCAAAAGAAGTTGCAGAAAAACAAGGAGTAGAAATCAAGTTATATTCTGTAATTTATCAAGCATTAGAAGATGTTGAAGCTGCAATGAATGGTTTATTAGACCCAATTTACGAAGAAAAAGTAATCGGAAACGTAGAAGTAAGACAAACATTCAAGGTTTCAAATGTTGGAACAATCGCTGGTGGATACGTAAAAGACGGAAAAGTTGAAAGAAATGCAGGAGTAAGAGTAATAAGAGAAGATGTTGTAATACACGAAGGCAAACTTGCATCATTAAAGAGATTTAAAGATGACGTTAAAGAAGTTGCTAAAGGGTTCGAATGTGGTCTTCAAATTGAGAATTACAACGATATTAAAGAAGGCGACATTATAGAAGTATTCGTAATGGAAGAAATAAAAAGAACTAAAAAATCAAAAGTACAACAAATTTCTCAAGAACATGGAATGAACAAATAATCTAAAACCGAAGAAAGGAAATTTTAGAGAAAATGAGTAAAAATGAAGCTAGACTTGGCAGAGTTAATGAAGAATTAATGAAAGCCTTAAGCCAAATAATAACTTACGAATTGAAAAATCCTGATGTTACAGGAATGATAAGTGTTACAAGAGTAAAGGTAACACCAGACTTAAAATATGCGAAAGTATATGTAAGTATGTTAAATTCAAAAAGTGTAGAAAAAACTATGCAAGGGTTAAAAGACTCTGCAGGCTTTATGAGATCACAAGTTGCTAGAATGGTAAATTTAAGAATTACTCCAGAGCTTGTATTTGAATATGATGATTCAATAGAACATGGAGAAAGAATAGATAATATTTTAAAGCAAATTAGTGAACAAGATAAGGCAATAAAAGAGAAAAAATAATATTTTTAGGGACAGCACAACTTTTATTATGCGGTCCCTAAAAGTCTATATAGGAAGGAACAATAATGACTTTAGATAATATTTTAGAAGAAATAAAAAAAGCAAATACCATTGCAATAGTAGTACATGAAAATCCAGATGGTGACGCCATTGGAAGTGCACTTGCTATGAAATTGGCATTGGAGCAATTAAACAAAGAAGCAGACGTAATAATACCAGAGTATCCAAGTGCATTCAGCTTTTTGCCAGGAGTAGAAAAAATAAAGAAAGAATCTGACATACAAGAATACGATTTAGCAATAGCTTTAGATTGTGCAAGCATCAAGTTATTAAATGGATTTGCAAAATATTTTGATAATGCAAAAGTAAAGGTTGCAATAGACCACCACAGTAGTAACACAATGTATGCAGATTACAACTTCATAAGCCAAGATTCACCAGCATGTGCCCAACTATTATTAGTCGCATTTAGTTACTTTGGAATAGAAGTTACTAAAGAAATAGGAACTTGCATCTTAGCAGGAATAATCACAGATACAGGTGGATTTAGATACTCAACAGTTACAGCAGAAACTTTTAGATTTGTTGCAGAGCTATGCGAAAAAGGTGTAAAAGTATCACAAATATATGATAAGGTATATTCAAGCAAGACAAGAGCTAAATTTGAATTACACAGAATTGCACTTGAAAGACTTGAGTTTTTAGAAGAGGGCAAAATAGCCTACACATACATAACAAAGGCAGACGAAGAAAAAGTTGGAGCCGAAAACGGAGACTACGACGGAATTGTAGAAAATGGTAGAGACGTTGAAGGTGTTGAAGTTTCACTATTCTTAAGAGAAACAAGCAAAGGAATAAAAGCATCAATACGTTCTAAAAACTATGTAAATGCAGCAGAAGTTGCAATGATGTTTAGTGGTGGCGGACATTTACGTGCAGCAGGTTGTAGCAATTTACCAGGAACCATAGAACAAGTAAAAAACCAGATGATAAACAGAATAAGAAGCTGCCTAAAATAAATTTTGTCGCCCAATAGGGACGCCCTTTCGCCCAAAAAGGGGCATCCCTATTGGGCGAAAGGAGCATTAAATTGAACGGAATAATTTTAATAAATAAAGAAAAAGGCTGTACATCACATGATGTAGTTTATAAAGTAAAAAAACTAACAAATTCTAAAGTAGGACATACTGGTACATTAGACCCTAACGCAACAGGAGTATTACCACTTTTAATTGGAGAAGCAACTAAAATTTCTAAATATTTAATAAACCATGATAAAGAATATGAAGTTGTATTAGAATTAGGCAAAAAAACCTCGACAGCAGATGTAGAGGGAGAAGTAATAGAAGAAAAAGCAGTTTCAGCTAAAAGCTTAGAAGAGCAATATGTAAAAGAAATTTTAAAAACATTTATTGGAAAACAAGAACAAACTCCACCAATTTACTCAGCAATAAAAGTAAATGGAAAAAAGTTATATGAATATGCAAGAAAAGGACAAGAGGTAAAATTAGAGCCAAGACAAATAGAAATATATGATATTGAACTACTAAACATAAATAAAACAGAAAAACAAATAAGCTTTAGGGTTCAGTGTTCAAAAGGAACTTACATAAGGAGTTTATGCGAGGATATAGCAGAAAAGCTTGGAACAGTTGGCTTAATGAAAGAGTTAAAAAGAACTGTGGTTGGAGATTTTAAGATAGAAAATGCAATTACTGTAGAAGAATTAAAAGAAAAAATAGAAAATAAAGACTACTCTTGTATAATTTCTATAGGAGAAATATTTAAACATAATAATAGAATAGACCTAAATACACAAGATTATAGCAAATATGTAAATGGAGTAAAGCTAGATATAGAAAATTGTAAAATAACAGAATTTGATGTGACACGAAGAAATGTTAAAGAAGAAACACAGAAAAACAATTTAACAGATGAAACATATAGAATATACTTAGACAATAAATTTATAGGACTTGGAATTGTTAGTGAAAATAAATTAAAAAGAGATTTGATTATACAAGACTAACAGTATGAGAAAATATAAAAAGACGAAATTCAACATAAAATGACAAATTTGAAAAATAAGAAAAGATTATTGTACTGGTGTAGAACGATGATATTATTCAGATTGAATAAATAATACTTTATTTGAAAGAATAAAACGAACTTGCCAAGGAATTAGAGGATGCTGTAAATGAAAGTGGTAGTAATTCAGACGATTTATTGATAAGATTAGCTTTTATAAGTTAGTCTTTTTTATACTAAATAATTCATATGTGACTAAATGAAAAATTTTACGTCAGTATAGATGAAGGAGATAAAATGGAAGACAACGAAATAATTGAACTTTACTGGAAACGTGATGAAGTGGCAATACTAGAAACAGATAAGAAATATGGAAAATATTGTAGTAAGATAGCTTATAACATATTAGCAAGTGTTGAAGATTCGGAAGAATGCGTTAATGATACATATTTGCATGCGTGGAATGCGCTTCCACCTAATAGACCTAATATTTTTAAGGCTTTCCTAGCAAAAATTACAAGGAATTTGGCTCTTGATAAATATGATAGTAAAACTGCACAAAAAAGAAATAATTCAATGGATTTAGTTTATGAAGAATTAGAAGATTGCATACCAACGTATAGTATGGAGAAAGAAATTGAACACAATGAACTTGTGAAAGAGCTTAATATGTTTTTAGAAAATCTGTCAAAGGAAAAAAGAGTGATATTTCTCGAGAGATACTGGTATATGAGTTCGATTAAAGATATAGCAACAAAACATAGTCAAAAAGAAAGTAAAACGAAAATGGAATTATTAAGAATGAGAAATGCCTTAAGAAAATATTTGGAGGAGAGAGGTGAAATGGTATGAATTCAAAAGATTTATTAAGAGCTTTTGGCGATATTGATGAAAAATATCTAGATGAAGAGCATGAGACACCAAAAGAGAAAAACAAAAAAGAATTTTATATTAAGATTATTAGAAATAAAAAAATTGCATTATTGGAAAGGACTAGTTCTATAACAGATAGAATAAAAGAATCTTTTAATAAAACTGTTACGACAGAGTCAGAAATTATGGAACTTTATTCTAATGTTGATATGTTAATTATTGATGATTTTGGGAGTGAAACAATAAGTAAATGGGCTTTAGAAAAGTTGTATAGAATTATTAATAATAGATATGAAAATGACTTGCCAATAGTAATTACAACTAGATATACAAGAGAAGAATTGATGGAGAAAATTGCTGTTGAAAATAGGATATTAGCAGAAGAATTTATACAAATTTTATACAAAATGTGTTATGGAATTTCACTCATAAAAAATGATATAAATGAAAAAGAAAAAGCTAGCAAAAGCGATAAAACTAAATGCTAACTTAATCCAAAATCTAAAAATATTATAATATATTTTTAAACAAAAGTAAAGCAAAAAAGTTCAAGTTTTTATTTTAGAAATTTGAACTTTTTTGAAAATATTTTGAAAAAATTTATATCAAAAGTATCCCTCGGAGAGCCCAAAAGGGTATTAGGGCATGTTGCCCTAAACAGCAAAAAGGGTGTCAAAACACCACGCTGGCGAATATTGGGCATTAAAAAATGCCTCATTATTCGGAGCAAAATAAATTTTGCCAACTATCAATGCTACGTAGACTAGCATTAATAAAATTAAAAAAGTAGGAGTGATGAAAAATGAAAATGGATTCAGAGCAAGTTTTAGATAGTATTTTCTTATCATATAATAAAATCTTAAAGAGATTTCAATTACTAGGTGTTACTACTAAATATGGAAAAGAAATAACACATAAAGATTTAAGAAAAGCTATAGAAGTTATGCTAAAAAAACATCCAACTTGCAGATGGAGGAGTGAGAAAGTAAAAAGTAGGAAATATTTTATTTTAGCAGAAGGATATGCATGGTTAAATCAAGTGTATTTTCAAAATGAAAAATCACTAACAGATGCTGATGTGGATTTTTTTGAAGATAGAATTGGACAGTATGAAGAATTGTTAAAAGTAGAGCATCATGAAAATTGGTGGAATGAAGACATGGATATAAAACAGTTATGCAATTACTTCAA
>OHAF01003019.1_pt1 | contig 11608 bp, 7 predicted proteins | sample 1577041 | NCBI WGS metagenome assembly OHAF01 (sample SAMEA3541495, study PRJEB24748) | human gut metagenome | biome: human gut; feature: human-associated habitat; material: faeces | place: China | collected 2012
CGTCGCCATCCCCCGCAGTGCTTTGTGCAGCCGGGCCTTGTACGGTAAGATTCGGTTTTTCCGCTCAGTCGATGCGGATGTCCGCCACGGAGTAGACGGCCGCGTTGCCGCTCATGGCCGCGACCATCTCCTCCGTGACCGGCACCGGCCGGGATCTCCGGCCGCCACGACATGGGATAATCGGCACAGGAATTGACAGGCATGGGCGCACCTTCTTTCCACACAATCATAAAATTGTGCGGTGCGTTTGGCAAGCCGCAAATTTCTCTGCCAAACAACAGAAACGCACAGACCGGGGCATCCCAGCGGATGCCCCGGTCTTTCCTTGCATTGGATTTAATTTTCCCAGCGGATCTGCTGCGTATCCACGAGCGGATACGCCGTGAGCTGCGCGCTGTCGAGGTCGGCGGAATGGAGCTTCACGCCGGTGATCTGGCGGTTATCATAGGTCGTGTAGTAATAAATGCCCCGGTCCGCGTTGCAGCAGCTGGAATAGATCGTAATCTCATACTGGCCGTCGTCCAGCTCGCAGCAGCCGCGCTGCTGCTCCACGCTCGTGAGGATATGGAAAAACTGGCTGACGCTCGCGTCCTCCGTCTGCACCGAGCGGGCATTGGCGCGCACGAACGCCGCGCGCACGAACCGCGAGGGCGACGACAGGTCGCCCGGCAGACCGAGCGCGCCCATGCCGCGGCTGTCGAGCGTGACGGGCACGCCGCAAAAATCGGCCGGCGGCTGGCTCGGGCTCAGGCGGGTGTAATTGCGCAGCGCGGCCAGCTGCTGCGGAAACGGCGGGTTGTTCGTCAGCACCCCGACCGGGTCGTCATAGACGTGCAGGCCGTCCGCCGTGGCCTCGACCACGATGCAGCCGCTGCGGTCGGCGACGAGCCAGTGCAGCTGCGCGCACGGCAGCTCGGGCGCAAACGGTGTGTTGTCCACGACCACGCGCGCGAGCGCATTGCGTGCCTCGGCGACCGTGGCGCACGTGCCGAGCAGCCACGGGATGAGCGCGTACTGCGGCACCGAGGCCACGCCCTGCGTGACGGGCGGGTAGACCGCGTTGCCCACAAAGTTCAGCCCCGCGATGCACAGACCCTTCTCGTTGACCGCGTCATAATAGAGCGGGTAGTCGTTTTGGATATGCGCCATGCCGATCATGGCATAATGCCGGTCGAGCGCGCCGCCGTGCAGGCGGATCGGGTAATTGCGCGGCGTGATGGTCACGTGCTCGCCGTAGGAAAATTCGTAGTCCAGATTGCGGCCGAAATAAAAATCGCCGCTGCAGTAAGTCGCTGCGGTACACATGGTGCAAAGACCTCCCTCATTCGTTCGCTGTCCAGTATATCCGCCGCACCGGGGCGAATGTTGAAGAATCTGAAAAATTCCTGTGTCCAGTCTGTGTCTTTTATGTGCCTGACACCGCCGCGAAAAAAACCGGCAGCATTTCTTTGCTGCCGGCGAATCTTGATAAGGATTTGATTGTGAACTTCACCACAGCGCCATTTCATGCGCAAAAATGGCTACTGTAAAGGCCGCTGCTGCTATCCATGATAAAACACACTGCATAACACTAAGCAAGTGCTTAGAATCAGTAATCAGCAATATAAAATACCAGATAACAACGATCTCACCAAACCATGAATAATCAAGGCAAATGCTCATGATTATAAACTCACCCAAGATTACGACCCACGCCGCCATCTGCACTGCCAACAGCACGCGTTGACTGCGCCGCCGGAAAGCATACTTCACATCCGCTATGGTTTGTCTGGCGTCGCTCGCGATCCAATGCAGACATTTCCGAATCGTTTGCTTCATCTTGCGCTTCCCTTTCATTCGTCCGCGTCGTACTTATAAATTCTCAGGATGGACGTGGTATTATTGAGCCGCTTTCCAAGTGGCTGCGGCAATTTGCTTACCATCATGCGCAGCAGCTTATCAGAGTATGGAACGATGATCCGTTCGTGCCGGGCAGAACTGGTTGATCCTGTGCTGATACTTCAGGGGAATCTTTTGCTTGCTGATATAGATCCAAAACTGCTTAGTCGTTCCCACATCGATGCCCAATTCCCGGATCTCCGGATAAGCGATATAGATCCGCCGCTTGAACGGAGCTTTGAGCAGAACGCCTTTCTGCGTCAGATATAACACCCCAAAATACTGATACGAAAAATGAAAAGAGACCACGTAGAGCAGCAACAATATCACGGCGGGAAACACAATTAGGAACAAGTCAGAATACATATTCGCGCTCATACCTTGTGTGCGCAACGCATCTAAAAAGTCTGGAACATACAGTTTGAAACATTTCAAGTACAGCACTACTGTTGTGATGGTCAAATAAGCAATAACCATAACACTTACGCCAGAAAACAAGTGATATTTTGAGATGGAGCTATCTTTCATAAAGTCAACACCTCCTTATCTTTTTGAAAACAGGAGGTTGTACATCCAGGTCAGCGCACCGGCAGAATCGAGCAGGACAATGACGTCGCCCTACACGCTGAGAATGTAGCAGCACAGGATAGAGACCGCCCCGTTTTTCGAGATGCTGCGAATATTGGATATTTAAAAACAATTCAACCGAATTTCACATCCAACGGAACCGTTTTTCAGCTGAGCTAAATGGTCACAGAAGTTCATGAGCAAGCCATACTCTGTCCGAACGAAAAAGCAGCAGTTGTGCTTGCTGTAGTCTCCACCGTCGTCCAGCTCCGCAAACACTTCTATCGCGATATGTCCCAGCGCATCTTCTCGAAAGAAGCGAAAAGATACGCACGCTGTAGAAGCATCTCCTCTCTCTTCGTTTGCCCAAGATCCTTCTTTATTCCCGTTGAGAAATTTCGTAATTTCGGAAATCAACTCATCAATTAAAGAATCTGAGACGTATATTTCAGAGGTGGCAGTGATTATGGGAGAGGAACACACAACTGTCAGCTCAATCACATCATCGTCTTGCCATATTTTTCTCAGTGTTATATTATCCTCCATTGTAAAACCTCTCATTTTCACTATGGATTAAATTTGAAATCATCAAATATCTTTCAGGTTCGATTATAGGCCTAAGAAATCGCAAGGGAGCGCAAAAACAAAACCGCCAAACTGCGAGCCCGGCGCAGCGGGTCGCAGTCGTAGGCGCTGCGGCGCAGCGTGATGCAGCAGACAACGATGATGATCTGTGGTTGTGTGCTGACGGTTGTACGCATCATAGTGACCACTTATCCATTTCCCTGCGGGCGGTGCCGATGCACCGCCCGCTTGATGAATTTCCTATTTACAGGGTGGAACTTTGCGCTTTTTTGTCACTCGATAAGGAATCTTAACACCGCATCGACCATGATAAAAATTTTCTGCAGTATAGTCACCCAGACATCCGTCTTTCACCGGAAAGACGCAGCGTTGATGCTCGTGAAACCATTCTCCTGCATACTCCATCTCCCTGTACCAATTATCTATAACCTGATCCGGCAGGTAGCGGAACGTCTCTCGGGTCATATAGAAAACCTGATCTGCCTTCGGCGTGAGAAAATAGCATTCGTATATCTGAATTCTTCCATTTACGTCATACCGGCAAATGTTTACTGCACTTGCATTGTTAGCATTATCTATCTCCACACCCAACGTCACTCCTGTATCGTACAAGATATACTCCTTTGAGCAGTGCATGTGCTCAACAACAATAAGCCGTTCTGCCGCATCAAAGCCGTATATGTGTGATAGTCTTTCCTCCGACGGCCGCTTCTTGCAAAGGCGGCCACGTTTTGTGTTGCCGAGCCAGAGATCTTCCGTCAAACTTGGACAATAGTAGCCACGATGCATCGTACCACCTGCGCAATACTGCTGATAAACGACCTGAGATTTCTGTTTCTGCAATTCAGCTGCCGCGTCGATCTCTTTTGCCAGCAACGCCCGCATGTAATCACGAACGAAGTCCATGCTTCGCCTCCTTCCTTAAAATTGGGGAGTTATTTTCTCAAGCCCAACTATGAATGCTTTGATTGTCCCCAAAGCAACTTTAACGTTTTCCGTTTGCTGTACTGGATCGCCGCCGGCAGAATTGTACGCACTAACAATAATGATATCTACCACTTCATAATATAGATTGGTATGCAGCCTGCGATGCAAACAGGTGTTTATGGAAACCGTATTCTCCTTAGAATTAATGCCAATTCCGGTGTCAATTAAAATTTGTTTCGTACGTTCTGCCCCTCGCGCATGTTGCGCAACAATATGATGCACTTCTTTATTACTTCTGTAATTTGGCGGTTTCTTTATTTTGGAAAAGCTGTTCGTAAGCTTCTCTTTTATCTGCTCCGCTACACTGCCGACTGATTCACAGAGACCTTCGACGGCTCCCTGAAAACCAGGAGATGAACTAATGCCTACAGCCAAAGCAGTTGCTGCAAGTGCTACGCCGAAGGTGATCAAAGCCACTGTCGCTGTAATCGCAAAATTACCAGTAGGATCGACTGTATTTACAGGATTGTTCGCACAATATGCAAACAGATTTGCCCCAATAAACCCATCTGTAAATAACCCGTCGGCGTTGATGAACCGGCAGATGGCCGGGTCATAGTAGCGGCTCTGGAGATAGTAGAAGCCGGTCTCAGCGTCGTAGTAATAGCCGCGGTAGCGCAGAGGGTTGAGGTCGCCGATCGCCGCGTCGCTGCTGTCGTACACCGTGCAGTTGCCCCATGCATCATAGTCGTAGGATGCAGCGATCTTGCCGCCCGCGTTCAGCAGCGCAATGACGTCGCCCTGCGCATTGAGGACGTAGTAATAGAGCGTCGAGGTCGAGCCGTCGTTATAGATCATGGCGAACGGCTGGTTGCCATCGTCATAGACAAACTCGAGCGTTTTGCCGTCCCACTGCTGGCGCATGACCTTGCCGGAGAGCGTGGTATAATTGTACGTCGTGCCGTCGACCGTTTTGCTGGTGCGGACGCCGGACATGTCGTAGGTGTAGGAGACCTGCTTGCCGTCGACCGTCGCGGAGGCGAGCTGACGGCCCTTCGTCCACGTGAAGGTATAGTCCTTGCCGTTGTAGTACGTGACCGGGTTGCCGGAGGACGGGACGTCGCTCGTCTGCGACTGCCCCTCATACAGGACGTCCTTGGTCGTACCGTTTGCCGTCACGCTCGTGAGCAGGTCCGGCCACGAGGGGTTTGTGTAGCCGAAGGACTTTATGACCGCGCCGTCGGTCGTGACGCTGCGGATGTTGCCCACCGTGTCATAGGCGTAGGCGCGGGACGCGCCGCCGTCGGTCTCGGTCGCAAGCTGGCCCTGCGCGTCGTAGCCATATTCCTTCGAGGCGGCTGCCGCGGGCACATTCGTGCCGCCGGTCGTGACCGTCTGGATGTTGCCGGCCGCGTCGTAGGTATAGTCGAAGCTGCGGCTGCTCGAGCCGAACGTGTAGGCCGTGCTCGCCAGCCGTGTGCCGACGCGGTTGCAGCCGTCATCCTCCGCGATGACCGAGTAGGTATAGCCGCGGGTGTAGACCGTGGTCGTGCCCCTGTTCTGGTTGGGCACAGTGACCGTCTTTTTCTCAAGCTGGCGCAGGTCATTGTACTCGTACTTAGACGTGACGTCGAGCTGGCCCGGGATCGTGGTCGTGATGGCGCTGATCGTGCCGTCGACCGAGCTGTCGGCCGTGCCGTCGGCCTTGACGCCGGTGTAAGAATACTGCTGCCGGTAAAGGCCCGTGCCGAACTGCCACGACTGCGACGTCATGCGGTTGGCGGCATCGTACATATGCTGCGTGGACTGGATGAGCGCGCCGTTGGCCGTCGACTGGCGCGAATGGATGAGGCGGCCGAGGCTGTCGTACTGGTAGCTGTACTGCTCCGTGACCTTGCCGTCGCCGTCCGTGGCGTACTGCCGCGTGAGCGCGTTGTCGCTGCTGTAGTCGTAGTGGTATGTTGTACCGTCATTATACGCAGCGGTGCGCTGCCTGTCAAACGCGTCATAGGTGTAGCTGACACTGTCGCCGTTGCCGTAGGTCATCGTGGCCAGCCGGCCGTTATTGACGTTGCCCTCATATGTATACGACGCGAGGGTGACGGGGGAGGTGTACCCCGTCTGCTCCGCGCTCGAGGCGCAGACCTGCACGCGCGTCATGTTGCCGAAGGCATCATAGTTCAGCAGGTAGTGCTGCCAGAAGCCCGTCGAGCCCAGATACCCTTTGCGGATGAGGTCGCTCAGCTGCGCGCGGTCGTAGGTATAGCGGATGGAGGCGACACCGTTGATGTACGTGAGGGCGGTGCGGTCGCTGCCGGTGCAGTAGCGGTAATCCTGCTGCGTGCCGTTGGCCGCCGTCGTCCTGTACAGGCGCGCAGCGCCGGTGTCGTATGCGTACCCCGTTGTGATGCCGTTGACGTCCACGGCCTGCGTGCGGAAGCGGCGGGTGCTGTCGTAGACGTTTTGGGACTTGAGATAGTCCCCGCTGTACCCCTTGCGCGTCATGCTCGTCGTGGGGCTGCCGGAACCGTTGTGGTAGGTGTAATTCGTCAGGCCGGCCAGCGTATCCTCCTGCAGGTTGTTGCTTGCGTCGTACCACAGCGTGTGCTTTGCGCCGCCGGGCGTGGTATAGCTCTTGAGACGCTGGGAGTCCGTGAAGTACTCGCTCGCCGTTTTGGCGCTGCCGTCCGTCGCCGCGACGGGGTTGCCCTTGCTGTCGTAGCTGTAGGTCTCCGCCGGTTCGAGCACGAGGCTGATGTCCGTGAAATATGCTTCGTTGGCGTTGTAGTCATAGGCGCAGCGCACCGTGATCTCTTTGACCCACTCGTCGCGCTTGCCCGGCACGATGACGCCCGATGCAAACTGCCAGCCCGCGTAGTCCCCGTTGAAGCTCACGTACTGGTTTTCGGTCGTGCCGTCGGTATAGGCGATCTCTGCGACAAGGCCAAAATACCGCTCGTAGCCGTGGACGTGCTTGCGGGCCGTGCCGCCGACGCTCGTCGCCTTGCCCCAGCCGGAGAGCAGGAACGTCGCCTCGTCTGCCGGGAGATTGAGCGGGATGACCTGATGCGTGCGCGCGTAGCCGTTCATCGTGCTGCCGATGTGCATGGACTTGCTGTTCGGCTGGCCGGTGGGGTGCTCGTTGGTGATCGTGTATTTGTTGGCGGTCCAGAAGTCCGGTTTTCCGTTGACGAGCTGCGAGAATCTGCCGTTTTGCACCAGATTGATCTCGGACGCGGCCTCGCCCTTTTCGAGCAGCAGGTCATCGCAATAGGCCGTGCCGTCCGCCTTGTCCTGCAGGAAGGCCATGTAGTATGTGCCCGACGTTTCCGGCGTGAAGGTCACGCTGACCTTTTCCCAGCCGCGGCTGACCGAGGCGTCCGTTTGGTAGTTCACCCGTTCGCTCTTCCACGGCGAGCGGCTCGCCTGCGACAGATCGGCGATCTGGTCGGCCGTGAGCGCCGCAAGATACACGCTGCCGCCCGAATCGAACGCGGTCATGTCGCACGTGTTCACGTAGCCGGAGAAGGTGTAGGTCGTGCCTGCCTGCAGCGCGGCCTCGTGATACATGCCGCTGCCGGGCGCCGTGGTCTGGATCGAGGCGCTGCCGAGGTGCGTCTGGTTTCCGGACTGTATGCCCGCCGAGGCGGACGTGCTGAACGGCAGCTGCGCCCAGCCGTCTGCGGCGCTGCCGGTGCAGGTCTCCAGGCCGGAGTTGGACAGCAGGTTCGGCGACGATGTGCCCATGGCCGCTGCGCCGGTCAGGCGGTTGTTCGTTTTGCTGGTGCCGTTGTTGCTCGTGTAGTTGGCGGCGCTGACGCCGAGCAGCTCCGAGCGGTCCGTGTTGCTGTCAAAGGCGCAGATCGTCTTGCCGGTATAGTCGAGAATGTAGCTGGTGATCGTGTCGTCCGCGGTATCTCGGGTATGATCCGGGCCGTAGAAACGGTACGATGTCTGCCGCACACCGTCGCGGTAGGCGTGGAAGGCACTGCCATACTGCCGCTGACCGTCCGCCGGCGCGCTGCCAGCGGTGAATTCCCGCACGCGGAACGTGGATCGGACACCGAAATTGAAAATGTACGAGATCTCCAGACCGTACTGCGCCTCGCCGTCATACAGCGTGATCATGGTCCCGTTCGCCGGATCGTACTGGTAGTACGCACACGTGCCGTCCGCATACGTCACCTGCGTCAGGTGTCCGGCAGAGTCGTAGGTATAGCTCGTGGTGCGGCCGGCGTAGTCCGTCACGCTGGAGAGCCGGTCGCCGCTGTAGGTCAGGTTTGCGACCGTCTGGCTTGCGCCGTCGTGAATGGCCATGACGATCTGCACGAGCCGGTTGGTGGAAGCGTCCTTGACCGGCTTCCACGCGCTGCCGCTGCCGTATGCAGCATTGTAGGCAAAATAGATCGTGTTGCTGTTGTTGTCCGTGATGGAGATCAGGTAGCCGTTGTGGAACACCCATGTGCGGTACTTGTCCATGTCCGTCATGGTGTAAATCGTGTTGCCGCCACTGGTGGACCTGACGATCTTCAGGCTGAGGCCGTCCTCGTCCTCATACGTGTTAGTTGCCGTCTCGCTGAAGTAATGCTCGGTGCCATCCTCGTCGTTATAGACCAGGTACGTCTTGTCGCCGACCTTACACTCCACCACCGTCTGCTGCGCGGAGAGCTTCCAGCCGATGCCGATGCGCATGGAAGAAAAATTCCGCGTGTGCAGGCCGACCGATCCGTTCTCCGAAAACCAGCTTCCGGAATATGCGCTGTTGTAGATGTGGCGCAGCGCGTAGGATGCCGGCTCGAGAGAGAGCGAGACATCCGTGCGGTCCAGCGTGAACTGGTTCGTGAAATTGTGGATGGAGAGATTGCCCGCTTTTCCTGCCGAGGCCTCCTGATAGGTATAGTAGCTCTCCAGCCCGACCGGATTGCGGTAGTACACCGCGAAATAGGGCGCGTAGTCATGATATCCGCTGCCGATCAGGTTTGCCGCGCGGTAATTCTCAATGCAGTCCATGGACTCGAGGATCAGTCCAATCGTCTCGGAACCGGTGACGGAACGTTCGACGATCGCTCGTGAAATGTCCCATGTAACATAAGTTCTGAGCGTGCTTTTGCTGACTTGCCGGTAATCCAGTATCGTGCGATCGAGAGACAATGCGCCGGCATATACATTGTTCCATGTCAGATTTGACACATTTGACACCGTTCCGTCACATATATGCGCTTCCACTGTTAGATTTCCGTCGGGTGCAGCTCCGCCAAAGTGGTTGGAAGCGAAGAAGCCTGCGTGATACAGCGCAATCTCTGCCCGCACAGGAACACAACCGCTGGGGATCTTGGGCAGAGTCAATTTCATGTAAATGTCGCACGCACCGTACGAACGATCCTCAATATAACCACAATATTGATCTGCCGCATTCGGGGCGACAGAATTCGGGGCTGCATAACGGACATACGTCGTCAGAACGTTGCCCTTGTTGTGCAGCAGGATCGTCGGGTCGAGCGTCACGGGGTAGGCACGCTCCGGCGCGTTCATCCACTCCGGGTCCGCCTCCACAGTCAGCAGATAACCGCCCGAGATGCGCTCGAGCCGATAGGCGGCGTCCTCCACCGATGTGACGTTGTTGGCATCCGCCAGAGACGGCGCCGGGATCTCGTAGATCACCTCGCCGCCGGCGCTGCGCAGCAGCACGGAACCATCGGCCTCGAGCGTCGGTGTCAGGCCCTGCATATTCAGCACAAACGAGTAGGCATACTGCTCCTGCTGTTTGTCAATGATGATGCTCTCTTTTACGTTATATCCATAGTTCTGGTACAGCAGGCTGACACCGTCCATCACGTTGTCGAACGCAACGCTGGAGCGGATTTTCTGCGGCTGGATCTTGTCTTTCTCCGCCAGCTTGCTGAAGGTGCGCATTTTGGCCCCCGGGTTTTCCATCCTGGCCGCCGCCGTGGACGTGACCAACGTATACGCCGCGTCGTCCAGCAGCGGCAGCTCCTCTGCCGTCTCCTGCTGCGGCGCATCCGTCTCCTGCTGCGGCGCATCCGTCTCCGCCGCGGCTTCCGCGGGCGCTCGCGGAAGGTCTGCCTCCGTCTGCTCCGCCTCCTGCGGCTGGTCGACGGTCTCCGGTGCCGCTGTTTCTTCGGGGGCTGCCGTTTCCTCCGCTGCCGGAACGTCCGGCGCGACCGCCACAACGTCGCGGCTGCTGCGCCGCGCCAGCGACATCGACACGCTCTGCCCCTGATACGCCGTCTCGAACAGGAAGCCGCTGTCGAGCGACGCGGCAAATTTCCGCGTCATGTCTCCCGCCTGGGCAACATACTGCTGACCGGTTTTCTGCAGCGTGTTGTCGATCTCCTCCCAGGACCCGTCCGCCGTCTGGTAGTGCACTGCCGTCTCGTACTCCACCAGCATGTAGCCCCCGTCCCGCAGCCGGAAATGCTTGACGGATTCCTCGCGCAGCCCGTCCTCCTCGCCGACGATCTCCGCATCGTCGTCCTTCATGGACACCGTTTCGCTGTCTGTACTGATGTCCAGATCGTTTGTTTCGTCGCCGACACCGAATGCCACCACCGGCAGCAGCTGCACCAGCAGCGTCAGCACAAGGATGAGGGATATGCTCTTCTTTACGCCTTCTTTCATATTTCTTTACCCCACAAAGTAAAATTTTGTACGTTTCTGTAAAAAAATGAAACGTATTGGTGTAATTATGACAAACCCATTTTCCTCTGTCAATACTGTTTTTATATTTTTGATAGAATTTATTAGAAAATATAATTCCAAAAGATGACCATGAAAAATGATCTCCTTCTCTCCGCTAAGATGTTCGCATGTTTTTTTGTTTTTTGGCTTGACTTTTGTTAATGGAGCTTCATTATAGTAAGTAATTGTTATAGCAGCGCCATTCATGTCAACTGTACAAGTATCAGCAAATAAGCGATGCAACAAATACGAAATCATATATCCCGCCAAATAAAAAAACGAATGTTGGCGGGCTGATTCATTGCGCGTATATCCCTCCAATCTGAGTTTTTTAGATTGGAGGGATTTTTTGTGTTTATTTGTTTGCAAACCGCCTTCCCTGTAAAAAGTAGCAAGTTTTATTTCATTCTATAGCCTGCGTTGCGAATGGTGAGTTCCTCAAGAAGCGCTCTCCGAGCAATGAAATATGTAGTAAAAACAGCCACCCCATATAGATTATACTCACTTGTTTTGCAGGCCTTCGCTTTCTGCAGATGCATTTTCCTATGTCTGCGCTTTTCGGTCTGCAGCGTAGGCTGCCGCAGTCCTCCGCACGATTTGGATTTTCAAAATTCAAATCGAAACGGAGGAAAATATCATGGATGGAAACCATCCGAAACGAAGGAAGGACAAATACAATCCCTATACCATCGGCACGACCGGGGACGGCCGCCACTGGCTGACCTTTTCGGACGGACAGAGACATCGGCATCATCTTGAGATCAATGCTGCCGTATTTGCGCTGTTTGATTCCTTTGAGCTGGACGACCTCTCCTATCTGAACGAAGTGGATCGCCACTATGAGCAATCGGAGCTTACGGAGGCATCGTTGTATGACCGGGCCATGCATCGTCCGGCGACGGTCGAAGAAAGCGCTTTGCAGAGCATGGAATATGCGCAGTTACATAGAGCG
>OHAF01003020.1_pt1 | contig 11598 bp, 14 predicted proteins | sample 1577041 | NCBI WGS metagenome assembly OHAF01 (sample SAMEA3541495, study PRJEB24748) | human gut metagenome | biome: human gut; feature: human-associated habitat; material: faeces | place: China | collected 2012
GTATCGTTGATATCGTTGAGACAGGTGCGACGCTTCGTGAAAAAGGACTTGAGGTTCTTGAGGAAATATGTCCGCTCTCAGCAAGAGTTGTTGTTAATCAGGTAAGCATGAAAATGGAAAACGAGCGGATCAGCAAGCTGATCGAAGAGCTGAGAGAAGTGATTTAAAGAAAAAAGTCGCAGGCCAGCGATATGATCATATTGGAAAGTCAGTTACAGACAGAAAGAGAGACGAAGTAAAATGCGTACAGTAAGATTAACAAAGGAATCTACAAAAGATATTCTGGAAAATCTGTTAAAAAGAAGCCCAAACAATTATGGCAAATTTGAAGCAGCTGTTGCAGACATTCTTGCCAATGTGAAGGAAAAAGGAGACGAAGCCCTGTTCTCCTATACAAAGGAATTTGATAAGGTAGAGGTTACCGCAGACACCATCCGTGTAACCGAAGCGGAAATCCAGGAGGCCTATGAGGCAGTGGACGCTTCCTTACTGGAAGTCATCCGCAAGGCTCTTGTAAACATCCGCAGCTACCACGAGAAACAGCGCCAGAACAGCTGGTTTACAAGCACAGAGAACGGCACCATGCTGGGCCAGAAGGTAACTCCTCTGAACCGTGTAGGCGTTTACGTTCCAGGAGGAAAGGCAGTTTATCCTTCTTCCGTTCTTATGAACATTGTGCCTGCCAAGGTTGCAGGAGTGCCCCACATTGTAATGACCACCCCTCCGGGAAAAGACGGAAAGGTGAATCCTTCTACATTAGTTGCAGCCAAGGAAGCCGGCGCTGACTATGTCGGCGAGATGGACCTCGTCGAGAAGATCCAGAAGGAAAACTGGTTCGACTTCGACGTCGTCGTCGCTTCCCCTGACATGATGGGTGTTGTCGGCCGTCTCGGTAAGGTGCTCGGTCCTAAGGGCCTGATGCCGTCCCCGAAGGCCGGTACCGTCACTCCCGACGTCGCCAAGGCTGTTCAGGAGTCCAAGGCCGGTAAGGTCGAGTATCGTCTCGACAAGACCAACATCATCCACTGCCCCATCGGTAAGGTTTCCTTCGGCCCCGAGAAGCTCGCTGAGAACTTCAACGCTCTCATGGGTGCTATCATCAAGGCCAAGCCCGCCGCTTCCAAGGGCCAGTATATCAAGTCCTGCGTCGCCGCCTCCACCATGGGCCCCGGCGTCAAGATGAACACCGCAAAGATCTAAGAAAACTTAAAGAGGGGGACGCTGTCCCCCCTTTAGATTTCCCCTCACCAGTTTGCGAACTGGTGTCGCCGCGCGATCGCGGCTGAGCCGCGGTATTTTTCTGACGCGCATGTCGTCAGAAAAATCAAATTGGATTATTTTTGACGCGCATGTCGTCAGAAAAATGATTTGCGCTGTGCGCGGCGCAAATATGGGGTATTTTGCGGAAAAAACGATATTTGGGGTTGACAATGCTGCCAACTCTGGATATACTATTAGAGCGTTCCAAAGACAGCAGGTGAGATTCGTCTCGTAAGTCCTGCCGAGGATGGCAAACATTTATTGATTGCTTTACCGTCCTCATGTCCTGCATGAGGACGGTTTCCTTTTTAGAACGCCTCTTTCCCCTGGCACGCGAGGCGTGCCGCAAAATCCAATGGAGGTGAACTCAAGAAATGCCTAACGCAAAAGTTCTGTCTGAAAAGCAGGCGATCGTGGCCTCTCTGACCGAGAAGCTGCAGGGCGCAGCTGCCGGCGTTATCGTTGACTACAAGGGCATCACCGTCGCGGAAGACACCGAGCTCCGCGCTGAGTGCCGTAAGAACGATGTCGAGTATGCAGTTGTCAAGAACACCCTGCTCCGCTTTGCTTTCAACAACGTCGGCCTCAATGAGCTCGATGATCAGCTGAACGGTACCACGTCTCTTGCCATCGCTGCCGATCCCGTCGCCCCCGCGCGCGTGATCGCTGACTTTGCCAAGAAGCTCAACGGTAAGTTCGAGATCAAGGGCGGCTTCATGGACGGCAAGGTCGTCGACATGGCCACCGTCAATGCTCTGGCCGCGATCCCCGCACTGCCCGTTCTGCAGGCACAGGTGCTTGGCACCATGCTGGCTCCCATTTCGGGCCTGGCTTGCGTCCTCAAGCAGATCGCCGAGAAGAACGGCGCTCCCGCCGAGGAAGCTTCCGCAGAGTAATCGTCTGCACCCAACTCAAAAACTAAAACAAATATCTTAAAATTGGAGGATCATTACAATGAGCGAGAAAGTTACCGCTATGATCGAAGAAATCAAGGGCCTTACCGTCCTGGAGCTCTCTGAGCTCGTCCACGCTCTCGAGGAAGAGTTCGGCGTTTCCGCCGCTGCTATGGCTGCTCCCGCTGCCGGCGGTGCTGCCCCCGCTGCCGAGGAGAAGACCGAGTTCGACGTCGTCCTCGCCGGTTTCGACGCTGCTGCCAAGATCAAGGTCATCAAGGCTGTCCGCGAGATCGCTGGCCTGGGTCTGGCCGAGGCCAAGGCTTTCGTCGAGTCCGCTCCGAAGGCTCTGAAGGAGGGCGTGTCCAAGGAGGATGCCGAGAACTTCAAGAAGCAGCTCGAAGAGGCTGGCGCGAAGGTCGAGATCAAGTAATCTCACCCCTTTACGAGGTTCAAAAAGCCCGTGTCGTGAGACACGGGCTTTTTCTTTTTGACTGTCTTATGGAATAGAACATCTGTTGACATAATATATGCGCGTGTACGTCAAAAGGACGTGCGCACCGTGGGCTCGGACGGGGCAACGATGTCGATGATCTGATTCTGCGTGTAAATGCCGTAGTGCTTCCACGATGCGGGAGCGCCCGTTCCATCGGGTATAAGATGAACATCAATGGCACGGGGAAGATAGTCGAGCAGTTTGGACCGTTCGAACGTGCAAAGATAGGTGCCGCTGTGGACTTCGTCTGCGTCAAATACGCAGTAGGATTCGTTGCGCACCTGATAGAACAGGTAATTTTCAAAGATGAGCTCGATCTTGGCGTTTTCATCGGGGCACAGCGGCGTACAGTGCGCGAGAATGTCGTCGAGGGCGGCATTTCCTGTGGACGCAGTCTGTGCATTTGGCTCCGCTTTAGCGCAGCAGATGGTGATGTGCAGCTCGTTTTCATCCTCCTCACACAGCGTCAGGAGAAACGGTGCACGGCGGCCGGCGTCCACAAGGCGGCCTGCTTCGGCGAATGTGGTGCAATGAGACATGGGAGCCACCTCGTTTTGTAAAGTATGGAAAATACTGCTCACCGTGTGACGGTCAGGCAGTAAAATGATAACCGGTTTGTCTCCTTGCTGTTCCAGAGGTCAGTTTCGCCGAGCTCGCGCAGATCGTCCTCGACGAATTCATCGAATCGCACAGCAGCGCGGTGAACGACGGGACGCTCCTCGAACAAGTAGAAGCCGCCCTGCCAGACGTGCCAGAGTTCCACGCAGGGCGCGGATTCGAGGGCAGAGCCAATGTAGTCGATCAGCTGCCGCGCGCGGCCCTCGGTATAGTAGGCCCAGTCGAGGCAGACGGCAAAGGCTTTGTCGGTATAGAGAAAACTGTCTGGGTAAGTGCGCAGCGCGAAGTTGTCGTCCGCGCCGCCGTCGTCGATCGTACCGTCGTCCACATTGATGGCGAGGTAGTCGTACTCCGGCGGAGGAAAGACCTCCGGCAGCGGCGCGTCGGAAGCGAAAAAGATGCAGGCACTCATCATGATCCTCCTGTAATGCCTCATTTTCCTTTTGGTACGGCGATCATATCATAAAAGATAAGAACAAATCTACTGCGATGCTGTTACGAGATCCTTGCGCCGCGGTGCGGGAAGAACGCGCGTCGGTGAGGAAAAGGCTGGAACAGCCATAATATAAACCGCTCGAGCGCTTGACTTTTTTGTGCAGCGGCATTAAAATGTATAAAATATAAGAGCAGGAATTTTCATGCGTTGTGTATCCTGCGTACAAATTCTGATGAGAGACAGGCTGATGCCCGCGTGAGCCGAGGAATGCTTACGCGGTTATTTTTTCACCTGGATGGGAGAAAACATGAAGAACACCAAAAACTTTGCGAGCCGATGGGGCTTTATTCTGGCGTCCGTCGGTTCAGCGGTCGGCATGGCGAACGTCTGGGGCTTTCCTAACAAGCTTGGCAGCAACGGCGGCGGGGCATTTTTGCTCATTTATCTGCTGTTTATTTTCATTTTCAGCTACGTGGGTCTGCCCGCGGAATTCGCCATGGGCCGCCACGCGGCGACGGGCACGCTCGGCGCGTATGAAAAGGCATGGTCGACGCGCGGCAAGGGCGCAGGCAAGGTAGGAGGCCTTCTTGGCTGGCTGCCGCTCGCGGGCTCGCTGTGCATTGCGCTCGGCTACGCCGTCATTGTGACGTACATCTTAAAGGCACTGGTGGATTCTCTCGTCGGCACGCTGATGACGGCGGACACCGCGTCGTGGTTCGGCACGTTCTCCTCCACGCCGTATTCCGTCATCCCGTATCACATCATCGTGGTCGTGGGGACGCTGCTGACGCTCTATTTGGGCGCGCACAGCATCGAAAAAACCAACAAGATCATGATGCCGCTGTTTTTCATCATCTTTCTGATCCTTGCGGTGCGCGTGGCGATGCTGCCGGGCGTAAGCGAGGGTTACTGCTTCATGTTTACTCCGCGTTGGGAGGCGCTCAAGGACCCGATGATCTGGATCTGGGCGATGGGACAGGCGTTCTTCTCCCTCTCCGTCACGGGCAGCGGCATGATCGTGTACGGCGCGTACCTCTCGAAGGACGAGGACGTCGTCGGCGTCGCGCAGCATACGGCGCTCTTTGACACGATCGCCGCCGTCGTTGCGGCGCTCGTCATCATTCCCGCGTGCTTCTCCTACGGGGTGGACGTCGGCGCGGGCCCGAGCCTGCTGTTCGTTACGTTGCCGACCATTTTACAGGATATCCCGATGGGGCGGCTGTTCGCCATCATCCTCTACCTTGCGATGATCTTCGCGGGCGTGAGCTCGCTGCAGAACATGTTCGAGGCCGTGGCGGAATCGCTGCTGCACAAGTTCCCCAAGCTCAGCCGCACGGCGGTGCTGGCGATCCTGTGTGTGCTGTGCCTCGGCATCGGCATTTTCATGGAACCCATCAGCAAGTGGGGCCCGTGGATGGACCTTGTTTCCATCTATATTATCCCCATCGGCGCGACGCTCGGCGCAATCTCGTGGTTCTACGTGATGAAAAAGGACGAGCTGCTCGCCGCCGTGAACACCGGCAGCAAGAAAGAGCGAGGTGCGCTGTGGTACAACGTGGGCCGCTTCGTCTACGTGCCGCTCGCGGTCATCCTGTGCTGCGTGGCACTGTTCATGCACGTGGCATTCTGAGTTCCCCCTGAACAAAAAAGGAGAACAATATGAAAACAGGCAAGAAAGTGAGCATTACCATACTTTCAGTGCTGATATTGGCCTTGTGCGCCGTGGGGATCATCCGGAGCACGACCTTTCCGCTGGACCCGGCGACGCTGCCGGACCATATCTGTGATTTTTACAATATCGGCAGGCCCCAGCCCCTCTCGCCGAGTATTCGGGTGTACGACAGTGTTGAACTCGAAAATACGGTGTGGTATCTCATGGAGATCGGCGAGGACATAGATCTGGGCTATGTCAAGCTGGAACGGAATTTCCTTGGCCGCTACAAGATTGTGAGCCTCGGCTACGGCGGCGGGAGCTTCCATGACGGCGTTGTGCGCAGTGGGGAGAAAGCCTACTACCTCTTTGGCGGGCGCGATGTGACCGGCCGCATCGCCAGGATTACCATGACGCAGAACGGCGAGACCTGCACGATGGAAAATGCGGAGGGAAAGACGCATTTCCTGTTCTGCACAGAGCTTTCTCCACAGCTCGGCGATTATGACTTCGACCGCAGCACGCTGCGGTTTTATGACAAAGACGGGAACGACATCACCGCGGAGTACAATTTAAACGGTGGTGGAATCGCGTAAAATCGACATAAAAAAGGAAGTGCCTATCGTAAGGGCACTTCCTTTTTAAATAAACTTGTTGACAAATCAACATTAATGCGCTATGATAAACGAGCTTGTTGATTTGTCAACAAATAGGAAAAAGGAGAATTACCAATGGAGGAGCGCTTTGAGACCTTTACCGTCCTGATTGCGCGTATCAGCCGCAGCATCAAGCGCATCAAGGCGGACGAAATGGCGGACTTCGAACTGAAAGGGCCGCATGTGTCCTGCCTCTACTACCTCTCCCAGCGAGACGGCATGACAGCCGCCGAGCTCTGCGAGCGCTGCGACGAAGACAAGGCGGCTATCTCCCGCTCGCTGGACGACCTTGAGAAAAACGGCTACATCACCTGTACGAGCGGCGCGGGCAAGCGCTACAAGAGTCCGCTGCGCCTGACAGAGCAGGGAAAGGCGGTTGGACGTGCGATCGGGGAGAAGATCACGCGCATCGTCGAGGCGGCATCCGAGGGATTGAGCGAGGCCGAGCGGCAGACGATGTATCGCGCGCTCGCGCTCGTGAGCGAGAATTTGGAACGGATTTATACCCATAAGAAGACCGCGGGCGACAGAGCCGCCCGCGACGAACAATAACGGAGGAAAAGCATGAGTGTTCAGATCATTGTGGATTCGACGGTCGACATGCCCGAGCGCATGAAGGACCGTTTTCGCATCGTGCCGCTCACGGTGCATTTTGGCGCGGAGGAGTTCATCGACGGCGTGACCATCGACAAGCACCGCTTTTATGAGCGGCTTGTCGAGAGCGACGAGCTGCCGACGACCAGTCAGGCGTCGCCCGCGGCATTCGACGCGATCTTCTCCGACGTTGCGTCGGTGGGCGACAGCGCGGTCGTTGTGACGCTCGCGTCGAAGTTCTCCGGCACGTATCAGAGCGCGTGCATCGCCGCGGCGGAGTACGACAACATCTACGTTGTGGACAGCAAGAGCGCGGCTATCGGCTCTGGCATCCTCGCCGAGTACGCGCTCGAGTGCGCGGACAAGGGCATGGACGCGAAGACCATCGCCGAAACGCTGGAGAAAAAGCGCGACGAAATTTGCCTCATCGCGCTGCTCGACACGCTCGAATACCTCAAAAAGGGCGGGCGTATCTCGAAGACTGTCGCCTTTGCGGGCGGTCTTCTCAACATCAAGCCGGTCATTACCGTGGTCGACGGCGAAATTCAGGTTATCGGCAAGGCGAGAGGGTCGAAGCAGGGCAACAACCTGCTCGTGCAGAAAATCCACGAGAGCGGCGGCATCGACTTCGACGAGCCGATCATCCTCGGCTACAGCGGCCTGAGCGATTCGTATCTCAAAAAATATGTCGAGGACAGCCGCGACATCTGGCAGGACAAGGCGGACTCGCTCGACTCCACGCTCATTTGCAGCGTGATCGGCACGCACACTGGCCCTGGCGTGGTGGCGGTCGCATTCTTCAAAAAAGGCTGAGCCTCTAAAAAATCAGAAACAGCAGGAAGCCGGCGTGTCGCGCCAACTTCCTGCTGTTTTTTCTTAAATATTTACTTTGACCCAGCGATTAAAATACCAACGGCGCTTTCGAATGGCGCTGGCACTCGCTGTAGCTTGACAACAGACGGCACGGCGAATTATAGTGATTCTATAAAGGCATATTGATATTCAGAGGCTATGTCTTGCGTGAAAGCGCTGCTTTGCACTGGTATCGGTTTGCCCGTGAAACAGGTTGAATGGGAAAAGGAGAATGCGGCATGCAGTGGACGGACGAGAGCATTGCGTTTTTGCGTGATGCGGCGGCGATGAACCGCTATTATGAGACCATCGCGGAGAAGATCACGCCGCAGTTCCAAGAAAACGCGCACGTCTGCGACGCGGGCTGCGGCATCGGCGAGCTGAGCCTTGCCCTGAAGCCGTACTGCCATCATGTCACGGCGGTGGACACGGATGCGCTGGCCATCAAAACGCTGAAAGCCCACCTGATAGAGGGCGTCACCGCGCGCTGCGGCGATATGGAGACGCTTGCGCCGGAGAAGCCCTACGACGCGATGGTGTTCTGTCTCTTTGGCCGCACGCAGGATACATTACGCATCGCGAAAAAGCAGTGCCGCGGGAGAATTTTCCTCGTCAAGCGGGACTATTCGCACCACCGCTTCAGTGCGGAACAGGTGAGCCTCGGCGAGTACACGGCGGGGAGCACGGAGAATGTTCTGCGCGAAAAAGGTATCCCTTACACCGTGGAGCACTTCACGGCGGAGTTCGGACAGCCGTTCCGCTCGCTCGAGGCGGCGGAGCGCTTTTTCGCCCTCTACAACCGCAGCGAAAGCGAAGTACTCTCGAAAGATGAAATCAAAGCGCGCCTGACCGCGGGGCCGTCGGCGGAATTTCCCTACTACCTGCCGCACAAAAAGGCGCTGTGCCTGTTTACAGTCGAGACGGCGGACATTCCGGAGAAAGCGATATGAAGAGACATCTTTTGATCTGCGGGGAGCGCGGCGTCGGCAAGTCGACGCTGATCCGCCGCCTGCTGGAGCATAGCACGCGGGAGGTCGGCGGCTTTGTGACAAAGCGGCTGCCGGTCGCGGATGAGAACGGCTTTTTTCCAATTTACCTCTATCCCGCATCGCAGAGTGAGGGCGAGCGGCACAATGAAGCGGCGAATCTCGTCGGAACGTGCGACAGCCGCTCGAGCATCCGCCATCCGGAGGTCTTTGACGGCCTTGGCGCACAGCGCATCGAGTCCGCGCCGGAAGGCGGCATCATTTTGATGGACGAACTCGGCTTTCTCGAAAATGATGCCAAGGTGTTCCAGTCCGCGGTGCTGTGCGCACTGGACGGCGACACGCCGGTGCTGGCCGCGGTCAAGCCGAAGGACACACCGTTCCTGCGCGCCGTGCGCGGGCATGAGAACGCGGAGCTTGTCTTCATTGACGAGCAGAACCGTGACGCGCTTCTTGAAAAGCTCCTGCCGCACATTTTGCGGTGGAATGAAGCTTGAAGCAGCAAGCTCGCCGTGCAATAGAGAAGAAGTTTTCAAGCGAACACTTGTTTGACTATCAAAACCGTGCTATAATACCGCTATTGAGAATTTGCAGAGGGGAGGGGACAGCGCATGGAGCATCTGCTTGCGGGACTGAACCGCGCGCAGCACGAGGCCGTCACGGCGACGGAGGGGTATGTCCGCGTCATCGCGGGCGCGGGCTCGGGTAAGACGCGTGCGCTGTCGCACCGCTTTGCGTATCTTGTCAACGAGCTCGGCATCCTGCCGGGGAACATCCTGTGCGTGACATTTACGAACAAGTCAGCCAACGAGATGCGCCAGCGTATCCACGCCTTGACCGGCGACAACGACACGGGCTATATCAACACGTTCCACGGCTTCTGTGTCTCCGTTTTGCAGGAGGACAGCCATGCGGTGCAGTACCCGAAGAGCTTTCTGGTGCTGGATAATTCCGACATCGACGCGATGCTCGGCATCATCTACGAAGAGCGCGGCCTCACACTGCGCGACATGACCTATTCCGCCGCACGGGACATGATCGAGATCCGAAAGCTCTTTAAGGAGCCGGAGTATTACAAGGACATGATCACGATGTCGCTCGACACGCTGCGCGAAAAGTACGAGCGCGCCGACACGGCGGGGGACATCATCTTCTACGGCTATCTCTATCAGGAGAAAAAGTGCTTCGGCCTCGACTACAACGACCTCATCAAGTTTTCGCTCTATATTTTCGAGCAGCACGAGGACATCAGGCTCAAGTGGCAGCAGCGGCTCGAATACATCATGATCGACGAATTTCAGGATATCGACGCGCTGCAATATGAGCTGATGGAGGTGCTGCCAAAGGATCACTGGATCCTATGGAATATCCATATCATCACCCTGGGCCGCACCATCTGTACTGCCAGAAATCCCAAATGCAGCCAGTGCTTCTTACGGGAGCTGTGTCCGTCGGCAGGAGGTATGAAGGGGTGATGGCAGAGCGGGAGAGGAATATAGTGAATGCGGCAGACTCCTATGTGGCCATTGATCTGGAGACCACAGGGATCGGGGCAAAGCGGGAAAAGATCACGGAGATCGGCATGGTGAAGGGGGAAAACGGAGCGGTGACAGATACGTACCATACCCTGGTGAACCCAGGCCGTCCCATACCGGAGCACATTACGGAGCTGACCGGGATCGACGACGATATGGTAAAGGACGCTCCCATGATCCAGGACGTGATCGGGGAGGTCATCGCCTTCTGCGGAACGCTTCCGGTCCTGGGCCACCAGATCATGTTTGACTATGGCTTTCTGGTCCAGGCGGCGGTCAATGGGAAGCTACGGTTTGAGCGGTCCGGCATCGACACCTTAAAGCTCTGCCGGAAATTCATGCCGCCGGAGGAAAAGAAGAACCTGGCGGCGGCCTGCGCCTATTTCCATGCGGCCCAGGACACGGCTCATCGGGCCCTTTCAGACGCCATGGCGGCCCACGAGCTGTACCAGGCCATGAAGCGGCTGCATCTGTCCGGCAATGAGGATGCTTTTGCGCCCAAGGTCCTCCAGTACAAGGCAAAAAAGGAAAGGCAGGCTACCCAGAGGCAAAAACAACACTTGCATGATCTGCTAAAATATCATAAAATAGAGTTGACTGTCCCCATAGATTCCATGTCGGGAAATGAGATCTCCAGAGTGACCGACCGAATTATCTTTACCCATGGAAGGATTCCGGAAAATGAGAGGGGCAGGGATAAGAAACCGGAATAAAGATAAAATGAAATAAAAGAGGTGAAAGTCATGATAAATATGAATAATAAAAAAACAAAGAAGATCATCTCCACCATCGTTGTGGTCCTGGTGGTTGCGGCTATGGTGATCCCCATGATCCTGGGCTCCTTAATGTCTATGATGTAAAAGGAGAGGGATATGAGAAAATATGTATGGAGTACAGGTACGGCTGCGATGATGGCGGCCGGCCTGTTTTTTGCAGAGCCATTTCCTGCCCAGGCTGCGGAACCCATGCCGGCGGGAGTCTCCGTGGACGGAGAGAGCCTGGAGGGGCTCACTGAGGCCGAGGCGGAGGAGCAGGTGCAGAGCCGGGTGGACGAGAAGCTGGCCCGGGAGGTCGCGCTGACCATCGGGGAAATGTCCTTTGCGGCCAGCTCCGGCGATCTGGGCATCGCCTGGAAAAATGAGGACCAGGTGAGGCAGGCCTTAAAGGATGCAGAGGTCAAAGGCAATCTGAACCAGAGATATATGAAGAAAAAGGATCTGGAAGCGGAGCCGGTGGATCTGGAGCTGGAATTTTCCGCAGATCCGGAGAAGATCTCTGCGTTTGTGGATGCGGAATGTAAGGACGCGGTCCGGGAGGCCTCTGATGCCTCCATTACCAGGGAAAACGGTGAATTTGTACTTACCCCGTCAGTGGTGGGGACCACCGTGGATCCGGAGGCCACAGGGGCAGCCATCGGAGAGGCTGTGAGCCAGGCAGACGGCGTTTCGGGAACGGTCTCTGCTGCTGCAGTGGTGACAGAAAAGCAGCCGGAGATCACCACAGAGGAGCTGTCCTCTATTAAGGACGTGCTGGGGACCTTTTCCACCAGCTTTAAGACCAGCGGCGCTTCCCGTTCCACCAATCTCCAGGTGGGAGCGGCCAAGATAAATGGCCGGGTGCT
>OHAF01003023.1_pt1 | contig 11590 bp, 11 predicted proteins | sample 1577041 | NCBI WGS metagenome assembly OHAF01 (sample SAMEA3541495, study PRJEB24748) | human gut metagenome | biome: human gut; feature: human-associated habitat; material: faeces | place: China | collected 2012
TGCAACTGTTTTGAGTCAGGCTGTGGGTGCAATATGGATCCTTCGTTTCCTGTCAGGAAAGAAAACGATCCTGCATCTTAGAAAAGAAAACTTTAAATTGCAAAAGGAAATCCTCTTACCATGTCTTGCCCTTGGTATCTCTACCTTTGTCATGTTGTCCACAGAAAGCATTCTGTCTATCAGCTTTACCTCCAGCTTATCAAGATATGGCGGAGACCTTGCAGTAGGAGCGATGACAATTATTACAAGTGTCAGCCAGCTTGCAACATTACCGTTACAGGGAATTTGTCAGGGCGGACAGCCGATCATGAGTTATAACTTTGGTGCAGGAAACAGAGATCGGGTAAAAAAAGCATTTTTTACACAATTTACAGCTTGCACCGTTTTTACGGGATGTTTCTGGTTGATCATGCTTCTGTTCCCGAAGGGATTTGCAGGTATTTTTTCGAATAACACAGAATTGATCACATATACTGCATGGGCATTGAGAATTTATATGGCGGGCATATTCTCTCTTGGCTTCCAGGTTGCCTGTCAGCAGAGCTTCATGGCATTGGGACAGGCAAAGGTCAGCTTATTGCTTGCCTGCTTAAGAAAACTGATCTTGTTGATTCCGTTGATCTTTATCCTGCCGCATTTTATCCAGAACAAAGTATTTGCTGTCTTTTTGGCTGAGCCGATCAGCGATATACTGGCGGCGGCAATCACAACCGCAACGTTCTTTCATCGATTTCATAAAATTCTGGTCTGTCACACTGCACTGGTACACGAACCAGAAACTCCTTGACAAGAACCTCTATTTCCTGCTACATTTGGTATATAGACCAGATGAAGAAACCAAGATAGTCACATAGAATGAGGACGGGGCAAATGGCAACAAGTTTAAGCGAACCAACAAAGAAACGCATCCTGCAGGTATGCGTAAAACTCTTCCTGGAGCAGGGGTACAAAAAGACAACTATGGCGGAAATCATCGAGAAGTCCGGCGTGTCCAGCAGCAGCTTCCAGAACATTTTCCGTGCAAAGGACGGCGTGCTGACAGAGCTTGTGCAGTTCATGTTTGAGAATCAGTTTTCGATGGCAAGAAGTGCAGCAAGTGTAAAGCTTCCTCCCGTTTATGTCTACGCAGTGGAAACCGCGATCCAGATGACGCTCACAGAACTGAACGAGAACCTGCGGGAAATCTATCTGGAAGCATATACGCAAAAGGAAGCCTGCGAATACATTCAGAAGGAAACGGCGAAGGAGCTGTATCAGATTTTCGGATCCTATCAGCCGGAGCTGACAGAGCGTGACTTTTACGAGCTGGAGATCGGATCTGCAGGCATCATGCGAGGTTACATGGCGCATCCGTGTGATGCAGAGCTGACATTGGAGAAGAAGCTTCGCTTATTTTTCACGATGAGCCTTCGGGCCTATAACGTTCCAGAGGAAGAAATCGGGCGGGTGATTCGATTCGTGGAGGGACTCGATATCCGCACGATCTCTGAACAGGTGATGCAGAAGCTGTTCAAAGCACTTGCCATGCACTATGAATTTTCATTGCAGGGGATAATGTAAAAATGAAAAAGGAAAAGAGGGAGGAAACCCAATGAAGAGAAAAAAGCTGACAGCAAGTATGATCGCCCTGGTCATGAGCGTAAGCCTGCCCATGACAACCTATGCCGCCAACTGGTATCTGGAAGATGGCAGCGTTACGGTAAACGCAGACAATTCCGGACAGACGGTAACGCAGGGCAGCGGCTCTGCCGTACCGGATGAGGCTCCTGTGATTACGCAGCGCAATAGTTCTGCGGAGACGAGTAACACCATCACGATCAATGCGTCCGAGAATGCGACCGCAAACGTGACGATCTCCAATGTAAATATCGGCACAAGTAGTGCTGCTATTGCCACAAGCGGAAAAGGCAATGTAAACATCGAGCTGGATGGCACAAATACCCTTAAGAGTGGTGTGGATCATGCCGGTCTGGAAAAGAACAGTGATGGTAATCAAGGTAAACTGACCATTACGGATGAAAATGAAAACGGCAAGCTGATCGCTACCGGCGGCGATGGTGCAGCGGGCATTGGAGGAGGTCTCTATGGAGACGGCAATGATATCACGATCACCGGCGGCGAGATCACAGCTACCGGCGGCGATTGCGGGGCTGGCATTGGTGGAGGCACCAGTGCAGGCGGCAAAAACATCACCATCGCCGGCGGAAAGGTTACAGCTACCGGCGGCAAGGGTGCAGCGGGCATTGGCGGAGGTTTCTATGGAGATGGCAATGATATCATCATCACCGACGGCAAAGTCACAGCTACCGGCGGCGATTATGGGGCTGGCATTGGTGGAGGCAACCACGGCGAAGGCAAAAACATCACCATCACCGACGGCGAGGCCACTGCCATTGGAGGTCTCAATGGAGCAGGCATCGGCGGCGGCTTACAAAAAAATGGAGAAAAGATCACCGTTTCAGGAGATGCAACGCTGAAGATACAAGGCGGTCCAACAGATGAATGGGATGGAGCAGGCGCAGGAATCGGTAACGGCGGCAGCCATAATGGAGATTTTTCCGGATCATTCACTCCTGTAAACGGTGCGGAGACAGAGCCGGATACCTCCAACCTGACGACAGGTAAAATTGAATATTACGCACCCGGTGCGGATATGACAAAGGATGAACCGACAAGCACTACATTTGGCTCGCTTGTTCAGCCGGAGCCGTCATCTCCCGGTGAAACCGGAGCACCTGTGGAATACAGAATGCAGACATCTGCATCAGAGCCGGTACAGGGAAATGGAAAAAGCACAGGATACAAGGCTCCCGTACAAGGACATTTTTATCAGGTAGTAGATCAGGACGGAAAAGATATGATTTTTGCTACCGCGCAGAAGAAAGACGTGCTGGCAATTGCGACGGATTCCGATTTTGCCATGCTGACGGGAAAAATGGTGGACATCGAAGCACTCAGGAAACAGGGCGTGAGAAGAATTATTTTCGCTACAAAGAGAGCGACCTCGACCTTCCTTCTTTCGGAGCTTCTTGAAAAGAGGGCATATGGAGAAACCTGGAGCCTCATCCACGATGGAGAGAACGTTGCGTTTACTGCAGTCGAAAAGATGATGGATATAAGCAGTATCCTTACCCGGCTGCAAACGAAATAAAAACGGATATAACAGGTACCGGTATTTGAAAACCGATAGGACAAAAAAAGAGGGAGACAAAATGGAAGAAATTATTTTACAGCGGAAGCTGGAAGCTTTGGGGCAAAATGGCACACTCATAAGAAAAGACGGAAAGACATTTTTGCAGTTGGACTGCGAAAATGCCAAAGAGCTCTCCATGAAGTGGGGAGAAAAGCTTTATCCGTTTACGAAAACAGGGAAAAAGTGGATTTTGGAACTGCCATTTTCTACGCCTGTGAATTATGTGCAGATCTGTGTAGATGGTCAGGAGGTTCTTAGCCCGGAGCTTCCCATCGCACATGGCTACGGTCGTCCGTATAACTATATTGAGCTGCCGGATGAAGACGGATTATTTGAGCTTCGGGATGTTCCCCACGGAACACTGACCCAGGAATTTTATAAATCCAAAATTTCTGATAACTGGGAAAAGCTGATCGTATATCTTCCGCCATGTGTACCGTCTGCAGGGCTTCCGGTTCTGTATTTGCAGCACGGATTTGGAGAGAGCGAGATTTCCTGGTCAACCACAGGGAAAGTGAATTTTTTGATGGATAATCTGATCGCGGCAGGAAAAATCAAGCCCTTTGCGATCGTTATGGGAAATGGCATGGTAAAGCAGCGAATCGACGGAGAGCTTAAACTGAACCGTGCGCTTTATGGGCAGATGCTGGTAGAGGAAATCCTTCCGATGATAGAGAAAAAATATCAGTTTGGCGGAAGCAAGGAAAAAAGAGGTATGGCAGGACTGTCCATGGGTTCTGTACAGACAACCCGTACAATATGTGCACACCCGGAGCTGTTCAGCGAGGTTGGTATTTTCTCCGGCTTTTTAAGAGACAGGATAGTAGGAGATGAAGAACATGACGGAATTGTTCCAAAGTCAGGCGGGCAGTCTTATTTAAAGGCAATGGATGATGCGGCCTTCAACACCTATTTTCATACGTTTTTCCGCTGCATTGGAGATGAGGACTGGTTTCTTCCGAGGTTCCTGGAGGAGGATGAAATTATCCAGACAAAAGGTGTTCGGGAAACCAGAAAAATTTATCATGGAGGACATGACTGGAATGTGTGGAGACCATGCTTTGCAGACTTCGCACAGATGATTTTCCGGTAAATTTTATAGAAGGATATCAAAGGAATCCCGGCAGTGGTCAGACAGCAGTCCTGACGCTGCCGGGATTGTTTTACCCAAAAGTAACTGCAGGGGTGGATGATTGGACATTTGATATGGTATGATATAGACAAAGACATTGGAAACAATTTACAAAACGAATGGAGACTTTGGATCATGAATCTTGAATTTTGGATTCTGGACGGGATTCAAACCCTCAGAACCCCGGCAGGGGATGTGCTCATGCCGTTTATCACCAGCTTTGGAAACGGAGGTGTAATATGGATTGTACTTACAGTTATTTTGCTCCTGATCCCGAAAACGCGAAAAACCGGTCTGATCCTGGGAGCAGCATTGATTCTGGACGGGATACTCTGCAATCTGCTTCTGAAAAATCTGATGAGAAGGATCCGCCCCTGCGATATCAAGGATGCCGTCAGGCTTTTGATTCCGTATCCGTCGGATTATTCCTTTCCTTCGGGACATACTGCAGTGTCCTTTGCCGCTGCATCGGCGCTCTATTTTGCAGGGGAAAAGTACCTGTGGAAGACAGCACTGGTTTTGGCAGCTTTCATTGCATTTTCCAGAATGTATTTGTATGTACATTATCCAACGGATATTCTGGGTGGAGCGCTTCTGGGAATCCTGTGCGGATATCTCGGATGCCGGATCGTGCAGAAAACAGAACAATATAAAAGGAAGATATAAGGCTATGAGCTATCAATTTTGGGGTTGGGAGCATGCAGATGCTCCGGCAATAACAGAAGAATATCCGGGGATCCATAACCCGCGACAGCTGTATGACGCACTGTCAAAGCTCTGGTGTGCAGATACCTGTGCACCGCGGATGCGGAAAGACTGGACAAGGGAAAACCCTACCTTGGGGCAATGTTCCATTACCGCTTTTCTTGCCCAGGATATTTTTGGAGGAAAGGTATACGGAGTTTTACGTCCGGGCGGGAATTATCATTGTTATAATGTAATCGGGGACTGGCGGTTTGATCTGACCAGCGAGCAGTTTGGAGGGGAAGCTTTGGATTATGAAAAGAATCCGGAGCAGTTCCGGGAAGTACATTTTGCCAAAGAGGAAAAAAGGCAAAGATATGAAGCCTTAAAGGCTGCCTTAAAAACGTATTGCAACGCCGGAAACTGTGAAAACGAATTTTGGGGATAAGCTTTTATAAGCTTACGGTGCGGATGCATCAGAAGGGAGGGAAAATGAAAAAGAGAAGGCTTATTTCTGTATTATTGTGTATTTCCTTATTTTTTGCCGGAGGCTGTGGACAGAAGACAGCAGAGAAACAGCCGGAGATACAGGAAACTGCAGAGCAGACAGCAAAAGAGACACACAAGGCAGAACGGGGAACCAGGCAGGAATCCGTGCAGGGAAACACGCCTGAGGCCGGGCAGGAAGAAGCTGTCACGGTAACTGGTGCGGCGGCAGCTTTGCCAATGCTTGTCGATTATGATTATGAGGCAGAATATGATCAGGACAGCTATGAAACCCTCATCAGTGTTGAAATACCGAAGATCCTGGTTATAGAGGAAGGGCATGATGCGCTTAGCGCTTCCCTGGAGGAATGGAACCAGAAGACTTACAAAAGTCAGATGGGGGCCTACAAAAATGTAATTTCGGATAACAGGGAGCTTTGGGATGAGGGAGTGGGAATGACAGAGCTTTCGATCGAAGGAAATATTACCTTCACCAGAGCCGATTCCCTTGTTTTGAGTTATTATATGGACACCAACGAATGGCTGGGAGGGGCACATCCCTACAGCTTCAAGGAGACCTGTAATTATGACGTAAAAACCGGCAAGGATTTGAAGCTTTCCGATGTGGTGTCCGATTACGATACCTTTTATAAAGAGGTATGCGCAAAGCTGGAAGAAAGGAAAGACGAATACGGCTTCTATGAGGATTATCCGGATACCGTAAAAAATGTATTCTATGGCGATAAAGAGGAATACGGGGAGCCCTTGTGGACACTGTCAGGGGATGGCATTACCGTTTATTTTAATACGTATGTGCTGGCACCCTATGCGTCAGGAGAACAGGCCGTAAGCTTGTCCTTTATAGAATATCCGGAGCTGATCCGGAAACAATATCAGAAACATTCGGATCAATGGGCGATTCCGATCGCAGAAGATGAAATGTGCCTGGTGGATCTGGATGGAGACGGTGCAGAGGAGGAAATTTCCTATTCTGCAGACCGGGATGAGTATGATTATGCGGACTCTATCGTGATTCATTGCGACGGCAACAGCTATGATACGGCGATGTTTATGGACTCCGATTATTATGGCGGATGTGGCTACAGCGCCTCTGGATATCTGGTCCGGACACAGAACGGGAAAACATGGCTGTATCTGGAAACAATGGGAGAAGGTGACGGTAAATATCTGCAGATTTTTGAACTGATGAAAAACGATGTGAGATTTGTAACAGCAGATTATCTGGGAATTGATCCGAATCAGCCCTTTGACCCGGAGAGCTTTGTGCTGAGCAAACGCTTTGATATTCTTGGAACCTATGAGGCTTACAAGAAATTCCATGTAGAGGAAGATGGAATTCCGAAAACAGAGGATTTGCTGTGGACAATTGTTTCCACTTATACAGACTGGAAAGTGGAGCTGACCTCGTCCATTGATATGGAGCTGTCTGTGCGGGAGGCGAATACAAAACGCGGCAGCGGACAGAAAGAGACGCTCCCTGCCGGAACGCATTTTGTCCTTCTGAAAACAGATGGCGAAGCATATGCGGAAGCAATACTGGATGACGGAAGAATTTGCGAGTTTGAGTTGGAGCATCCTTCCGAAGAGGAATGGGAAGGAAGAATTAACGGTGTTTCCATCAGTGACTGCTTTGAGTATGTGCCGTATGCCGGATAAAGGATCCGGCTCTGCATCAGGGATTTCAGGAGGAATTTATGTTTATAAGACCGGACAATACCTATAATGATATCAGGGAGAAGTCGCTGATGCAGTGGCTGGATGAAATGGAGCAGCATTCCGATGTGGCGGTGCGCGGCGGAGTAAAGCTGACCCGGGAATATGTGCAGCATCTGCAGGAGGAAATCAGACGACTGGAGGAAGAAAATAAGCTGAAGGCGCAGTATCTGAAAAAAATGAAGGAGAAACACTGTAAATAATAATAGTAATAATTATTGTTATCATATTGACGATGGGATAGGATTCAGCTATAATACAAATAAAGAAATAGACGGGAGGAATCAAAATGAATAAAGAAGCGATGTATAAATTAAGCTATGGATTATTTGTTTTAACCGCGAAAGAAGGAAAAAAGGATAACGGCTGCATCATCAATACGGCAATTCAGGCAGCGTCTGCGCCGAATCAGCTGAGTATCTGTATAAATAAGGCGAATGCGACTCATGATATGATTGTGAACACGGGGAAATTCACGGTCTCAGTCCTCAGTCAGGCAGCAGATTTTGAGCTGTTTAAACGGTTCGGTTTTCAGTCCGGCAGGGATGTGGACAAGTTTGAGGGATACGAAGCCTGCAGGCGTAGCGAAAACCCGGAAATCCATTATAATTATAAAATGACATTACAATGCATATATTTCGGCAAAGGTAGATCATATGGTAGACCTCGGCTCCCATACGATGTTCATCGGAGAGATCACGGATATGGATGTTTTGAGCAAGGATCCATCTGTAACCTATGAATATTATCTAAAGGAGATCAAGCCGAAGCCGGAAGCGGTCGGAAAGACTGAGAATGGTCAGACTGTGTGGCGCTGCAAGATTTGTGGATATGAGTATGTCGGGGAAGTGCTGCCGGAGGATTATGTATGTCCGATCTGCAAACACCCGGCGTCAGACTTTGAAAAGATCGTTCGCTGAAAAATATCAGGAAGGGCGGATAATTAGTTGTGCAGCGCTGTTTTCTTAAAGCTTCGAAAAGCGAAACCCATACAAAACGGCGTTGCGTGGAAAGACAGAAAGATCAGGAGGAAATATCAATGGCGATAAATAGTAGAAAAGTAGCAATGGTAGGATGCGGCTTCGTAGGTTCCTCTTCTGCGTTTGCTCTGATGCAGAGCAAGCTGTTTTCCGAGATGGTGCTGATCGATGCGGATCAGAACCGGGCAGAGGGAGAGGCTCTGGATATCAGTCATGGGATGGCATTTGCAAGCCCGATGAAAATATATGCAGGAACCTATGACGACGTTTCGGATGCAGCCATCATTGTGATCACAGCGGGAGCGAACCAGAAGCCGGAGGAAACACGGCTGGATCTGATCCAGAAAAATGCAAAGATCATGCGATCGATTGTCGGTGAGATCAAAAAGCGGGATTTTGAAGGCATTTTGCTGATCGTTTCCAACCCGGTGGACATCCTGACCTATATTGCGCTGAAGGAATCGGGCTATCCCGCGAACCGCGTCATCGGCTCCGGAACCGTTCTGGATACCGGAAGATTCCGGTATGAGCTTGGGGAGCATCTGGATGTGGACAGCAGAAGCGTGCATGCCTATATCATCGGCGAGCATGGGGACAGTGAACTGGCAGCATGGAGCGATGCCCGGGTCGGCGGACTCAAGATCAGCGATTTTTGCGAGTTGCGCGGACATTTTAACCACGAAGATTCGATGAAGAAGATCTTCGATCATGTGAAAAACAGCGCATATGAAATTATTTCCAAAAAACACGCAACCTACTACGGCATTGCAATGGCGGTGGTCAGAATCTGCTCAGCGATTGTGCGGGATGAGAAGTCGATCATGCCGGTATCAAGCCTGATGACCGGGGAATACGGTCTCTACGATGTGGTACTCAGCATTCCGGCAGTGGTGGATGCAAACGGAATTGAAACGGTTGTGCCGATCGAGCTGAGCGAAACCGAGCTCCTGGCGCTGAAAAAATCCGCAGAAATTTTAAAGGGCATTATCAAAGATAATGTATAACCGGGCAGTATTTGCTATTTTGTGGCGGGATTTCCTATGGTACAATAAAAGAGAATCCGGCAGGCTGATGTTCCTGAAAAAGGATATCACCTGCCGGTTTTTGGTTTACGACAGTGGGATGGAATAGTTAAAAAATACGAAAGAGGAGAGAACGCACATGAACAAATTTATTTATCAGAAAGACTATCCAGTCGTGCAGACAAAAGAAGGGGCACTGCGGGGATATGAATGGAAGGGAACCTGTATTTTTAAAGGAATTCCGTATGCGCATGCACAGCGCTTCCGGAAACCGGAACGGGTAAAGCCCTGGGACGGAGTCAAAGAGGTACAGTCCTATGGCTATGTGAGCCCGCTTTTGCATCCGGAACAGCCGGGCGGAAATGGAGAAATGATGGTTCCGCATATGTACTGGCCGGAAAAAGAGGATTGCCAGAACTTAAATATCTGGACGCCGTCCATTCGGGATGGCAGGAAACGTCCGGTTATGGTATGGCTGCACGGCGGCGGATTTTCAGCGGGATCTTCCATTGAACAGCTCGCTTATGACGGAGAAAATTTAAGCAGATCCGGAGATGTTGTTGTCGTATCGGTGAATCACAGGCTGAATGTGCTGGGATATCTGGATTTGTCTCCCTTTGGAGAAAAATACCGGGATTCCGCGAATGCAGGAAATTTGGATCTGATTGCAGCTCTGGAATGGATCCGGGATAATATTGAAGGGTTTGGCGGAGATCCGGAAAATGTAACCCTGTTTGGCCAGTCCGGCGGCGGGGTAAAGGTCTGGTCACTTTTACAAATGCCGGAAGCGGATGGTTTGTTTCATAAGGGCATTATTGAAAGCGGCGTAGTAGATCCGGATCTTCTCGGCGATGCAGAGGACGGGAACGGAAGAGAGATTGTCAAAGCAATGCTTGCAGAGCTGGGTCTGGAAGAAAAAGATGTTGATCAATTGGAAACCCTTCCTTACGATCAGCTTGCGCAGGCTTATGAAAATGCAGCACCGAAGGTTGCACAAAAAGGCGAATATGTCGGAAATCATCCGCACAAAAATCAAAGTTATTTCGGAGATGCGATCAAACATGGATTTCGGGAAGAAACGAAAAAAATTCCGCTGCTGATCGGCACTGTGCTTGGAGAATTTGATTTCGGACCGGCGATTTCCGGAAAATACGAATTTACCAGAAAAGAAGTGGAAGAAAAAGTAAGCGATGCATTGGGAGAAGAAGGAATTGAGCTGATAGATGAATTCCTGAAAATCTACCCGGATAAAGCGCCGATTGATCTTCTGTCAGTGGATACGATCTTTCGGGAACCGACAATCCGGTTTATCAAAGAGCGGGTAAAGTGTCCGGACAGCAAGATTTATTCTTTTCAGTTTACCTATGAATTCCCGATGTTCGATGGAAAAATTGCATGGCACTGTTCGGAAATCCCCTTCGCTTTTCATAACATCGATAAGGTTCCGGTGTGCAATTGCGGGGAGGAAACAAATCGGCTGCAGGAGCAGATTTGTCAGGCATGGGTAAGCTTTGCAAGGACTGGGAAACCGGAAATTTCCGGGATAGAATGGCCCGCATGTGCCGATGGCGATGAAGCGGTAATGATGCTCGATAAGGAATGCAGAATCAGGCATAATCCGGATCATGAGTTGGTCAACCGTCTGAAAAAACTGCAAACTGCGGAACACTCTGTAGAAAACGTTCAGCACTGAATAACAGTCCTTATCGAAAAAGGAACTTCATGAAATCCTTCTTTTCTATCAGGAAAATTTGGGGAATCCGACATCATTTTTTTTCGTAGGAACTATTGTTTATGAGAGTGCCAAATGTTAGATTCCTCAAAATACATTAGGTTTTTTGTTGAATTTTGAAACGTAGAATAGTATAATCAAAAACGAGTTGTCAGAATTATAACAAGGAAACCTGAAAAGTAAAATTGCATGAGGAGGAATCTGTTATGCTGAACTGGAACAATTTGGATACACTGGCTTCTTATCAGGAGCTGGAAAAAGCAGAGCGTATCAATCTGGCGGAAGTGATGTCCGGAGAAAATGGCGCGGAGCGTGTAAAAACCTACAGCACCCCGATCGTGGATGGTCTGACTTTTAATTATGCGGCAAAAGCAGTCGATGACAATGTGCTCGCAATTCTGGACAAGCTTGCCAAAGAGGCTCAGCTGGTAGAAAAATATGAGTCATTGTACAATGGCGCAGTTATCAATACAGGAGAGAAGCGTCTGGTTCTGCATCAGCTGACACGTGGACAGCTGGGCGGCAAGGTTGAGGCAGACGGCGTAGATAAGCGCGAATTTTATGTAACACAGCAGAAGCGGATCGCAGAGTTTGCCAATCAGGTACATGCCGGTGAAATCACCAACG
>OHAF01003024.1_pt1 | contig 11588 bp, 9 predicted proteins | sample 1577041 | NCBI WGS metagenome assembly OHAF01 (sample SAMEA3541495, study PRJEB24748) | human gut metagenome | biome: human gut; feature: human-associated habitat; material: faeces | place: China | collected 2012
TATGATGTGACCACCCTGACCGGCGGCTTCCCCGCAGCACAGCTGAACAAGGCAAACGCCATCGGACTGCGTGCAAATCTGAGCCGCACCCAGGGTCAGGCCATGACCATGGAAGACGGAGCCATCCTGCTGTACAACGCCCTCACCGCAAACACGGCCAGCGGCAGTGTGTACGGTACCACCCTTGGCTTTACGGTGACAAATGGTCAGGTGGATGTTTCGTCCATCCTGCTCAGCAATCTGGAAGGCCCCTTTGTGGCATCGGAAGGCGAAAGCCTGCCCTTTGAGCCGGAGGCCGTTTACTGCAACGACAGCGTGAGCACCAACGCCCAGCTGTCCGCTTATGATGTGTACTATTATAATGCCAGCGCAAAGACCGTGTGGGTCTACACCCGCAAGGCGGCAGGCCGCATCACGGCGGTGTCGCCCAGCGCCAGCGCACCCACATCTGTTACCGTGGCTGGCACCAGCTACACCATTGCAAGCTCCTCGGCAGCAGCCCAGCTGTCCAGCCTGAACGGCGGCGGCGTGGGTCAGGTAGTCACCCTGCTGCTGGGCATGAACAACGAAGCCGTTGCCGTGCTGACCGGTGATGCCGCAGACGAAGTGTTCTACGGCGTAGTGCAGACGGCCACCCGCAGCCTTGTGGAAGAAAACGGCGCGGACGTGCAGCAGAAGGTGGAAGTGAAGTGCACCGACGGCATCACCCGCACAGTGAGCGTGGCCAAGGACCTGAACTACCCGGCCGGCTGGATGGTGAAAATCACCGTGAACGCCGACGGCGAGCAGGTGGATGCCATTGGTAAAAAGGGCACTTCCGGTACGATCAATGCAGACGGTACCGCTCTGGGCGAAACAGCCCTTGCGGACGGCGTGGAAATTCTGGATACGACTTCGGAGGGTGTGGCTGGGACGGTAAGTCCCAGCCGCCTATCGGGGGTAACACTTTCGGATGCTGATGTGCGCTACTATACCACCAATGAGAACGGTCAGATCGATCGCCTGATCCTGAACGATGTCACGGGTGATCTGTGGACTTACGGCGTGCTGGACGACGTGAAAAACCTCATCAACAATGTCACCTCTTCCAGCAGCACCACATCCACCGGCACGACGACCGGTACCACCACAAGCACCTCTTCCAGCACCGATGCAGCTTCCATCGCAGGCGATGTGGCCGAGATCGTGCTGCCCAGCACCGGCGACCTTTTGTGGGGCCTTGTGGACGGAAGCATCGGCAGCAGTGTGTGGGAAAGCGTGACCGGCAGCACCGACAAGCTGGCAAGCTATCTGCTCAAGTTGGGCGCAGCTAACACCAGCGGCGGTCTGAGCACTGTGCTCAACTATCTGGGAAGCGGTGCAGATTACGTGTGCTACGTGAACGGCAAGCAGACGACCTACAAGACCAGCACCAAGTACCCGGTGCTGGCGGGCGGCATTGCTGTGGGCATCAGCACTTCCGGCAAGGTCAAGTCCATGCGGCAGCTGATGCCTGCCGTGATCGACAAGGTGGGCGCGGCCTCGGTGATGAGCGGCGGCAAGAAGTACGAGACTGCCGACGATATGCAGGTGTATCTGTGGTATAAGGGTACCTACTATCCCACCACCCTTTCGCAGGTGAACGGCGAGGACTACACCCTCATTGGCTGGTTTGATAACGACGGCCGCGCAGCAGGCAGCAAGATCCGCGTGCTGATCGCGGTCAGGAAAAACTGAATCCGGCCCGGCCCTCCCCCGACGGGAGGGCTTTTTGCTGTCCGTACGACGCATACGGTCAAGTTGAAAAATGAATAAAATTTACACATAGAATGAGATGATTTTAGGCTGAATGAGCAAAGAATCGAAAGAAGCCCCATAATCATATTGACATAATGGGTAATGGGGTGTAAACTACGTGCATCGGGTCGAGCAAATCCGAAAATTGAGATCATTCAGGGAGGAAACGGCTATGATGTGTTGTTGCGCAATGTGTTGTTGTACCGCAAACGCTTCCCGGACCGGCCGCCCTGCAGTATGGTATGCCGTGTGAGCATATCTGCATATTCTGTGTGGGAACACGCAGAAGGATCTGTCGCTGACCGCCTGGGAGCTTACTTGAAGAGGGAGCTTCCGGGCGTTTTGTTTTGACCCGCAAATCAGGATACAAGGGAGGAATCCGGCAATGGACTGGAATGCGATCCAGCAATATTTGCCGCTCTACCAGAAGGCCGCTGTACTTACCGTGCGGCTGGGCGTTGCAGGCATCATTTTTGCCATCATCATTGGCCTTGCCTGCGCAGTGATCCAGTATGACAAGGTGCCCGTTCTGCGGCAGATCGTGGGTGTCTACATCCAGCTGTCCCGCAACACACCGCTGCTGGTGCAGCTGTTCTTCATTTATTATGGCCTGCCCAAGGTGGGCATCCGCACCAATGCCGAGATCTGCGGCATTGCCGGTCTGGCGTTTCTGGGCGGCAGCTACATGGCCGAAGCGTTCCGCAGCGGTCTGGAAGCCATTGAGCCCATCCAGACCGAGAGTGCCTACAGCCTTGGCATGAACCGCTGGCAGACCATGCGCTACATCATTCTGCCGCAGGCCATGTCCACCAGTATGCCGGCTTTCATGGCAAATGTGATCTTCCTGCTCAAGGAGACCAGCGTGTTCAGCGCCATCAGCCTGATGGACCTGATGTTCACGGCAAAGGACCTGATCGGCATGTACTCCAAAACCATCGAATGTCTGTTTCTGCTGGTGGTGTTCTACCTTATCATTCTGCTGCCGGTGTCCATTGTGGGCAGCCTGATCGAAAGGAGGCTGCGCTATGCTGGATTTGGGTCTTGATGTCCTGCTCAAGGGCAAAAACATGGCCCGCCTGCTGGGCGGCCTTGGCGTTGCACTCAAGATCAGCGCCGTCTCGGTGATCATCAGCCTGCCGCTGGGCATCCTGCTGGGCGTGCTCATGACCTCCCGCAACCCCGTTATCAAGGCGGTCCTGCGGCTTTATCTGGAGTTCGTCCGCATCATGCCGCAGATGGTGCTGCTGTTCCTCGTTTACTTCGGCACCACCCGTGCCTTTGGGTGGAACCTTTCCGGCGAGACGGCATCCATCATCGTGTTTGTGCTGTGGGGCACCGCAGAAATGAGCGACCTTGTGCGCGGTGCGCTGATCGCCATTCCGAAGCACCAGTATGAGAGTGCCGAGGCCCTTGGCATGAGCCGTGCGCAGACTTATTGGTACATCATCATTCCGCAGACGGTGCGCCGCCTGATCCCGCTGTCCATCAACCTGATTACCCGCATGATCAAGACCACCAGCCTTGTGCTGATGATCGGTGTGGTGGAAGTGATCAAGGTAGCACAGCAGATCATCGAGGCCAACCGCACCGCCAGCCCCAACGCAGCGTTTGGCATTTATCTCACGGTTTTCGTGTTATATTTCTTCGTATGCTGGCCCATCAGTCTGCTGGCATCCTATCTCGAAAAGAAATGGAAGTGACCGTACATGGCAGAACCTATTTTGACTGTTGAACATCTGATCAAGGCCTATGGCGAGACCCCCGTGCTGGATGATATCAGCTTTGCTGTCAAGCCCGGCGAGGTCATCGTGGTGGTCGGCCCTTCGGGCTGCGGCAAAAGCACCCTGCTGCGCTGTCTGAATGGTCTGGAGCCCACCCAGAGCGGCCGGGTGCGGCTGGGCAATGAGACCGTTGCCTACGGCGGTAAAAATCTGACCCAGCTGCGCCAGCGCATCGGCATGGTGTTCCAGAGCTACGAGCTGTTCCCGCACATGACGGTGCTGGACAATGTGCTTCTGGCACCCACCAAGGTGCAGAAGCGCCCCAAAGCGGAAGTGCAGCAGGAGGCCGAAGCTCTGCTGGACCGTGTGGGCCTGCTTGCCAAGAAAAACAGCTACCCGCGTGAGCTTTCCGGCGGACAGAAGCAGCGCGTTGCCATCGTGCGCGCACTGTGTATGCACCCGGAGATCCTTCTGTTTGACGAAGTGACCGCTGCCCTTGATCCGGAAATGGTGCGCGAGGTGCTGGACGTTATGCTGGACCTTGCCAAGCAGGGCAAGACCATGATCATCGTCACCCACGAAATGCAGTTTGCCCGCGCCATTGCCAACCGCGTCATCTTTCTGGATGGCGGCAAGATCGTGGAAGAAGCTGCACCGGCCGAGTTCTTTGACCGGCCCAAGACCGAGCGCGCGCAACGCTTCCTGCGCACCTTCACGTTTGATGCTGTGAAATGAGTCACAGATCAAGATAAAGACTGCGGGGGTTCCGCAGCCAAATGGGAAAGATTTTGTAAAGGAGTAATCATTATGAAACAGTCTAAGATCTCTCGTCGTTCCTTCCTGCTGGGTCTGGGCGCAGTTTCCGCTGCCGCTGTTCTGACCGCATGCGGCGGCTCTTCTTCTGCTTCCACCGCAACTGCAGCATCTGGCAGCGCAGCATCCGGCAGCAGCGTGGTCTACCGCACTCTGGATCAGATCAAGGAGTCCGGCACCATCAACATCGGTGTCTTCTCCGACAAGAACCCGTTCGGCTACGTGGATGAGAACGGCGAGTATCAGGGCTATGATGTCTACTTTGCCCGCCGTCTGGGCGAGGATCTGGGCGTAGAGATCAACTTTGTTTCTACCGAGGCTGCCAACCGTATCGAGTATCTGCAGACCGGCAAGGTGGATGTGATCCTGGCAAACTTCACCGTGACCCCGGAGCGCGCAGAGGAAGTGGACTTTGCTCTGCCTTACATGAACGTGGCTCTGGGTGTCATTTCTCCGGACAGCAACGTTATCACCACTCTGGACAACTGGAACGCTGACGACCAGATGATCGTCATTTCCGGCACCACCGCCGAGACCTACCTGACCAAGGAGTACCCCGACATTCCGCTGCAGAAGTACGATTCCTATGCAACGGCCAAGAATGCACTGGAGAACGGCAACGGCGTGGCATGGGCCAACGATAACACCGAGGTCATTGCATTTGCAAAGCAGAACACCGGCTACACGGTCGGCATTCCCTCTCTGGGCAGTCAGGACACCATTGCTCCCGCTGTGAGCCAGGGCAACACCACCGTTCTGGATTGGCTGAACGAGGAGATCAAGGCTCTGGGCGAGGAGAACTTCTTCCACAAGGACTATGAGGAGACTCTGGTGGATACCTACGGCCTTGACTATGAGGATGAGCTGGTCGTTGAGGGCGGCGTGACCGGCGGCGCAGATGCCGCATCCAGCGAAGCTGCTTCTTCGGAAGCCGCATCTTCTGAGGCTGCTGCTTCCGAAGTAGCTTCCAGCGCAGCCGCACAGTAAATAAAAACACCGAGCGGGCAGGAGAGGGCTGAACCTTTCCTGCCCGTTTTTGCATTGCACCATCTGCCGGAACGTGCTATACTGAAATAAAACAACTTCTGTCCGAAAAAACCTGAAAAAGAGAGGATGTTCCCAATGAAACGTGCCTATACGAACGGGATCCTGCTGGATGGCACCGAGCAGATGCAGCCGGAAGCGCACAAGATCCTGCTGACCGAGGATGATAAGATCATTGCCATTGTCGATGAGGGCGTGGATCTGGACGGTTATGAGGTGATCGATCTGCACGGAGGCTATCTGTGCCCGGGCCTGATCAACCTGCATGTGCATCTGGCAGGCAACGGCAAGCCCAGCGCAAAGCCGCGGGACAATGCTGCGCTGGTGCGCAAAATTCTGAGCAATGGCCTGACCCGTGCGGTGGCCTACAGGCTGGTATGCAGCTACGCGAAGCTGGAACTGCTGGGTGGCGTGACTACCATCCGCACCGTGGGCGGCATTGCAGATTTTGACACCCGCTGCCGTGATGATGCCGCTGCAGGCAGACTGCTGGCACCGCGCATCCTTGCTGCCAACGAGGGTATTTCGGTGCCGGGCGGACATATGGCAGGCTCGGTGGCAGTTGCGGCCCATAACAATGCCGAAGCACTTGCTCAGCTCAAAAAGGCCAGCGGACAGAAGGTGGATCTTGTCAAGCTGATGATCACCGGCGGCGTGCTGGATGCCACCGAAAAGGGAACCCCCGGCGAGCTGAAGATGAAGCCGGAAATGGTCAAAGCCGTCTGCGACGAGGCCCACAGGCTGGGCTATACAGTGGCGGCACACACCGAGTCGCCAGAAGGTGTAAAGGTGGCGCTGGAAAACGGCGTGGATTCCATTGAGCACGGCGCAAAGATGGACGATGAGACCATCCGGCTTTACAAGGAGCGGGGAGCCTTTGTGTGCACCACCATCTCCCCGGCGCTGCCCTACGCACTGTTTGATACGGCGGTTTCCGGCGCTTCGGAAAAGGACCAGTATAACGGCAAGATCGTGTTTGACGGTGTGGTGGAAAGCGCAAAGACCGCCCTTGCCAACGGCATCCCGGTGGGATTAGGCAATGATGTGGGCTGCCCCTACATCACCCAGTATGATTTCTGGAGGGAGCTGTGCTATTTCCATAAGTATTGCGGTGTGAGCAATCGGTTTGCCCTCTACACGGCGACCCTGCGCAATGCTCAGCTGGCCGGAGTAGGAGACGTGACCGGTTCCATTGAGCCGGGCAAGAGCGCAGATTTTATTGTGACAAAGCACAACCCGCTGGAAGACCTGCGTGCGCTGCAGCATCTGGAACTGGTGGTCTGCCGCGGCCATGTGATCAAAAAGCCGAACCCCAAGCGGAACAAAACGGTGGATGCCCTGCTGGACCCGTACCTCGAATAATACTGAAAAAGCAAGGAGAGACGATTGGTCTTTCCTTGCTTTTTCGTTCACATGCCTGCCATCACGGCCATGATGCTTTGCCAGCTCTTGTTGCGGGCAGCGGGCACAGTGGTGCGGCGGCGTGCGGGTGCAGAGCCGGAAGAGACCGTATTCATGGCGGTCATCGGCACCGACGGATGGAAGAATACGGCTGTATCACCGGCCAGCCACTGGGCGGCAAGGCGGGCTGCCTGCGGGTCGGCCTGCAGGGTGCGGCGCTCGGCACCGGCCAGTTCATCACATCATCCGTGTTGATCGGTTCCTGCGCGGGAGCCAGCGGCAGGCTGGGCAGAACATCCTGACTCCAGTAGGTCCAGCGGGCACCGGCCCCTACAAAACTCTCCACGGTAATAACGGCACCGGTGCGGGCGTTCTGCGGGATGCTGCCCTGATAATTGATACCGGCGCACTGGCGAAGCTCGGCAGTGATGCGCTGGGTGCGTGCCAGATCCAGCCGGTCTTCCCGGCAGTAAGCGCGGAAATCGGTCTCGTCAATCAGGCCGTCGGCGCTGGAAGGAAAGCGGCCCACCAGCTGGCCATCGGCGTTGTGGCACAGCTGCCAGCCCTTGCGGAACAGCTGGAAGTTCAGGCAGCGGCGACCCATGGTGGAGTAGCACAGAATGGAGGTGCTCTCACCGGGCAGCTGCTTCAGCTCCAGGCAGGCATCGTTGCCGCAGGTGTCCTGCAGCTTTACCGTTAAAAGCAGCTGCGCACCGGGGTGCTGAGCTGACATAGCGTTGTGCATGGCATCAAAATAACGGTTGGCATCCATGATCGGTTCCCTCCTGAAACTATAACACAGCAGTTCGTTGTATAACGGGTGGGCACTGCGCCAAACGACCCGGTGCACAGCAGGCGGCTTACGCAGGAATGTTTTATTGACTGAACATAGTATAGCATACTTCACAACAAAAAACAACTATAAGTTTGCAGAAAAACAAAATATTTCCGCGCATCCTGCAACAGTGACCCGAAACATGGTTGTTGCAAGAGTGAATCAGTTGTGTTCTGTATCAAAAACAGCCCACAGACGGCAAGGCCAAAGCCTCCCATCTGTGGGCTGTTCTGGTAAAATATGGTTCAATCGCCCAGTTCACGGATCTCGTTCTGGATCAGCCGCCCGGCCGCGCGGGCCAGTTGGTCCATGCCGCGGATACGGGCCATGTTTTTGCCGTAGATCTGTGCAGCGGCACCGGCAGAGCTGTCCTCACCCATGAACACAGCCGACACCCGGATGCCCATGCGCTGCAGCGCACGCACCTGCGCGGCAGTGTCAGCCACACCGGCAGCGTCCTCGTAACCGCAGCCCAGCGGGTTTTCTGCACTGGGCGGGATGCGGCGGCTGTCATTGGGCGAAGCATCCGTCAGCACGATGAGCAGATGCCGCGGCGCAGGACCGGGCGCAAACCGCAAAAGATCGCCTGCTGCCCGCAGGGCAAGGCCGTCACGGTTCCAGCCGGAAGCAAAATATCGGTTGATGTTTTGCAGGTTTTTGTCTGCAAAGCCTTTGAGCACACGCAGTACGGTGTAGCCCCGCAGGCTGCTGAAGCTGGACACCCGCACCGGGATACCGCAGGCCGCAAGGCTCTGGGCCAAAATGGATCCTTGAGCCGCGATCACTTCCTGACAGTGCAGGCGGGAAGCGGATGCGTCCAATAAAAGGTCTACCGTAAAAGAGGGCTGGTTCTCTTCCTCGGCACACAAAAACACCCGGTCATCGTTCAAAAGTGGTGCGCGCCAGATGCGCCCAGCGTTCAGGTTGCCACTGCGGGCAACACGGGCGTTGGGCTGCTGGTGCACAAGGATGCAGTTGCGGATCTGCTCGGTGAGCCGCAGCACCACACTGCGGTGCAGTTCCCGATTTTTGGCGTAATAAGCGCGGTTGCGGTCAGCCTGCAGTTCAGCCTGCTCAGCCAGATGTTTTGCTTCCGGGGTGGGGGCCTGTTCCGGACTGGGCACACCGGCACTGAACCACAAATGGCACCCCAGATGGTCGCCCACGCAAAGCTCCTGCTCAGCCTTGCGCAGCCGTTCCGGTGGGTAGAGAGAGCGGCCGAAGCAGCTTTCGATGTAGGCTCTGTCCTGCGCGGCATTCTGCTTCAGGGTGATGTGGGCCCTGCGCTTGTCCACCGCCAGCCCGCCGCCCACAGCATCCACGGAGTTTGAGTGTTCCACGGTCACGCGGTCCGTTTTGATCATCTGGGTGGGCATGGCTTTGGTGGCAAGCTTTGCCAGCAGGCCGTCCAGATGCAGATGCAAAGCTGCTCTCTGGTGCACAGTGCCGTCGAACAGGTTGAATTTTGCGTAGATCGATAAAATTTCGGCTTTCAGCTGTTCCGGCTCCGGCACATGCTCCGGGGCCAGCGCGGCGGCAAGGCCGGACTCGTAAGGGGTCATCACCGGGTCGGTGCGGCCCAGCACACGCCGCCAGCGTGCGGCCTGCATGGTGTAGACCAGCTGATTTTTTGCCATCCACTCCTGACGGGAGAGCTTGTATTGAATCGCAAAAAAGTAATCTGCATGGGCATGGCGCAGCGCTTCCAGAACCGGGCGGCGGGGCAGCTCCAGCCGGTAGGCGGCGTTTTCCAGATACAGCCATGTCATGTCGTCCAGCATGGTCTGCCGCAGATCACCGTCCCATGCGTCAAAGACGCTGCGGATCAGCGCGTCACCGTAATATTTGTGGATGAGGCCCACGACCGTGTTCATGTAAAAATCGGTGGTGCCGTCGGTATAGCGGGCCAGAAACAGCGGCTCAAAGCCATAGGCTCCTGCAGCAGCCCAGACCTGATTGGCCGCACGCCGCTCCTGCGCGGTGTAACTCTGGGCTTCCATCAGCCAAAGAGCTTGGCGGCATCCAGCTTGGCCGGAATGCGCGCTGCGATCACATCACGGATCAGGCCCTGCTCGTAGGAGTCAAAGGCCTTGTTGGTGATGCCCATATCCAGTGCCGCGCCTGCCGGGATGCCGCGCCGGATCAGCCGCAGGGCATCCAGCATACCGCGCAGATCCAGCGCCTTGGTGGAAATTTCCGCACTGTCGCACTTTTTCTGCAGGTCAAGGAACAGCAGTGCAAACTGGCGCACATACTTGGAAGCAAGATCGGGGAACTGCGTCCGCAGCAGCTTTTCCAGATCGTCCTGCGTAATGGTGGGCATCTGGATGACCACGAAACGGGAGGTGAGGGCCTCGTTCAGCTCACGAGTGCCGGCATAACCGTAGTTCATGGTGGCGATGAAGCGGGTCTCCTCGGCCAGCGGGATGCGCTCATAGCCGGGCACGTCGATGGCGCGGCGGAAGTCCAGCACGGCGTGGAGGACGGCCAGCGCCTCGTTTTTGGCCATGTTGATCTCGTCCAGCACACCAAACCCGCCGCACTGGGCGCAGCGGTAGACCGGGCCGGGCCGGAACTTGACCGCGCCGCCCTCAAACGTATCCATGCCGATGAGGGAGGCTGCGTCCATGTTCACATGGAACGAGATGTCCCACGCAGGGCGGCCGAAGGCGGCGGAGAGGTTCTCGGCCAGCACGTTTTTGCCGGTGGCTTTTCCGCCTGCCAGCAGCAGGTTCTCGCCGCAGAGCAGCGCGGCCAGAGCCTGCTCCCAGACGTCCTTACCATAATAAGTAAAGGCCGACACCGGGATGCGGGGGCGCAGCGCCTCGGCCAGCGGGTGGGCTGCGCGGTATTCTTCCACAGCGGCGAGCAGTGAGGGATCGACGCCCTCCTGCCGCAGGGTCTCAAGCAGATCAGACATGAACGACACCTTCTTCATGGGTTGGCAGCGCCAAACCGATTTTTCAGCCTTATCATAGCACAACCGCCGCCGTTTGTGTAGGGGCAGGCGGCTGGGAACCGGCAAAAATTCGCAAAGAAATTGCGGGGCCGATGAAATGGTGTTAAAATAGAGAAAAACGGAAGGGGACAACTGCCATGAGACACGAACACCGCCGCTGGAAGGTCTGCTTTGGGAAAAATTTCTGGGGAACACAGGAGGGAAACGACCCCGGCGAGGAACTGCGCGTAGACCGCGAATTTGAATGGCATGGGTACAAGTGGCGCATCCCGGCGGTCTACCGGTGCCGACAGGGATTGGTCGTGGACTTTGCAATGGAGGTGCCGCAGGAAGAACTGCGGGCCTATATGGAAAAATGGGGCCTGACCGAAGACGGCGAATGCAGCCGCACCCTGACCAGAGCCGAGGAACAGCAGATGGAACAGGAAAATCCGTTGAATGTGGGGTTCTGCGCGGAGCTGGAACTGAATGGGATGCGGCTGCATTCCAGAGATGGCTGCGGGGTGGGTTATCTTCCGGGAGAGATGGCCGGCGATGATACAGTCGCAGCGTTCCTGCGGCATTATGGGCTGGATGAAACGACGGTCTGGAAGTTCTGGCGGGAAAGCTACCCTTGGGCGACCCGGAGCCGGAAGAGCTGCCCGAAGCGCTTCCGTGTCCTGGAGGTGCGGCTGGAAGCGGAACTGGAACAACACCCGGCGGAACGGTTTCGGACCCCTGCGGTGGGCGGGTCGGTGACGCTGCACGAACCGGGAAACGCACAGACCTATCAGCTGACTGCATTGGATGTCCGGTCGGAAACGCTGGAACTTCCGGACTGTGATGGCTGGGAGTGGCCCAACCGCTTCTGTATGATGACCTACCGCCTGACCCCGGCTGCCGAAAATTTCTTCCTCTCCGACTGCGCTGAGGGGGACCACCCGCGCCGCCGACCCCGGAATCTGCCGCCTGAACGGGCAGCGTTGGAAAAGAAGTATGGACTGGAACCGCAGGGGGAAGGGGATGCGGCCATCGCAGTCATTGGCGGGGCCGACGGCCC
>OHAF01003033.1_pt1 | contig 11550 bp, 11 predicted proteins | sample 1577041 | NCBI WGS metagenome assembly OHAF01 (sample SAMEA3541495, study PRJEB24748) | human gut metagenome | biome: human gut; feature: human-associated habitat; material: faeces | place: China | collected 2012
GCTAACGCCTTATATTTACCCTTTTATATTTAATAAAACAACTATAATTCACACTTCAAACGCTAAGGGAATATAAATACCTTACCCACATAGGTTATGCCTTTTATATAAGCGTTTCTGTTAAGAAAAAGCACTGAAAACGAATGTTAAAAATCCGCTCCCGGATGAGAGTTTAATTACTCTTGTCCGGGAGCTTTTTATATATACAGATTTTTTGAGAGGAAGTGAGCAACACAAAAATTGAAATTTTACCCCTGCAATAAATATTTAAAAACGAAAGGAAATTAAAAGCTATGAACATCAATAAAATCAAAAATGAAAACGGCGTTATAAATCTTAATATAACGCTCAACGAAAGTGACTTTGAAAACCACTTTATTACCTGTGAGAGTTGCGGAGAAATAATATTAAAGGAAACTGCCGTTTATGCAGACGGCGCGTATTACTGCCCCGAGTGCGTTTGCTGCTGCGAATACTGCGGAGAATACCACACGGCAGATAATATGCACCGACCCGAGGATTCCGAATATTATTACTGCGAGCATTGCTATAACACCGAAACATATGTATGCGCGGATTGCGGAAGGCATTTCAGATATTCAGAGTCCCTTACAAATATCGAAGGTGAAAGCTACTGCGAAGACTGTGCGGATAATCACCGTGACCTTATAGCAAGCTATCACACATTCAAGGATTACGGGGACATTCGGTTCTACGGAAATGAAGACCGCTCTCAAACGCCGTATATGGGCTTTGAGCTTGAAGTGGATTCGGATTTTGCGGTTAAAAGAATAACGGCTGTAAACAAGCTTCAATCAATTTTCGGGGATTTTCTCCATTATGAGAATGACGGCTCTTTGCGCTACGGTTGGGAAAATATAAGTCAGCCCGCAAGCCTTTCTTATCATTTGGATAATATGAAAAAATACAGGAAAATGTTTACTCTGCTGCTTGATAATGACCTGCGCTCCCACGATACGGACACCTGCGGTTTTCACATACACATAGACCGAGATTATTTTGAAAACAGACAGGATAGCGGAGCTGCAAAGCTGTTATACATATTTGAAAAATACAGACCTGAGCTTATGCTGTTTTCACGCAGAACAAAGCAGGAAAGCGAAAGCTGGGCAAGAAGCAGAAAATCCGAGACAAGCAATAAGGCTTGGATTAAAAAAGCGGTAAAGGACTCAAAAGGCTATCAGGAGCACGGCGCAAGATATTATGCGGTTAATCTTGCCAATTCAGGAACGGTTGAAATAAGACTGTGGAAGGGTACGCTCAACCCCGAAACCTTTGAAGCTACTTTGAGGTTTACGGCAAGGCTGGCAGAGATATGTAAGAATACAACGGCAGCGGAGCTTTCTAAAATGTCATTTGAAGATTTGCTCGGGAGTAATGAGGTTATCGGTTCTTATTGGGAAAGAGCAAAGGAGAGATAAGCTATGTGCATTGCGATTTATTCATTAAAGGGTACGGATATTCCGAGTGAGGATATACTTAAAGCCTGTTTTCTAAATAATCCCGACGGCGCCGGGTTTGCGTTTAATAAAGGCGGTAAGGTACATATAGTAAAGGGCTTTATGGATTACAAAGGCTTTATAGCTGCATTTAAAAAGTATGATGCCGAATTTGGTTTAAAGCAAAGAGGGGTGTTAATACACTTTCGCATTGCAACACACGGCGGTGTGAATGTCGGCTGCTGTCATCCGTTCCCCATAAGCTCAAATGAGAAACAGCTTAAAAAATCAAAAACGATTTCAGATTATGCCGTAATTCACAACGGCATTATTTTTTTGACTGCGGATAAGAAAAGCCCGCTTTCGGACACGATGCTTTTCATCAGAGATTATCTTACAAAAATCAGCAGCAACAGGAATTGGTTTTACAATAAGAAAAATACCGAGCTTATATATGAGCTTATAAACTCTAAAATGGCTATACTGAACGGTAACGGTGATATAACCGCAACAGAGGGCTTTCATAAGGGCGCGGACGGGAACTATTATTCCAACTGTTCATATATGAACACCTGCCTTAGCCTTTATGACGAGTGGTTCTATGACGATGCCTTTTCCGAGATGCCTTTAATGCAGCTTAAAAGAAATGAGGTTGTATGCTTTAAGGACGGCAGAACGGAAGAATATGAGAGTGGTTTTCACGATTTATACCCGATATATCTCACGAAAGAGGGTGATGTATATGCCGATTATATAGGCTGCTCCGCAGGAGAAAAAATTCCTATGGAGCAGCTTGAATTATTAGGGGAAGGAAGTGTTTTTAAAAGCAACTCACCTATGGAGCAAACAGCATTTCGGAAAGACGCGGTTGGTTTAATATAAAACCGTGATTTTATTGCAAAGGAGTTTTTAAAAGATGAGATTATTGACAGATGAAATTAGGCAGCAATTCCGAAAATATCCTTTATATTCGCAGGAAAGCAAGGGTATAAACAGCACCGTGATAGTAAAGTATTTTAATCCTGTCGGTTCGGGTACTTGGCTTATAACCGAAGCAGAGGAACAGGAGGACGGCGATTGGCTGTTATTCGGATATTGCCATATTTCTTGTTGGGAATGGGGTTATATTTCCTTAAACGAATTACAGGCGTTAAGGCTGCCGTTCGGTTTAACTGTTGAGCGAGATCTATACATACCCTACAACGCCACCGTAAAGGAGTTAGCACAATGACAAAGATTAAATTACTGGTTGAGCTTTATGAAAGAGAAAAATATAACCTTTCCTGCTATTCTGCCGATTATATGCTGCAGAAGGCAAAGAAAGGCTTTGAGGTTCAGTATAACGAGCATAAAAAAAAGCTGGATTTATTGGCTGAAATTATATCCGATTACGAGTGGGCAGATGACAATGGCTGATTTGTTATTTTGGTTATTTATGCTTTTAGTCTCGTGGATATTGCATTTATCCGATTGAACTTGACAAAACAGGAAAATATGTTATAATAAAAACAGAAAGGCAACCGATAGACGGTTAGCCCTCTTGATTTGATTTAGAAATAAACCGCTTCATTTGGACGTGTGGCGGTTTATTTCTTTTTTATAGTTGCTATGTAACCTGTTGCAAATATCAAAATTAAAATGATAAATACATAATGCTCCATTGGCAACGCCCCCTTTTGAGGGCAAGACTTAATCGCCTACCGTTGTAGGTTGCCTTTAAGGGTGATTACTCACCGACTATATTTTACACAATCCTTGCCTGTTTGTCAATTTAAAATCAATATATTTACTTTATAACACTGCCGAAAAATGAAAATTCAGCGGTGTTTCTTTTTTTCTTTAGGGTGTACCCTTATGGGAGATTTTAAAATTATACCGATAGGGTCGGTTGCGTAATTTCGGGATATTCCAAAACAAAAACCGACCCTATTGAGAAAGTGAGGACAATATGATAATAGGATATATTCGTATCAGTACAACCGACCAGAACACCGCCCGTCAAGAGGTTTTAATGAAAGAACTTGGCGCGGAGCAGGTATTTATAGACCGTATGAGCGGAAAGAATACCGACAGACCCGAGCTTAAAAGAATGATGAACTTTGTCCGCGAGGGTGATACCGTTATAGTAGAATCCATAAGCCGTTTTGCAAGAAACACAAAGGATTTATTGGAGCTTGTAGAACAGCTTGCCAAAAAACACGTTGAGTTTGTCTCAAAAAAAGAAGCCATTGACACCTCAACCCCGACCGGTAAATTTATGCTTACGGTTTTCGGAGCGGTTGCAGAGCTTGAAAGAGAATACATTTTACAAAGGCAGCGCGAGGGTATAGCCATAGCAAAGCAGAACGGCATTTACAAGGGCAGAAAACCCATTGAACACCCACGATTTAACGAGGTTGTTTCTCTTTGGAAATGCGGCACCATAACCGCCACCGAAGCTATGAAACGCCTTGATATGAAACCGAGTACATTTTACAGAAAGGTAAAGCAGATATAAAACTACCGCCGACCACCCATTAAACAGGCAGTCGGCGGTAGTAATAACTACATATTAAGATTTTATTTATTTAAGCTATCTAACCAGTTTTCATAATCGCCCGAATCCATATCAAAAATATCGGAATCCGCGTCAATATTGTAAATGTCTTCTATATCGTAATTATAATCATCCGTGTTGCTATCGCACTCATCATATGAAGAATCGTTATATTCCTCATTATCATATTCTGTCCGGTGATTATATTCATCAATGATTTCACTTTCAGCATCTTCGTCATCATCCGGTATCGTATTAAGCGGATTGTTAGGATCTAATTCAGAAGCAACCAAAAAGTCTACTAAATCAAGCTTACCGTTATTATTGAAATCAAATGGATTTTTCATGTCCGACACTCCTTAAATTATTTTTCGTATCATACACCGTTTTTAGTTATTCAATTATGTAAAGGAATCTTAATTCCATTTCCATGCACACAGACAATATGCTTAGGCTCTAATTCGGAGATTAATCTGCAAATTTCCTCAAAATCTGCATGCGCTGATAGGGATATATCAAACAATCTATTGTTTTCTCCCACCCATTGAGCGAGTAGATTGTTTCCATATGATTCGCTACCTATATACCCGGTTTTTATAATGCTAATCTTTCTATCGCTTTTTAGAAAAGCTCTTACATAATTGTAGGAAGTGGAATTCTTTGAAAGCATACCGGAGCTGGCAATTATTATGTCATTACAATCAAAGTTATCTTCCTTATCATCGAGACTTACATTATATCTTGTTCTGCTGTTAAATATCTTCACATCTGAAATATTTTCATATATTTTGCTAATTTTTGCGGCAAGACCATCTATAAGAACACTGTGTGATTCATTAATTAGCAATGTGATTTCTTGGCTTCTGCCAATTGCGAAAGATGGGATAAATACTTTATAGTCATGCTTAATGAGTAAATCAACAAAATGTAAGAAAATTTTAACAACTTCTTTATATTCTATTGGTGCAGATTTTTGCCCATAAGTAGTTTCTGTAATCAGACAATTAACGCCATATTTAGATATAGCAGTGTTTTTTTTCAAATATTCTATATTTAATCCCGGAACAGTTTTTTGTGAATGAAGACAATAGTCCCCTGTATAAACCACATTAATCTCATCAAAGGTTACTATATACCCAGTTGAGCCTAAAATATGACCGTTAGGAAATGCAGATATTTTTATACGCGTGTTATAAAATGCAGCTATGGGTAAAGTTTTTTCAAGGGAAGGAATATCTGTTGCAACTTGTTGAATCAGTGCTTTAGTATCATCTTCTATATATATATTTGTAATGTCAATACCACATTTTATAAGTGTTGCAATACTTCCGTAATGGTCAAGATGAGCATGAGAAATAATAACAGCCAACAGATCATCCGGAGAAATGTCTATACTTCTAAAAAATTTAAGTAATTCAATTTCTGTTATTATATTTATAGAATCAAGGCCGCATTCAGCGCCGCAATCAAACATTATTGCGCCATACGGAGTTTTTAATATGGTTAAGTTTTTGCCGATATTTTTAGAAAATGAATATACCGAATATTCTTTATTTTTTCCATGAAATTTATATTTGTTTTTTAAATTATAAAGGGATATAGATTCGGAATCGCATATCGGTTCTGAATTTGAAGCATATTTCGTGGCAAGTGGTTTTATGAATTTCTCTATATCAACCGTTGCGTTTCTAATCAGACCTAAATAATATTTAGATAGATATCCCATATTGTTTCTATAGTACAAAACAGAAAGATATGGTGCTAAATCAATAGTAAACCCATCAATGTAATAACCTTCAATAATATCAATTATAGGCTGAAGTTTTTCTTTCGGAATATCGGCTTCCGCAATAACATTAAGCATATCTACAATATCGGAGCCTTTATTTTCTGACATTGTAGCACATATAAGGGAACAGATGTTATTTGCCGGTGAAACGGCGATTACCTCTGACCATAATTTTTGGGTGATAGTGATATTACTCCGGTTCACGCGCCGAGTCTCCTTTTTTAATTACTTCATTAACACGGGCAATGATTTTATCATAACAATTATTTTCTGCAATCTTTTTAAGGCTATCCAAAAGTGTTAGAACTTCATTAGGGCAAAATGACAGCATTACTTTGAGAATACTAATTAACTTCTCACAGGATACATCTGTAAGCGGGGTTTCCTCCACTGTTTTAAGCAACTCAATTATCGCCATTTGCGTTTCCGTATCTGTGCTAAGTGAGTCATGGCTTACTCCACCGTTAAAGGCTTCAATAAGTTTAAGTAGCTTTTCGAGGAGAACCGGCATATCATTTTTGCTAACATAAGGAATCTTTTCAAAAAAAACTCTCATAAGGTCTTCACGAAAATATGATTTTCTGTATCTGAAATATTTACCTATTGCCAAATACCAATCATCGATGTTGTCATCAGCAATTAACTGTTCCATTGTATTGCCAAGCGTAAAGTTTTGTGAATCAAGTCCAGTTAACGCAATCATTGAAGCAACTTTAAGCTCTTGGTGGGATTTCTGTAATTCCAATATAGATTCTTTTAATTCTGTTGCTCGAATACGGCTTCCTTTTGTCCCTACAAGAATAAGTGCATTAATTCTATCTGAAGGTCTCATTTTAGGAATATCATTTAATATATGTTTGCAAATTAATAGCACGGTTTCGTTATCTGCTTTTAAGTTTTCAAAATCCCTTAACATCTTATATGTATTGCGGGAAAAGTCCATGGTTTCTATTTGCTTTACTTTTCTCTCATAGCTCAATCCGTTCATATTGAATATATTTGTGCTGCTATTAGGCCATACATTCTTCATAATTTTTTCTAAACTATTCTTCAAATAATAATTATTGGCTTTAGCATGAATATTTTTAGAAATTAAATCACTATTCTCTTTTAAAAATGAATTCTTATTCAATTCTTTAACTAGGTAGTTAACCAGTGCTTCGTTCTCCTCAAACTGCGGAACGGTGGCGATTTGAGTTATGTAGTTGAGATAATTTTCATTTTGAGTATACTCTATCATCGTAATATATGACTTCAACACTTCGGTATCATTCTTGTCAACAAATTTTTTTGCAAGTTTTGCACAGTAATCCATTGCTGTTTTAATTGCATAATCATTGTTAGTTTTTCCACATGCTTCAATTACAACGACAAGTATTTGCGGCCATTCCCAACCGCTAAGTATATATTGTACGCTCTTTAAATTTCTGGGGATATATTGTTGAATGGTGCTTACCAAAGCCTGTTTAATCGGTTTATCGTTCAATTTGTCTCTGATAATACGCGACGCATACAAAATAACCTCTATCGGACAAATATTACCCATTTCATCAATTTGACTTTTCAAATTGCTTTTAAGTTTTTCAACTGCAATGCTTGAATTGGATGTGTAATATAATTTAAAATTCTCAAATACTTCATAAAACGCAACAGCACTTTCACGCGAAAAATTCGTATAGAACAGGCAATCCGGTTCATCATTTTTGGCATCAGCCCCGGTGATTACTGTGTTTGTTACTGAATTCTTTTTCATCTGCTCCAAAATACGTTCGTATTGTTTATTCCAAGCCATCACTCATTCCTCCGTGTCCTTTACCTGTGCCTCTATCTCATAAGTGGCACCACTCTCCAAGAAATGTAGAGTAAATTTAACCCTTTTTGTTTTATCAATCGTATATTCAATCTTAAATTCTTTACCAATCTTTTGCGGTTCGTAGGTGAGCTTATATACTGAATTAAGTTTTCTTAATTGATTATCAAACTCATCCTTACCCTCAAATAAACGGATAATCACACCCGTTCTGGATGTTGTTGTAAATACCTCATCTACCGTTTTAGTGACCGGCACTCTTTCTCCCATTGATATAAGCTTTTTTAAATGTCCGCTTTTTGTCTCAATCAAAATAGACCGAGGCATAATATCGTGCGATACAATGTCTTCCTGATCATATTTGTTCATCAGGGCAGCACCGCGTGACACTGCATACATTGGATCGCTTGGTACAATAATGGGCTTTTTTAGTAATTCATATAAAGCTGCTTTTAATACAAAACATTTTGACATTCCTCCGGTCAAAAATATTGCATCAATGCTTTCTAAAGATATATCGTTTTCCTCTAAAGTGTTATGCAAAAGATCCTGCATATTCTTATTGGCTTCTCGCGCGTCCTTATTTACTGTTTCTATAAAATCCTTGTTTTGTACCAAAGGCACTATGACATTGCAGAATTCTTCTACAGACATTTTGAAGTTGATTCTGCCGCCGGACAGTGTCTGAGTTAAAGAAACTTCATCAGCATCGGCAATTTTTTCTTGCCAATCGGTAGCACTATACACAACTTTATAGTTGCTGTCGTCATAGGAATACTTTATGAAATAATCGATTCGATTAGAGAGCATTTCTTTTATTGTTTGAGCAGATTCAACCAAGATTGCACGATCGGATTTTGTCAATTCAAAGTCACAGTACTTTGCGGCAAGATAATCTGCGATTCTAACATCAAAATCAATGCCGCCGATATTGTCACGTCCAACAGCTTTATGCTCAAAGGCACAACTTCCGTTGGGTTTTGTCCAAACATCTTCAACACAGACATCGCATGTGCCTCCGCCGATATCAATAACAAGAATTCGCTTTTTGGTTGTAATATCAAGAAGTTTATGTTCTCTTTTTTCCGATTCCTCGTGGATAAAACTCAAAATTGCTGCTTTGGGTTCCGGTCTAAGCTGCACATTAGTAAATCCGGCTCGTTTTGCTGCTTCTAGGGTGTTGTTTATCTGGTCTGTATCGAAATTTTCCGGTACGGTAATGTATACATCAGAATCGGCAATCAAATCTCTGATCTTAGAAAATTTCTTTACATGAGTTAATATTTTAGCAGCAACATCAATTGGTGAATAGGTTTTTTCGCCAATCTTCCACGTGCGAGTTGTACCGATAAAGCGTTTGCTGTTTTCTATATGACGGGCCTCTGTTTCTACAGATGTAATGCTTGCCTTTTTAAGTTCTCTTGCCTCGTGACCTACTACCTCTTTTCCGTCGTTTTTTACATACATAATTGACGGTAACAGAGCTTGATTTCTTTCATTTTGCTCGCTTCTTTGCAGAATTTCACAGTCATCAGTCACAATGCGACCATTTGTATCTACACGGGCAACACAAACAGTAGTATTGGTTGTGCCTAAATCAATACCAATACACATTCTATTTTTATCAATTTGGTTAGGCATCTTTATATCTCCTTTGCTATTGTCGGTTTAACAATAATTTCTTTTCCAAGCTTCACACCGGGATACTTAATTACTACCGAATCGGATGCTTCTAAAACCTCATCATTTTGGAGGCAAAACGTACCCTCTTCGATTTCATCAAATATCATTGTTTTCCCGACCAAGTTCTCTTTAAATATGTGAATATCCAAGCTTTCCAAAGCAAGTAACAAATTTGATATTGCTGACGAGATATGTTCAGGTGTTGTTTCATCCTTTTTAATCGCATAAAGCTCAAAAATCGGCGAACCAAAACCTATCGACGCAAGTGTCATTACAACATTCCTCGTTGCATCCTTTTGAGCATATTCAAGCTTTACTTTTAAATCGTGAATAGATTTTTCAAGATATCTGATATTTGATTTATTCTTGTGCTCTGTCAATTCGTCTGAAGAATTTGTTTCTGCCACAGAAGTTTCTCTAATAGGTTCAAAAAACGGATTATACAGATCAAATAAAGTCTTCGCAGTGCTGCTTGCGAAGTATCCATCCAAGACATAAAATGCAACTTGAAAATATCGAATAGTCTTTTGCAAGTATTCCTTAAACTCTTGAGCTATTTCCGGTTTTGAGAAAATCTTTTTAATTGTATTTAAGAGCGGTGATTGCCTCATTTCCAATGTTGAGTTTATTTCTTTTTCCTTGTGAAATCTTTCTTCCGCTTCCTTAATAAAATGTTCTGCAGTTAATTGATTTGATACAGCGACCGAATAGTTAAGCCATAAGTCTCTCGCCAATCTCAAACAACATCGAGGATTGCGGATATCCTCGGGCTTACTTTTGCCGCAAGCAAAAAACAAACGAGCAGTTTGTTCTTGATAAATCGCTCTTTCTATTTCATCATTTTGAAATTCCATCCCAAATTCCGATTTCATAAATGAAACCGTTAGGTTTTTTAGAGTCTCGGAATGATCTCCTATTATCGCTGATAACTCGATTGCTTGCCTCAATAGCATCTCTTTTACTATTGTCATTGTGTTTTATCCTCCCATTATTTTATTCCGTGTCTAAAAATTTTCTCTTGATACGGTGAAAATTCAAATAGTGTAATATTTTTGAGTCTATTAAATATTGATACAACTATATGGCGTTATGCTCATGTGGAACTAATATGATTTTTATAACAACCATACAGTTTCTGTAAACATTTATTGTTTTTAATGATTTAACTTCAAATGATTATAACGATTTGAATGATAAGAATTCATATCAATTTACCTTATTATATTTCAATTATACACCCTGTTTCCACATATTTCAATATTTATTTCCACAAATATGAATATAAATATAATAGAATATTTTTATAAATGTGGAAAGAGGGTAATGTAATGCGTGACTTTTCGGAGATTGCAAAGGAGCTTAGATTATCTAAAAACCTTACTCAAACGCAGCTTGCCGAAAGAATGTGGGTAAAGAAGTCAATTATATCGGCATATGAAACAGACGCGCGCCCTCCGAGCCTTGATATGCTTATTAAGTACGCAAAGGAATTTAATGTTACCACCGATTATTTATTAGGCTTGCAGGAGCATAAATTTATAAATGTTGATAGTCTTACAGACCAACAAATAAATATCCTCAATTCCATAATTCTTGAATTTTCAAAAGGATAAAAAAAGGGCTGTTGTATTTCCGATTTAGGGAATATAACAGCTCTTTGTGATTTTATATTTCAATGTATTTTTGCCTGTTCGCATTATCGTAAATAATTATTATAACAGGTATCAAATCATAATGTGTGAACAGATTATAAAGATTTTAAATTAGGCCTTGACAAATCAATTTATATATGTTATAATAACATTATAATAAGTATTTCTACTTTTATATACCTTATGTATTCTTCTAAATTATCTTTAAGCCGACATTTTGCTTTAATTGTAGCATCAAAATGTATCGGCCTTCAGATGATGAAAAATACATAAGGTTTTTTATTTAATATATTTCAATTTATTAATATTAGATTCAACCGCCGTTTGGAGGTGATATTCAAATCCGTAACAAACTTTCCTTTAATGTGAAAGTTAAATATTGTTTAGTTTTACAACCTGAATGTAAAACTTCAAATTGAGAAGAATACTTTTAAAATTTTATATTCAATTTGTCATAGGTGGAGTGATAATTTGTCTTAAAGTTATGCTGAATTTTCATATAGTAAGCGACACATTGACATAATATTCGTGAAAAATCATCGTCAAGCTATGAAAATGCTGCGTACAATAGTATATAATAATAAAAAAATAATTAAATAAATAAAATAAAAAATATTAAT
>OHAF01003034.1_pt1 | contig 11549 bp, 8 predicted proteins | sample 1577041 | NCBI WGS metagenome assembly OHAF01 (sample SAMEA3541495, study PRJEB24748) | human gut metagenome | biome: human gut; feature: human-associated habitat; material: faeces | place: China | collected 2012
ACCTGCCAGCGCGTGATTTTCCGTGGAGGAAACCACCATGCGGTAGCTGAAGGTGGGCTGTGCCTGCAGCGTATAGGTCATGGTGCCTGTCGTGTCGCCGTTGACAAACGCCTGCGCCATATAATAGTAGACAAACGCTGCATCCGCCTTGCCGTCACGGACAGCTTCCATCATCTCCTGACGGGTACTGCACATCAGTTTTTCCGCACCGGGTGCCACTGCATCTTCGATCGACTTGGCCGCGGTCTGATTGACCGTGGCGACGACATGGATGTTCCCGTCAAAATCTTTCCGCGTCACCCTTGCCATGCGCATCGTGATATAGGGTGCGGTCAATCCCCATCCTTTGGTTTCTGCGTAATTGTCCGTATCCAATCGCGCATCAATGCTGATGTCTACCGTGCCCTTACCGCTTTGATACGCGATATATTCATCTCTGGTTGCGGGGACAAGAAATTCATAGGAAAGCCCGGCATAGTCCGCTATCTTTCGGAAATAGTCCGGGAGAATGCCCTTTACCTTGCCATTTTCTGTATAAGAATAGGGATACCGGGTCGGGTCGCACAGGATGTGAAGGGGATTGTCCTTGGAATATTGGGCGATGATGCGCTTTTCTTCTTCCGTATACTCCAGACTTTTGGCCTGAGCGCTTTCGTAATTTTTGTTATAGAGGGTCGTTTTCCAGTCGCCCTCGGCGGCGTTCATCTGATCGATTGCATAATTTACCTGGTTCAGAAGCTCGGTATTTCCTTTTTTGACGATCACATAAAAATCACTGCTGCCGAATTTTTCAAGGATGCGCTCGTTGTTTATCCTGCGCAGGGAACTGGTGACAATGGCATCGACCGTTCCGTTCTGAAGGGCCTCTGCCATCTTCTCAGTCGAATCGAAATAAACCGATGTGTAGGTAAAGCCTTTGGTCTGTGCATACTCTGCAAATTCAGCATTCCGGGAGTTTCCGTTCAGGAGTGCAACACGCATCCCATTGTAGGTACTGTATTGCCCCTCAACGATAGCAGTATTATCGCCGCGGATCGTCAGGATACCGTTGCTGGTTCCGATGGGACGGGAAAAATCAAACAATTCTTCGCGGTCAGGCGTTTTGCGGGCAGAAGTGACCATGTCGATCTCGCCGTCCAGCAGCATCCGCTGCATATCCTCCCAGCTTTTGTCATAGCCGATGTACTCATAGTCTGCATCCCAATAGCGCGCCATTAAGCGGAGGAAATCATAGCCGTAACCGCTGCGGTTTCCATCCTCATCCATCATGTGATAGCCGTCCATCGCAAAAAAGCCAACGCGCACGTGCTCATGCTGGCTTTCCGCCTCTTCCGCACGCGCCGGGAAAGACAGCAGCGCCGTTAAAATCAGCATCGCTGTCAGAATGGCCAGCTCCCTGTAAACACCGGCACGCTTTACAAGATTCATAGTACAATCCCCTCTACCTTTACATGTATGACGCCTAAAAAAGCAAACAACGCTTTCAAGGTATGGCGAACCCATACCTGAAAGCGTTATCTAACCTTATAAAACAATATTTGCGGGCAACCGAAAACGGCAGAGCATTATAGTTGCTCTGCTCTGCGGTCAGTATATCTCTGTGCATTCAACCTTGTCAACCTCTGTTTTCAAAAAAGAACACAAAGCTACTGATGGCAGAAAAAGCAACATTTTTTTCTGGCAACTGGCTGACCCAATGGGCCCCTATAGCTTTGCGTCGCCGGCTTGCGCCGGGTTTGCTTATGAACTTGATAGCAGATATTATACCATATAAATCGTCGATGAACAAGTCAAAAATCAGAATAAAATCAAATAAATTCATTTTTTGCTTCTTACAGAAAAGTTGTACCGGAACACATTGCTGTTTGAAAAATGGGCGGCGTTGGTGATTCTATCATCCCTCTGATGCAGCCTCGCCCGGCTTGGTCGCGATGAGCTTATATATCGCAGTGTCCTTGGGCCCCAGCACCGCGAATAGCACATGGAACAGATTCATCATATTCACCATAACTTTCCCACCAAAGCCGGTAGGCTTGCGGGTGTTTTCAAAAAACGACATCCTTCCAGCCTGTCGAAAAAGGTGTGCTCACCCCTTGGCCCCCTCTGCGAGGGGGCTCCGCCCGCAGGCGGTGGGGGAGAGAACTGTACGGCTGCCCGAAATATTTCGGGCTATGGCAAGGTTCTCTCCCTCCGCCCCTTCGGGGCACCTCCCTCGCAGAGGTGCGTTCAGATACATGGTCAGCCCTTCCATGAGAATCAGCACCGGCACATTCTGCTCGCTGATTTCTCCGCCCCAATCTTCCACTTTCAGAAGAATGTAAATTTACGCAAAATCCATGAGGTAGATTACGCAGAAAAAGACTGCAACAATTGTTGCAGTCTTTTTGGTTAGACATCGGGATTTGCCGTTTGGCCTATGCCTTTTCCTCAGATTACCTCCAATTCAAGCGTTTTGGCCGGCAGGCCTTTTGCTCTCACCGTGACCGTAATCTTTCCGGGGGCATCGCCGCCGCGGACCACGGCCAATGCCTTGCCGTAGTAGGTCGTGTGGGTATCGGAGAAAAAGTTTTCCCCCATGTTAGGACGTGCAGAACCAAGGGCCAGCAGCGTCCCGGCACCGGCAACCTCCACCGTGACCGCAGTATCCTCAGAAGATTTTGTGATGCCATCCGCCCCCGTCAGGTCAATGCTGATGTAGGCCAAATCCTGCGTTTTTGCCTGCAAGGTGCTCCGGTCGGCCACCACACGCAGTTCGGCTGGTCCTGCAGCTGTCTTCATGGAAGTACGGCTCTGTTCTTTTCCCTCGCCATCGTAGCTGATTGCGGTGATGGTACCGGGCTCATAGACAACGCGTTTAAAGACGGCCTTGCATTCCTTCGTCTTTTTTCTGCCATAGGAATGCCCGTTGACAATGAGTTCCGCCGTTTCGCCGTCAGAGTAGACCGTGACCTTGGTTTTTTTGCCTTCACAGCCGGCCCAGGACCAGCTTGCCACTGCGTCTGTGTCACGCCACATGGATTCGGAGCCGGTTTCCCCTGCGTGGGTGTACGGTTCTACGCCGATGCCGGGGGTATGGTCCAGCCCCCAGACCAGCCGATTCCACTGTACCTCGGGGCGAAGCTTTCCGCAAATGTCAATCACGCCGCAGCCGGCGGAGATGATGGGCGCGTCCTGACCGGGATTTTTGAAGCTTTTGTAACGGACGGTACCGATGCCCGCTTCTCCCAGATAATCCCAGCCCGTCCACATAAAGTCGCCGATGACATAGGGGAATTTTTTCACCAGTTGCCAGTTATGATACAGGTTCTTGGGCAGGGTCTCGGACCCGACAATGACGCGATCGGGATGGAGCGTACCGTCCTTCTCGTATCGGGACGCGGCGTAGTTGTAACCGCCAATATCCAGATAAGAGAAACTCACCTTTGTGGCATCGTCCGCGGCAGGTTTGGCGGCCATTTTTTCAATCATACCCCCGGCCAGGTTCATCAGCATGTTGAAGAAGGCACTGGTGGGAACATTGTCCATCGTCTGACTGCCGTTTTGATTCTCTTTCCCATTCTTTTTGTTGCCGTATATGCCGCCGCCCTTGGCCGACATACTGCACAGCATCAGGTTGACCCCCATCGTCACTGCTTTGTCCGGGTCCAGCTTTCGTGCCAGGACTGCCAATTTTTTACAGTACTCCTGTCCTTCGGGCATAGCCAGTTCGGAGATTTCATTTCCGATAGAGTTCATGACCACACTGGGATGATTGTAGTTTTTGATGACCATAGCTGTGAGATCCTGCTGCCACCATGCGCGGAAGTCCTGGTCCGCATAGTCGTAGGGGTTTTTATGTACCAGCCAGTTGTCGCAGAATTCATCCATGACATACAGACCCAGCCGGTCACAGGCATCCAACAGCGCCTTGGAGGCAGGGTTGTGGGCGGAACGTATCGCGTTGAAACCGGCCTCCTTGAGCAGACGGACACGGCGGAACTCGGCATCCTCAAAAGAGCATGCGCCCAGAATACCATTGTCGTGGTGGACGCAGGCGCCACGGAACAGCGTTTTCTTGCCGTTTACAAAAAATCCTCTGGTGCTCCAGCTAAGGGTACGGAATCCAAACCAGGCGTCCGCCTCATCCACCATCTCACCATTTTTCAGCAGTTCCGCTCTGCATCGGTACAGTTCGGGATGTTCCGCGTCCCAAAGCCGCGGCTGGGAAACGGGAATGTCCGCCGACGCAGTGCCTTCTTTGACCGCAGTTTCGGCCTGCGCCACCACCTTTTCACCATCCAGAACAGAGACTCTGACCGTATCACCACCGGTGACCGAAACCTTCACATGGGCCGCATCGTTTCCGGAGGTGGAGACGAGCAGTCCATCCGGGCGGATATGACTCTTATCCCCCAGGAAGAGGTTTACGTTGCGATAAATTCCGCTGCCGGAATACCAACGGGAATTGGGTACCGACGAGTTGTCCGCAATCACTTTGATTTCATTTTCTTCGCCATACTTCAGTTGTGGGTCCAGCACCACAAAGAAGTTGGTATACCCGTACCGCTGTTCAGCCACAAGCGCATCGTTCACGAACACCTGCGCGTTTTGATAAACTGCCTCAAATTCCAGCACAGCGGACTGTGTCCGCCACGTTTCAGGCACAAGAAACCGTTTGACGTAGACATAGGCCCCGCCGGGAAAGTATCCGCACGCTCCCGCTGTTGCCGCATCCCTCGAGCGTTTCTCGTACAACATGGCATCGTGGGGAAGCGTGACCGGCTGCATAGACGGTTCCTTTCCCACGGCGCCAAATAGCCAACCTCGGTTAAAATCTTTCTTTTTCACTTTCCTGCTCTCCTTAAATATGCGCGAACGCTTCGCTGTTTGTGCAATATACGATATCGTTTCGGCCTGCGATTGATTCAAAAAGCCGCTCCAAAGCATACCAACTGGCGTTTCCCTTGTCGTAGTCCATTTCATAACTGTGTGCCCACAGGAACAACAGCAGATCCTTTTCTCCTGGTTCCTCACATTTGAAACGCTCCACCAGTTTCACGGCATTTTTCAGAATCAGCGAGGAGGAAGGCCGAAAGTTCATCGGATCCTCCGGGAACGCAAAGCCGCCGGAGGGAAAGACCACTCTGGCATATTGATACCCCTGCGCCTTCAGATACGCCTGGGCAGCCGGCGAGGTTGAACCCTGCGCATAGGCGTGCCCCACGACCGTGGTGCCGAAGATTTTTTCCAGCGCGGTCTTGTCCGCATCCACCGATGCGCGCATTTCATCCTCGCTGACAGCCCCCAGCGGTTCATGCCGGAAACCATGGGTGGCAATCTCCATTCCCTCATAGACCTGGCGCACCTCGTCCTGTGGAATTCGGTTGTGCTGCACATAGGAAAATGGAAACTTGTGCTTTACGCCTTCGGGGCAATCCTGAAAAGAGAAGGTTCCAAGCCCCTTCACCTCGCCGCGGGTGCCAAACAGACCGGCATTGAGGTTGAAGGTTCCCTTGAGTCCGTATTGCCTCATGAGCCGGATCACCCGTTTGTCCTGTTCCAGTCCATCATCAAAGCTGAGCGTGAAATACTTTTTTCCCATGCCTACGCCTCCCCCGTCAGCTTTTGCAAATCATACGCCTGCGCCAGCAGCATTCCTCCGGCCTGATTCGGGTGCAGGTGATCCCCCTGGTGATAACGCTCGTCGGTGAACGAAGGATTCTTCGGATCGCGCAGCAGTGCATCCGCATCAACCATATAATCGAACAGCGCGCTATCTCGGATCCATTCATTGATGCTGACTCTCAGCGCCTCCATCTCCGGGGTATACCCTTTTTTCACAAAACCGCTGCGGGGCGGAAGCGTCTGGGCAATCACCCGGACACCGGCCTTATGAAGCCGATCCACAATATCGGTTACGGTCGAACCATATTGTTCCAGCGAGATGACCGCCCCTGTCTTTTGGGAATAGTAGGCTACATCATTGACCCCCAACGCCAAAATCACGCCGCAGAGTTCTGAAAAACGGAGTACATCGCGCTCAAAGCGGGACACCCCTTTTTCCCCGTAGGAAGCTCCCATCAGGCCCGGGACATCATAAAGCAGACAATTCCCGCTGATTCCGGCGTTCATCAGTGCGTAGTCACCGCCATACGCAAGATGACCAAGCAGCTTCCCGGCGCCCGGCTCAAGAGCAAGGTAGTGCGCCCGGGCAGCATAGAGCTTACCATGGAGCTGCGCCTCAAGGAGAACGAGACGGGCTTCGTAGAGAAGTTCACTAGGGTGGAGGGCGTGTACGATGCAAGCCTTATCACTCATCAGGGAGACATAGTGGCGTAGGAGGCCCCTCTTTTGAAATTGAAAGGGAGAGATCATGCTCAAACGGTTTGCGTCCTACTACAAGCCCCATAGAAGGCTGTTCTATATAGACATGTTTTGCGCGCTGATAATATCGGCGTGCAATATGTTTTATCCCATAATAGCCAAGGATATAATAAACGTCTATGTGCCGGAGAGGGATATGCGGCGGCTGGTGCTGTGGTGCTGCGTGCTGCTGGGTATATACCTGCTCAAGGCCGTTATGAAGTTCATAGTGGATTACTGGGGGCATATCGTAGGCGTGCGCATACAGGCAGATATGCGCCGCGAGATGTTCGGCCACCTGGAAAAGCTGCCCATAAGCTTCTTTGACGAAAACAAGAGCGGCGTGCTCATGAGCCGCATGACCAACGACCTTCAGGAGATATCCGAGCTTGCCCACCACGGGCCGGAGGATATATTCCTCTCGGTGGTGATGCTCATAGGGGCGGTGATATGGCTTTCCACCATATGCGTGCCGCTGGCGCTCATACTGCTAATAATGCTGCCCTGCACCGTGTTCATAACCACAAGGGCGCGCCTTGGGCTGAACAGGGCCTCCCAGGAGACACGGGTAAAGATGGGCGAGATAAACGCCAATGTGGGAACCGCCATATCAGGCGTAAGGGTATCCCGGGCCTACACCGGAGAGGATCACGAGCTGAAGCTCTTTGATGTGCTCAACCGCCAGCTCACAGGCATACGGAGCAAGTATTACAAGGCAATGGCCTGGTTCTTTACCCAGGCGGAGCTGCTGATGGATCTTACCTATCTGGCAATACTCTTTTTTGGCGGCCTTTTCTTCTTCAGGGGCAGCATAAACGCCGGCGAATACACCGCGTTTTTGCTCATGGTGTCCAACTTCTTTACTCCCGTGCGAAAGATGGTCAACATGTTCGAGCAGCTTCAGGCGGGTACGACGGGCTTTAAGCGGTTTACGGAAATTATGGACGAGCCCCCGGAGGAGGACGCCCCAGACGCCATAGACGCAGGCAGGCTGGTGGGGGATATCGCCTTTGAGGACGTGTCCTTCCGGTATAAAAACAGCGACGCCAAGGGGGCGGAGAAGGTGATAAAGCACCTGAACCTCCGCATACCCGCAGGGGAGACGGTGGCTCTCGTCGGCCCCTCCGGCGGCGGCAAGACCACCCTCTGTAACCTCATACCGCGGTTTTACGACCCGGAGGGGGGCCGCATAACCATAGACGGCACCGACATAAGGGATTTCACAAGGGTATCCCTCCGGCGCAACGTGGGAATAGTGGCCCAGGACGTATTCCTCTTTGACGGCAGCATAGCGGACAACATACGCTACGGCAACCTTGACGCCACGGACCATGAGGTGATAGAGGCCGCGAAAAAGGCCCGCATACACGACTACGTCATGACCCTTGAGGAGGGCTACGACACCCAGGTGGGCGAGCGGGGGGTGAAGCTTTCCGGCGGCCAGAAGCAGCGCATATCCATAGCCCGCGTATTTCTGAAGGATCCCGGCATACTGATACTGGACGAGGCCACATCGGCTCTTGATAACCAGACCGAAATGGAGATACAGCAGGAGCTTTTCGAGCTTGCCAAGGGGCGCACCTGCATAATAGTGGCACACAGGCTTTCCACCATAAAGAGCGCAAACGAGATAGTGGTGTTGACGCCCTCCGGCATAGCCGAGCGGGGCAGCCACAGGGAGCTCATGGCATTGGGCGGCATATACGCCAACCTCTATAATTATCAGATAATAGACCTATAAAGGAACGAACAAGGTATGAAGATTACGGTCATAGGCTGCGGCCGCTGGGGCTCATTCATAGCGTGGTATCTCGACAAAACGGGACACAATGTAAGCCTTTACGGACGGGAAGGCTCGCCCCACATGAAACAGTTCAGGGAGAGCCGCACCAACGGCATAGTGACGCTGCCAAACAGCATACGGCTCATATCCGCCATGGAGGAGGCCGTAAAGGCGGAGCTGATAGTGGTATCCGTGGGAGCCCAGTCCTTTAGGGAAGTGGCTGCGGACATAGCGGCGCAGGGCTATAGGGGCGACCTTGTGCTGTGCATGAAGGGCATAGAGCAGGGCAGCGGCAAAAGGCTTTCGGAGATAGCTCTTGAATACCTGCCTCAAAGCGGAGTGGCCGTCTGGCTGGGGCCCGGCCACGTTCAGGAGTTCGTGGCGGGAATACCCAACTGTATGGTGATAGACGGCACATCGGAGGAGCTGAAGGAGCGTCTGGTGACACAGTTCAGCTCCAGCCTCATACGCTTCTATTACGGCCGTGATCTCATAGGCAACGAGGTAGGGGCTGCCGCAAAGAACGTCATAGGCATAGCGGCGGGAATACTGGACGGCATGGGCCTCACCAACCTTAAGGGGGCGCTCATGGCGCGGGGCACCCGGGAGGTTGCCCGGCTCATAGTGGCTATGGGGGGGATAGAGCATTCCGCCTACGGCCTCTGCCACTTGGGGGACTATCAGGCCACGGTGTTTTCCCAGTTCAGCCATAACCGCGCCTTCGGCGAGGCCTTCGTAAAGGGGGAAAACTACGGGAAGCTTGCCGAGGGATACTATACCGTGGAGGCGCTCATGGAGCTTTCGAAAAAGTACGGGGTGGATATGCCCATATCCCGCGCCGTGCATAAAGTGCTGTACGACGGCGCAAACCCCAGAGACGAGCTCACCGCCCTGTTCATGAGGAGCCTTAAAAAGGAGTTTTAGATGTACATAGACACCCATGCCCACCTGACGGACGGCGCCTTTGACCATGACAGGCAGGAGCTTATAAAGGGTCTTGCCGCCGGGGGTATAGGCAAAATAATAGAGATATCCTGCGACCCGAAGGATTTTCCGGTCTCCGCGGCTCTTGCGGAGCAAAACCCCGGCATATACCTTGCCTTCGGCATTCACCCCGAATTCGCGGAGACATATACGGAGGGCGATATGGCCGCGCTGGAAAAATACCTGCGCCATCCCAAGTGCGTTGCGCTGGGGGAGATAGGGCTGGACTACTACTGGAAGCCCTACAACAGGGAAAAGCAGCTGGAGCTGTTCCGCCGCCAGCTCGATATGGCCATAGAGCGGGACATGCCGGTTTCCATGCATATCCGGGAGGCATACGGGGACTGCATGGAGGTGCTGGAAAGCTACGGGGGAAGGATAAAAGGCGTTATGCACTGCTTTTCCGGCAGCGCCGAGATCGCGGAGCGCTGCGCAGGGCTGGGGCTGTACATAGCCTTCGGCGGTACGCTTACCTTCAGGTCAAACAAAAAAGGCCCGGCAGCCTGCGCCGCCACTCCCATTGACAGGCTTCTTACCGAAACCGATTGTCCCTACATGGCCCCGGAGCCCCACCGGGGAGAGCGCAACGACCCCGGCAGCATACCCGCGATATGCCGCAAAATGGCTGAGATAAAGGGGGTAAGCGAGGTGGAGATGGAAAGAGCGGCGGAGGAAAACGCAGAGCGGCTCTTCGGCGTATGAAGGTATTATAAAAAAATAAATCAATGCTTGACAAAGGCCGCTTATCCATGTTATGATTCCGAAAAATAATACATCCGGCAGGGCGGACGGCCCATGCAAAAGGGAAAGGAGAGCACTTATGATAAACACCGCTATTACCATGTACGGCATGATGATGTGCTGCTCCATGTCCCTCGGGCATGGAGAGCGCTTGCGTTGCCTGCAATAAAGCCTTTTGTACTTAAAGGGCGGTGTTTTGATTTATAGGCCGTAAGCGCAGAGCTTGCGGCTTTTTTAATGCAATACTTCGGATTGGAGAAAAAGATGGAAGCACGTGAAATGATAGCCATAAGGGGCCTTACAAAGACCTTCGGCACCGGATCGGACGCCGTGACCGCCCTCAGGGATATAGACCTTTCCGTAAGGGCGGGGGAGATATTCGGCATAATCGGCCTCTCCGGGGCGGGCAAGAGCACGCTGGTACGCTGTATGAACTACCTTGAGCACCCCACGGAGGGCAGCGTAACGGTGGACGGAAAAAAGCTGGGCGCGCTGAACAAGAAAGAGCTGCTCAACGCCAGAAGGGGCATAGGAATGATATTCCAGCAGTTCAACCTGCTCATGCAAAAGACCGCCCTCGATAACATCTGCTTCCCATTGGAGATAGCGGGGGTAAGCAGAAAGGACGCCATAGACCGGGCAAGGGAGCTTCTGAAGCTGGTGGATCTTGAGGACAGGGAAAAGGCCTATCCCGCCCAGCTATCCGGCGGGCAGAAGCAGAGGGTAGCCATAGCCCGGGCCCTTGCGCCCAGCCCGAAGGTGCTGCTTTGCGACGAGGCCACCTCCGCCCTCGACCCCACCACCACCCGCTCCATACTGTCGCTGCTGAAGGAAATAAACAGGACCCTTGGCATAACCATAGTAGTTATAACCCACGAGATGAGCGTTATAGAGGAGATATGCGACAGGGTGGCCATAATCGACCACAGCCAGATAGCCGAGGTGGGCGAGGTATCCGACATATTCATGAACCCAAAGACGGAGATAGCGAAAAGGCTGCTGTACGCCAGCGGCAGGCTGGGGGAGGAGGTGCTGGGAGAAAGGTGCCTGCGCATCATATTCGACGGGACCCAGACCTCCAGCCCGGTAATATGCGACATGGTGCTGGAGTGCGGCGCCCCGGTAAACATACTCTTTGCGGACACAAAGACGATTGAGGGCAAGATGCACGGCTACACCCTCATACAGCTCCCGGAAAACCGGGAGCTTGGAGATAAGATGAAGAAGTACCTCGATCTCCACGGGGTACAGTACCTTGAGGAGGCATACCATGTTTGATCCGCAGCTTGTGAAACTCTTTGGCGACGGCATACTGGAGACCTTATACATGACCCTCGTATCCACCGCCATATCCTACCTGCTGGGCCTGCCCATAGGCGTACTGCTGACCACCTCCGCCCCCGACGGCATAAGCCCACGGCCTGTGTTGTACAGGACGCTGGACGTGGTGGTGAACATACTCCGCTCCGTGCCCTTTCTGATACTCATGGTGTGCGTGCTGGGCCTCACCCGCTTCTTAGTCGGCACCATCATAGGCTCCACAGCGGTAATACCCCCGCTGGTAATAGCGGCGGCCCCCTATGTGGGCCGCATGGTGGAAGGCTCCCTCAAGGAGGTGGACCACGGCGTAATAGAGGCGGCTCAAAGCATGGGCGCGTCGGTGTTCCAGATAATCACCCGGGTGCTGCTGCCCGAGAGC
>OHAF01003046.1_pt1 | contig 11480 bp, 9 predicted proteins | sample 1577041 | NCBI WGS metagenome assembly OHAF01 (sample SAMEA3541495, study PRJEB24748) | human gut metagenome | biome: human gut; feature: human-associated habitat; material: faeces | place: China | collected 2012
GGAGATAATTATCTGAGCTTCTCTGGAAGCTTTTTTGATCAAAGCAGCCAGTTTGTTGACCGCTACCGGATGTAGTCCGAGTTCCGGCTCGTCAATGATGACCGTCTTTGGCAGATCCGGCTGAAGCAACAACGTTGCCAGACAGATAAAACGCAGTGTTCCGTCTGATAACTGGTACGCATTAAAATACGTATCAACAGTTCCCTTCTGCTTCCACTCCAGCTGGATCAGCTGTTCGTTCAAGCGGTTGGGCATTAAACAGAATCCCTCAAAAAAAGGAGATACGGAAGCTACCGCCTTTTCTATACGTGTGAAATGTTTTGGATGCTTTTCTTTCAGATAATATAAGAATGCGGCAATGTTAGCCCCATTGTTCTTCAAGCTGACATTATCATCCATATTACATTTTCCTTTCATGGGGGAACGGTCTCCCGTATCATGGAAATGATACACCTCAAATTCGCGTAAGAAGCTGTTTACATAAAATGCCTGTCCGGTATGGTCGTTCTTAAATGAAGATTCCTGCTTGTTGACCTCGTGCAGTTGTTTGTGCCAGGATACCCCATTGTGATAAGCCGTATCAATACGCTCAATAAATAAAGAATCCTGAGCCTCTTTCATATTTACAATAAAACGATTATGAGCATCCTTACCGCGTTCCGCAAAAAACAAGTCAAAGGACAAATGATCAGTTTCTTTTTTTCCCATATACAACAAACTGTCGGAGCCGCCTTTGGTGAGAACATAATTCTGAAGATTCCGCTCGTACAGGTTATGTATAAGAGTAAAGGCAGAAATGAAATTGCTCTTTCCTATTCCATTCCCACCTATCAATATATTTATGGGAAACAGCTCTACAGTTTGTTCCTTTATTGATTTGTATCCTTCAATCGTTATTTTCTGTATCATCAAAATTTTGTTTACATTCTCAAACAACAATACAAAAGTAGCTTTTTTGCCTGAATACTACAATTTTGCCGGTTGCAAATCTCTTATTTTTCATTTCTTTTATAGATATCTCAGACTTCAACAAATATACAAAAAAAATGCGTTGACAACATACCAAACGATGTGCCAACGCATTTTTTTATGAGTTTAAAATCTTCTTCTTACACCAATTTTACAAAGATCTCGCCTTCCACTTCAGAAGTAACGACCTTATCTTCTCTCAGCAGCCAGCCCAGCCCCAGGAAGAAATCCTTGTCAGCTTTCAGTTTGGTTGCTTTCTTGATTTGTTTTTGTGTCAAACCTTCAGTTCCATTCAGTGCTTCCCAGATCTGTCCGGCCAAAGCACCTGCTTTTTCTTTCAACATTTTCAATTTGCTTTTAGTTAAACGTTAACCGCACCCACACATTCCGATGTGAATGTTTGTGTTTCTTATCGCTTGCAAAGATACACAAAATTATGTTATTCAACACTTTTGCATCGAAAAAGTTTGTATTTCTATAAGAAAAAGCGATTTTTCAACCTATTTTTTTTGTTTTTCGAGGTGTTCGCTCCAAATCCGGGCCGCTTCCTCTACCATTCTTGCACAAGGACGCTTGGCATAATACTGTTCCGTCCTTGCTTCCGGCGTGGATACTATCGGCTCTTTTCTGGACAATCCCAGCAAATCGGCACACCGCAGGGCGCCGTTCCGCTTCTTGAATTCTTCGGCCAGTTCCTGCACCAGAGCGTAATTCGCCGCCTTGCTCTCACGGTCTTTCCCCTCGATGGCGCACTTCTCCAGCCCGGCCAGCAGGAACATGCCGCAAGCAGCACCGCAGGTTTCACGCATCCGCCCTATGCCGCCGCCGAAAGAGGCGGACATGTGCAGGGCCTGTTCACGGGTGAAACCATACAGATCGGCAAAAGCCGTCACTACGGACTGGGAGCAGTTATATCCTTCCTTGAACAAGGCAACGGCCTTTGCCACCCTGTCCTCTTCCCTAACTTCCGTATGCAAATCCAACGTATTCTTGTCTTCTTCCATTTTTCTTACCTCCTTCTTTTCTTTCCGTCTTTTCCTTTGTTCTCATTCCGCCACATTGTTTACAATCTCACCCTTGATGAATCCTTTCAAGTTCCCCACCGCAATCCGCATCAGCCGGACACGGGCTTCTTTCGTGGCCCAGGCGATATGCGGCGTAATGAAGCAGTTCTTCGCCGTCAGCAGGGGGTTGGTATATTGGGGAGGCTCGGAAGAAAGCACGTCCAGTCCGGCAGCCGCTATCACGCCCTTGTTCAGTGCGTCGGCCAGGTCTTTCTCGTTCACCAAGGGACCGCGGCCGGTATTTATCAGAATGGCCGTCGGTTTCATAAGGGCCAGGCGGGCGGCATTGACCAGCTCTTTGGTATCGGGTGTAAGGGGGCAGTGCAGGCTCACCACGTCACATTCGCGGAACAGCTCATCCAGCTCCATTTTCCGGATTCCTCCGGGAAGTTGTGACTGCGGCTTGGAAGTATAGGCGCATACCTGCATTCCGAAAGCGGCAGCGATGCGCGCCGTCGCCTGTCCGGTGTTTCCCAAGCCGATGATTCCCAGCTTCTTCCCGTCCAGTTCCACCAGGTCGGTATCCCAGTAGCAGAAGTCGGGATTGTTCGCCCAACGCCCGTGACGGTTGGCATAGGCATAATGGCCTACACGCTGGGTGATGTTCAGTATATGCGCAAAGACCATCTGGGCAACGGAAGCGGTGCTGTAGGCAGGTATGTTGGTGACAATGATGCCCCGCGCTTTCGCAGCCTGGATGTCCACAATATTATATCCCGTAGCCAGCACGCCGATGTATTTCAAGGCAGGCAGAGCAACCATATCCTCCGCCGTAATCACCGTTTTATTTGTAATCAGCACTTCCGCTCCGGCAGAACGCTCCAATAACTCGGCAGGGGCTGTGCGGTCGTACACCGTCAGCTCGCCCAACGCCCGCATCTCCTCCCATGACAAATCACCGGGATTCAATCCGTAACCGTCTAAAACTACTATTTTCATATGCTCAAAAGTTAAATTTCATATTTTGTTCATTTATTATTTTAAATTCTTTCATTTTCTCCTCACGTTTTCTTCATTTATATCGCATATACTAAGCTTACCGAATTAAAGGTGATTACAAGTTGTTTTTGCATAAACTTTTTCATAATACATGCCGGGAATCATATTGATTACCCGGCATCCTCCCTTTTCAGAACTATTTTTCTCCATATTTCGTATTTTCACTCTGACGCTTACGATTCTCCTTCTTCGCCTTTATATAACTCATACCCTTTAAGCATCTTTGTGATTTTTTCCGACGCCTCAATCCGTTCCAAAACTTTCTTCCCGGTCTCCGCCGCTTGTTTATAATCGCCCTGCGCTGCTTCCAGCTTCATTTTTCTTACGCCGGCCTCTTCTAATTGTATCGGATCTTGCTCCCATTCGATCAGTTGACCGTATGTTTGAATCTGCTCCGTCTTCATTCCCGACCGCTCATAAGCATCGGCCAGTTTCCACAAAACGGACAATCTCGCTTTTTCCCCTATCTCTATCGCCTTTTGATTTCCACTATCCGTATGTTGATCCAAATACAATTCCATCCATTCCGCAGCGGCATCTGTTTTTCCACTCTCGTCTGTCACATTTTTCTTCACTTCATCCGCATCTGCCGTATCTTTTTTTCTTTCCTCGTTTTCTGTATCTCCGTCTCTATCTGACCGCACCTCCGCTTCTCTGTTTGCTCTTTTATCTTTGCCCATATCTGTTTCTGTCATTTCCACACCTAGTTCTGTCGTTTCTGAGCCTGTTTTTGTCGTTTCTACATCTGTTTCTATTGTTTCTATATCTGTTCCCGTATCTGTTTTTATATCCTCCCCTGTAATCTTTTCTCCGTTCGATACAGCCAGATCTGTGTGAGCGTCTCCCATATAAACCGCCGCCAAAATACATCCCGCCGCACCTGCCGCGATTCCCGACCATACTCCGACACGCTTTTTGTCTGTCTTTTCTGTTTTGTTCCTCACTGTAGGAAGTTCTTTTAAAACTTGCAGAAACGAGCTGTATTTTTTTCTTGTCTCTCCGATGCATTTCCCACATATACGAAAAAGACGGATTTCTTCCCGTTTTGTCAGCGCCGGAACTACTTTCATATATGCCAGCATAAAACGAAGCGTATTCCCGTATCCAAACAGATCAGGCTCTCTGCTGCCGCAAGTATCCATTTCGTATACCGGTCTGATAAAATGACTTCTGACAGCTCTTTTCTGCATCTGCTTCATCACCTCGGCATTTTCTCTCGATTCTGTATCCAGAAACAACACTTCTCCTTCATCAGACAACACAATTCCATACGGATTCAAATACTTATAATTCTGTCCTTCACCGCATCGCTCATACTGCTCTGCACAGACTGCCATTTTTCGGAACCATCCAAATAAAACTGCTTTATCGACGACCGCTTCATTCTTCATACGATCGATAAGCAGCATACCATGTACACAATCCATGCTTCTGCGGCAGTAACCTCCGTATTCGACAAATTTCAATACTTCATACATTTTTTCCAAGTTCACTGCATTCATTTTTTCCATATTCACTTTTTCATCGGGTGCACATAACCGGAAGCGGGGCGTCCCTCCTGCCCCGTTCCCGAATGAGCTTATTATTCTTGGCGAAATCCGGCGAAACAACTGCCGTAAAAGATGTGTCTTGAATCAGACTCATTTAATAAGTATTTGTATCTTACTTGAATTTATACAGAAAAGCAAGTGTCTGCATTATCTTTTTTCTTTTGCTTTTTTGCCTTTTTCTTTTGTCTCTTTCTTACGTCTACACAATCCGGTCAAGCTGTTCAAGAGCCGCTGCGATCACTTTATCCATATCATAGTATTTATAATTCCCGAGTCTTCCGCCGAAAATCACGTTTTCCTCTTCGTCCGCCAATTTTTTATACTGTTCATATAAAGCGTTGTTTTTTTCGTCGTTGACCGGATAATAAGGCTCCATTCCAACTGCCCACTCCGAGGAGTATTCTCGTGAAATCACAGTTTTCTCCTGCTTTCCGAACTCAAAATGCTTATGTTCGATCACACGTGTATAAGGCACTTCACCATCGGTATAATTGACAACCGCATTCCCCTGATAATTGTCACAGTCAAGTGTCTCCGTCTCAAATCTCACCGAACGATACTCAAGCGCTCCGAGTCTGTAACCAAAATATTCATCGATCATCCCCGTAAATATGATCTTGTCTGCAATATCCGCATTCTGAGCACGAAATTCAAAAAAGTCTGTTCCCGTAAGAACATCCGCTTTTTCAAGCATTTTTTCCACGATCGGAGTATAGCCGCCGATCGGGATTCCCTGATATCTGTCGTTGAAATAATTGTTGTCATACACAAAACGAAACGGAAGCCTCTTAATGATAAATGCCGGAAGTTCCGTACATTTTCTTCCCCACTGCTTCTCTGTATATCCCTTGATCAGTTTTTCGTAAATATCCTTCCCACCGAGGAAAAGCGCCTGCTCCTCAAGGTTTTTCGGTTCTGTTATCCCCGACTCTTTTCGTTGTCTTTCGATGATCTTCTTTGCCTCTTCCGGTGTTTTTATTCCCCACATCCTGCTGAATGTGTTCATATTAAAAGGAAGGTTATAGAGTTCATCCCGATAAACTGCAACCGGAGAATTGACATAGTGGTTGAACCGGGCATACTGGTTTACATAATTCCAAACTTCTTCATCGGAAGTATGAAAAATATGGGCACCATACCGATGTACGTTGATGCCCATAACCTTTTCCGTATAAATATTCCCGGCAATATGATCTCTCTTCTCCACTACCAGAACCTTACGTCCCTGTTTGTGCATCTCATGTGCAAATACAGCGCCGAAGAGCCCAGCTCCTGCAATCAGATAATCATAGTGCATACTTTGTCACCTGCTTTGTCAGCGATTATTTCGCTTTGTATTTTTTAATCTGCCCAAAGTCTTCCATCAGATCCATGACCTTGTCACGTCCTTCCTGGTTCAGCTTTACATATGCCTGCATGACACGGTTCTCCAGCAGCTGCTCGCTGATGGTGGTGTCTCTTTCCAAAGAGCTGAAGTCCACTGGATTTAAGTTCAGCTTATTGCACATTTTGATTACGGTACCATATGCCATGCCATCGATGCCTCTCTCCAGCGCCGTTACCAATGTGCTGTAAGGAATCTGCATATCCATCGCAAACTGTCTTACACTTCTGTACTGACTTAAAATTTCCTTTTTCAGAATTTGTGCCTTCGTCATTTCTTTCCCTCCATTGTTGTTTCGTAAATAATCTTGTCATGAATTGACTTATGGGCTCACCGTTCTATTGTACACAACGGCATCGCGTGTTGCAACACTCTCTTCTCAAAATCGTAAATTCATTCTTAGAGAAAGAGAGCCCCCTTCTCTTATTCTTCCCTACAACTAATCGATATTTTACTGTAATTTCTTCGCTTTGTCAATTTTCTTTTGTAAATATATCATACAAAACCCAGACCATTTTTCTGTGCAAACTTACTATCCAGGGCAGGTTTAAAGTTTCTTTTATTCGTCTTCCACCAGCCGCATTCCGGCAGTTTCCGTCACTGGAAGCGAAAAGACGATCGACTTTGCCTTGCTTTCCAGCCCCGCCTTTTCCATGATCGCTTTCATAATTGCATTTTTGTCACAGTTCTTGACGACAATCAGGATCATCTCTTTTTCGGTTGCAAGGGAAAAGCCGAGGAACTGCTCCGCTTTCTGCATGCCGGTTCCCTTTGCATGAATGACCGTTCCGCCCGCCGCGTTCGCGCTGTGCGCCGCTTCCATGATATATTCCGTGTAGCCCTGATTCGCCACCACTACCAGAAGTTCATACTTTGTGTCCTTCAATGTGCTTTCCTCTCCTTTTTCAAATCCACGCCCTTCCGTCAGAAACTGCAGCTGCTTCTTGCCGCCGATGCTGCTGACTGGAATCACAAAGGCGATTCCGGTTCCGGGGATATCAATTTTCAGCCGCTTTTCCAGCCCGCTGCGGATTTCCTTCCATTCTCTGCCTGTCACGAATGCAAACTGGATTGCTTTTTCCGCCGCTTCCAGACCGAAGGAATCCAGCACCTCGCTCGTCGCCGTTCCCCTTCCCAACGTCACCATCGTCACAGTCACGCCGTATTCTTTATAAAACGCCAGAAGCCGGCGGTGAAAATTCCGGTCACTGATCGTAACCATTAAATATAATTCGCTCATTTATCCTCACATTCCGCAGCGTTGCGCTGCGTATATTCTCTGCAGCACGGCGCTCCTATATCCTCTGCTTCCTTCCTGCCTCTCCGTGCTGCCATCGCTGTAATACGCGCTCCCCGCGCGTATTACAGCTCGATGATTGCATCGTCATCCAGCAGGTCGAAGGCATAGGCAGGCGCAGGAACCGCTGCTGTCTTTTTCTTTTCTGCCAGTTTGGAATACAGCCCCATCACCTGAATCGTGATAAGCGGCGTCATCGCAACCATCGCTACTACGCCAAACGCATCCGTTACGATGTTACCGCCGAGCGCCACACACGCCCCCTGTGCCAGTGGTAACAGAAATGCCGCCGTCATGGGTCCGGAAGCAACACCGCCGGAGTCAAATGCGATCGCCGTATAGATTTTCGGTACAAAAAACGAGATCACAAGGGCGATCGTATAGCCCGGAATTAGAATCCAGAGAATTGAAATGCCGGTCAGCACGCGGATCATCGCAATTCCGAGGGAGATCGCCACACCTGCGGAAAGCGCCGTACCCATTGCACGCGCCGAGATCGCGCCGTCCGTGATTTCTTCAACCTGTTTGTTCAGGACATAAACGGCAGGCTCCGCTTTTACGATGAAGTAACCCATCACCATCGCAATCGGCACAATTACCCACGGATGGGAAAGCCCCGCCAACACCTGTCCCAGATAGTTGCCCGCCGGCATAAAGCCGACGTTTACGCGGGTCAAAAACAGTACCAGACCGATATAGGTATAAACCAGACCGATCAGGATTCTCGTCAGGTTTCTGCCCGAAAGCTTCAGGATCAATGCCTGGAACACTGCAAAAAACAGCACGATCGGAAGCAGGGACAGTGCGATTTCTTTCATATATGTAGGAAGCTCTACCGCAAACAGGTTCCACAACTGCTTTGAATCTGTGATTTCCGGGATTACAGGAGGCGTATACGCCGCGCTGTCCGGATTGTAAATCAACCCCAACATCATGACTGCCAGGATCGGACCGATCGAACACAGCGCAACCAGACCGAAGCTGTCATCCGCTGCATGGCGGTCGCTTCGCGTTGCAGAAATACCAACGCCCAGCGCCATAATAAACGGCACCGTCATCGGTCCCGTGGTCACACCGCCGGAATCGAACGCCACGCTCAAAAATTCTTTGGGAACAAAAAACGCGAGAATAAAAATCACCGCATAGAAGCAGACAAGCAAAGGGGGCAGCGCGATGCTGAACAGCATACGGAGAAGCGCCACCACAAGAAACACACCGACTCCGCAGGCAACTGCGAGAATCAATGTCAGATTCGGAACAGCCGGAACCTGCTGTGCAAGCACCTGCAGATCCGGTTCAGATATTGTAATAATAAAGCCCAGCAAAAAAGACAGCGCCACAACGACCCACAGCTTTTTGGACTGTGTCATCGCCGTGCCGACCCGTTCTCCCATCGGGGACATTGCAAGCTCCGCGCCAAGCGTGAAAAACACGATTCCGGCGATCAGCAATATCCCTCCGATCAGAAAACACAGCAAAATACTCGGAGAAATCGGCGCAATCGTAAAGGATAGCAGCAGCACCAGCCCGATGATGGGCAGCACTGTCTGCAGCGCCTCCTTCAGCTTTTCTTTCAGTTTTTTTCGGATTCCCAAACAGCCACCTAACCTTTCCTTTATTTCGGGCAATGGAATGTTCACAGAGCGCGCATTCTATTTTATTCATGACAATGGAATGCTCCTAGAGCGTGCATTCTATTATTTCGTTCTGCTCATCTCCATCAGTTTGTTGCGCATGGTTGTTTCGATCTGTGTCAGCTCTGCTTCCGCTTCGCGGCGTTTGTTTCTGCCATCTTCCTGAATCTGCAGCACTTCATCCAGCGTGGAGATCAGGGTTTCATTCGTCTGCTTTAACGTTTCAATATCTACGATACCACGTTCAGACTCTTTTGCCGTCTCAACGGTTGCAAGCTTTAAGGTTTCCGCATTCTTTTTCAGCAGGGTATTGGTCATATCCGTCACTTCACGCTGTGCCTTGGCTGCCTGCGCAGAGTGCTCGACACCAATCGTCAGCACCATCTGGCTCTTCCAGAGCGGAATCGTATTGACCAGCGTGGACTGGATCTTTTCAGACATTGCAGTATCGTTGCTCTGGATCAGTCTGATCTGGGGCGCCATCTGCATGGAAATTGTCCGCGTCAGCTCCAGGTCGTAAATCTTTTTCTCAAAACGATTGCACAGCTCTGCCAGATCCTTCGCCTTCTGCGTGTCCTCCGGCAGTCCGCTTTCTTCTGCGCGTTTGATCAGTTCCGGAAGCTCCTGCTCCTTTACCTGCTGGATCTTTTCTTTTCCGGCAAGGATGTACATGGAAAGCTCTTTATAATAGGTAAGATTCAGCTGATACATCTGATCCAGCATTGCCGCATCCTTCAGCAGCTGAATCTGGTGTCCTTCCAGCACCTTACAAATTTTATCCACATTAACTTCTGCTTTGGCATATTTTGCTTTCATATTTGCGATCTTATTGCCGCCTTTTTTGAACAGTCCGAGGAAGCCCTTTTCCTCGTCACCGTCCTCGATGCTCTTTAATTCGTTCACAACGGCGGTCAGCTCGTTGCCGATCTCGCCAAGATCCTTTGTCCGGACGTTGCCCAGAGCTGATTCTGAAAAATCTGCGATCTTCTTCTGGGAGCTTGCGCCATACTGCAGCACCATTTGGGAATTCGTGATGTCGATCTGCTTGACAAACGCATCAACCTGCTTCTGTTCCTGGGGAGTTAAAATCGCCCTTATTTTTTCTTTTTCATCAACCGGCTGCACCGCTTCTTCTTTTTCCACAACTGCCGGTTCTTCCTTTTCCTCTGCAAAAGGCTCCAGAGTCAGGGTAGGCGCAGGCGCTTCCTGCAGCATCTTTTCCATATCTTCGTTCATCGGTTACTCCTCCTGTTTTTCAAAATCACTCTTCATATACCCGTCCTGCGCCAGCACTGTTTTCAGCACCCTTGCATCTGCGGACGCTTCAAATGCCGCGTTCTGATACAGATCGTCCAGAAGCTTTTCAAAGGCATCGTTAATCGTATCCATCGTCTTTTCGATCTCTTCCTTAGCGGTGCGGATGTTCTCGCCCTCAACCCCGGCGCTGTCAAATTCTGCATAGGATTCCACAAGCTTGACCGTCGTAGGAAGATAATACTCCATAAATCGCCGCATCTGGTCGCTCTTCTCCGGATGCTCCCGAAGCGTCTGAAAAATCCGTTTCAGCAGGTAATCCAGCTGGTAAAGCTTGTTGGAAATCACCTCCCCCGGGATCTGGATGTTTAACTCCCGAAGCCGCTCCATGTAGGCCTGCCCATCTTTTTCGATCTGCGCCTCTTTTGTCAGCACTTCCTCGCTGTGGGCCGCTGCACCATCGGCTGTCTGGTTCTGTCCGGCAGCCTTGCCATCTGCACGGTTTGCTCCGCCAGCACTTTGCCCGACGTCCGCTGTCAGCTCTTTACGTTTTTTCTCCGCAATTTGCTGTTCATATTCTTCTTTTTCCTCAAGATACTGCTCCCATGTCTCGTCATCGATGACAAAAATATCGTTTTTCTCATCCATGTGTCCTTCCGGGAACATGCCACTCTCGATCATCGTCCGAATATCCCGTCCCAGCTTCTTTGGAGTCCATCCGGTTTTTTCAGAAAGCTCAGAAATTCGGATATACATTTCCTCCCCTGCAAGCTTCAGATATCGTTCTGCTCTTCCAAGCCGTTTGCAGAGTCCTCCGCCGCGTTTTAATACACCTCCGCAGGCTGCTGCCATAAGACCGAACAATATGGTCATCCCACCCAGAGACGCGCTGGAGGTTGCTGCCCAAATGATCGCCATGATCAGTGCGGTCAGCCCGAAGGTTCCAAGCCCGATCCCTCCAAATACGCTCAGTAAAACACCACTGACTTTACCCTTTTTTACAAAAATCTGCGGCACGTTGATCGTGTTCTTATAAACGATCGTGCCGTCCGGGCGCTGATACTGCTTTGCCGTCGTATAACGCTGCTTCTGCTCCATCTGTCGTCTGTAGGGCGACTGCGATGTGCTGTAGGAAGAAGCGATACTGCGCTTGCCGGATTTGTATTCCACGGTTTTGTCCGTTCGCTTATAAACCCGTTCGTGCGCCTGATTGACCTGCCAGCGCACCTCATCCAGCGCTCCGTTTACGGAATCATTGATGACATGGTTTAGTTGTCCGAAGTCATGTTCCAAGCATAAGCTCCAAAGCGTTTGCGGTGCTTTCAGGGA
>OHAF01003048.1_pt1 | contig 11477 bp, 10 predicted proteins | sample 1577041 | NCBI WGS metagenome assembly OHAF01 (sample SAMEA3541495, study PRJEB24748) | human gut metagenome | biome: human gut; feature: human-associated habitat; material: faeces | place: China | collected 2012
CCGGGCAATCGAAGGACTGCCCCGCAGCATTTATTGGAGAATAAACGCCTATGGTTTTTTCAAGTTTACCTTTCCTGTTCCTGTTTTTGACGGTGGTTCTGTTGGTCAGCCACATTCTGCCCTTCCGATTCCGGAACTTCTTCCTGCTCCTGGCCAACCTGGTTTTTTACGCCTATGGAGAGCCTGTTTACGTCCTCATTATGATCGGCTCCATTCTGGTGAACTTCTTTGCCGGGCTGCTCATGGACAAGCAGTCCACCCAGGGCCGGCGCCGGGCGGTGCTGGTGGTGGGCATCGTGCTGAACCTGGCGGCACTGGGGGTGTTCAAGTACGCCGGCCTCTTTGTAAGCACCCTGCGGGAGATTCCGGGGCTGTCCTCCCTGCCGGAGGTGGACATTGCGCTGCCCATCGGGATTTCCTTCTACACCTTCCAGGCGGTGTCCTATCTCATTGATGTCTATTGGGATGACTGCGCGGCCTCTCATAACCTGATTAACTTTGCCTCCTACATCTCCCTGTTCCCCCAGCTCATCGCCGGCCCCATTGTCCGGTACAAGGATGTCAACGAGCAGCTGGTCTCCCGACGGGAGACGCCCACCCTTTTTAATTCCGGGGTTCGCCTCTTTGTGGTGGGGCTGGCCAAAAAAGTGCTGCTGGCCAACCAGTTTGGCATGCTGTGGGACGCCATGTCCGCCGACCCGGTGGCCGCCGGCGCCCTGGGGGCCTGGGCGGGAGCCTGTGCCTATACGTTGCAGATTTATTTCGACTTTGCCGGTTACTCCGACATGGCTCGAGGCCTGGGGAGAATGCTGGGCTTTGAATTCTGCATCAACTTCAACTATCCCTATATTTCCAAGAGCGTGACGGAGTTTTGGCGCCGGTGGCACATCTCCCTGTCCACCTGGTTCCGGGACTATGTGTATATCCCCTTGGGGGGCAACCGGTGCGGCAAGCTCCGCCAGTGTGTCAACATTCTGGTGGTGTGGGCCCTGACGGGCTTTTGGCACGGCGCGGGGTGGAACTTCCTGTTCTGGGGGTTCTACTACGGGGTGCTGCTGCTGTTGGAAAAGCTGTTGCTGGGGAAATATATCCGCCGGCTGCCGGCAGTGTTCCAGCATCTGTATGCCATGGTCATTGTGATCATCGGATGGGTGTTCTTTGCCTCCCCGGACCTGTCCACGGCGCTGGCCTACCTTCAGGTGATGTTCTCCTTCTCGCCGGGCACCATGGGAGGGGCTTCCCTGGTGATGCCGTGGCTTGGTATGGCGGTCATTGGGGTGGTGGCAGCCACGCCCCTGGCCAAGAATCTGTGGGAGAAGCTCCAGGGGAAAAAAGCCATGCCCTTGGTGGAAGGGGCGCTTTGTCTGGCCGCGCTGCTCCTGTGTACTGCCAGCCTGGTCTGCGACAGCTACAATCCCTTCCTGTATTTCCGGTTCTGAGAGGGGGAACCTATTGTGAAAAAATTGTATTCCTTTTTGCCGGCGCTGATCTTCCTGGTATTTCTGGGGGTCATGGCCCTTCTGCTGCTGTTCTCCCCGGTGCGGGACTACTCGGAGAATGAGAAACGCTATCTGGCCGGGCGGCCTGAGGTGACGGTCTCCGGGATTCTGGAGGGGGAAACCCAGGAACAGCTGGAGAAGTTTACTGCGGACCAGGTCCCCGGACGGGATTTCTTTGTGGGGGTCAACGCCTATTGGAACCTGGCCACCGGCCGCAATGGAGCCCAGGATATCTACCACTGCAAGCAGGGCTATCTGATCAACGCCCCCAAGACTTACAATGAGAAGATTTTCACGGACAACCTAACCAAGTTCGATCAATTCGCCGCCCAGCTGGGGGTTCCGGCAGACCTGATGATGGTACCCTCTACGGGCTATCTCATGGAAGAAGTCCTTCCCACGTTCCATGGGACCTACGACGATGACCAGCTCTATGACAAGGCAGAGCAGATCTTGCAAAATACCCGTCTGGTGGATGTGCGGCAGGCCCTGCTGGAGGGGAAGGAAACCGGCCAGATCTGCTACCGGACCGACCACCATCTGACTTCCTATGGGAACTATTTGCTCTACCGGGCCTATCAGATCGCCCAGGGGGCGCCTTACCTCTCCCGGGATGCCTATGAGGTGGCCAGCTACGATGGGTTCTACGGCACCACCTGGTCGGGCAGCGGCTACTGGTTCACCCAGCCGGATCAGGTGGAGGTGTGGGACAGCGGAATTCAGCCCACGGTGACCTTGATCGACGGAAGCGCCGCGCCCCAGGTTTCGCACAGCCTTTTCTTCCCCTCGCACCTGGAGGAGATGGATAAATACCCGGTTTTTCTGGATGGCAACCACAGCCTGGTCACCATCCAGAATCCCAACGCGGAGGGGGGGAACCTTCTGGTGATCCGGGATTCCTATGCCCACTGCTTCAGTACCTTCCTGGCGTCCGACTATCAAAATATCTACCTGGTGGACCTGCGGTACTACCGGGATAACCTGTCCCAGTTTGTGGCGGAACATCCGGTGGACCGGGTGCTCTACCTCTATGGGGTGGACAACCTGGTCAGCGACACCAATTCCGCTTGGCTGAAATAAGCTTGCGTTCCGGCGGGCCCGCCCCCTCACAGGGGTGGGCCCGCTTGATCAAATGTTAAGAATTTCGACATGACTGGGTCATAAACGCGGGATATCCTGGGAGAAATCCAGGTATCCGGAGAAGGCACAGCGGTACCATTGGGCATGAGGTACCTGACGACAGCGTGGTACGCCGCCGGCTTGCCAGAACCCCGACGGGATGGTATGATAGACCTGATTCAACAGGAAGAGGAGGGGCGGCATGGCGGAGATTAACATTGCGCTGGAGTGTTTTGGAAGCATTCTCACCCTCATTCTTCTGGGCAGTCTGCTGCTCCACGGGGACCGCTCCAACCCTTCCACCCGGCTGTTTGTGGGGATGCTGCTGGTGAACTTAGTGTCCCTGTGGGCGGATGCCTGGGCCTGGTATTGGAACGGGACGGAGTATGTGGTTTGGAACTGGCTGGGAAATTTTCTGCAATACCTGTCGGGATATGTGCTTCTCTTCCTCTACTGTCAGTATCTCTTGGTCCGGGCCTCTCTTTGGACAACGTGTCCCTGGATTCGGCGGAGTGTGTCCGCGTTGTGCCTGCTGGGGATTGGCCTGACCGTTCTCACCCAGTTTACCGGCCTGTTTTATACCATCACGCCGGAGCACCTCTGCCTGCGGGGAGAGGGATTTTGGCTCTCCCAGGCCATCGGGCTGGTGGCGCTGGCCTTGGTGGGGGGCGTGATGGGCCTGCATCGCAAGGGACAGGCGCGGGAGGAGAGAGAACTTCTGCCGGCGTATGTGCTGCTGCCCATGGGCATTCTGGCGGCGGAACTGCTTTGGACGGAGATTACCTTGCTGGGCATCGGGGCGACGCTGACCCTGGTGCTGGTCTTTGTCAATGTCCAGCTGCAGCGGGACCGGCGTCTGCGGGCCCAGGACAAGGAACTGGCGGAGAAGAAGATTGCCATTATGCTCAGCCAAATTCAGCCCCATTTCCTGTATAACATTTTGGGAAGCATCGAGTGGCTCTGTGAAACCAATCCCCAGAAGGCCCAGGAGGCCACCGATGAGCTGGCCCGCTTCCTCCGGGGGAACATGGACAGCCTGCAGAGCACGCGGGTCATCCCCGCCAGCCGGGAGCTGGAGCATGTGCGGTGCTATCTGAATCTGGAGCGTATCCGCTTTGGAGCCCATCTGCGGGTGGAGTATGCCATTGAGACCAGCGATTTCTTCCTCCCGGCCCTGAGCCTGCAGCCGCTGGTGGAGAACGCGGTACGCCATGGGGTCACCAAGCGGGAGGAGGGCGGCACCATCTGGATCTCCGCCCGGGAGACGGAGGAGAGTTACCAGGTGACCATCCGGGATGACGGTGTGGGGTTTGACCCGGTGCGGGTGCGTGGGGACGGGCGGGAACACGTGGGGATCGAGAACGTCCGCAGCCGCTTGACCGCCCAGTGCGGCGGGACGCTCTGCATCGCCAGCCAGGAGGGCGTGGGGACAGTGGCCCAGGTGCGGATTCCCAAGACAGGGGATACCCAAGGAAAGGAGTCTTTTGATGCGGATCATCGCGGCGGATGACGAGGCCCTGATGCTGGATATGCTCACGGACCGGATTCGGCAGGCCTGTCCCCAGGGGGAAATCCATCCCTTTTCCAGTGCCCGTCGGCTGCTGGCGTGGCTGGAGGAGACTGGAGAGGGCTTTGATGTGGCCTTTTTGGATATTGAGATGCCGGGGATGAGCGGCATCGCCCTGGCCCAGCGGCTGAAAGAGCTCTGTCCCCGGGGCAACCTGATCTTTGTCACGGGGTTTTCCCAATACATGGCGGAGGCCTTTCAGCTCCACGCCAGCGGATATATTCGCAAGCCTGTCACCGTCAAGGCGGTGGAAGAGGAACTGCGCAACCTGCGTTACCCCGTACAGGAGCGGGCAGCACCCACCCTGCGGGTGCAGGCGTTCGGCAATTTTGAGGTCTTTTATGGAGGGCGGCCTGTCCATTTCAGCCGGAGCCGGACCAAGGAGCTGTTTGCCTACTTGATCGACCGCCGGGGGGCGGGGAGCACCATGGGGGAGCTGATCTCCATCCTGTGGGAGGGCCGCCTGGACACCCCGAGCATCCGCAGCCAGCTGCGCAGCCTCATCACGGACCTGCGGACCACCCTCCAGGGGCTGGGCCAGGGGGCGATCATCATTAAGAAGCGGGATTTGATCGCGGTGGACCCGGAACGGGTGGACTGCGACTACTATCGCTTCCTGGCCGGGGACCGGCGGGAGGCCAATGCCTTTCGCGGGGAGTACATGTCCAACTACTCCTGGGCGGAGACCACCCTGGGGGCGCTGACGCGGAAGGAAGGACAGGGGGAAACAGGTTCATAGAGGGCGGTGCCCGATGCATAGGTTCTACCGAAGACGGTTGTCCCAGGACGGCCGAAAAAGGAGGGAGCCTATGGGCAGAGGCGGAAAGCTGGCCGGCGGCCTTTGGCGGGTGGGGCTGTATATCCGTTTGTCCCGGGATGACGGGCGGGAGGAGAGCCTCAGCGTGCAGAACCAACGAAAGATTTTGCTGGATTACCTGGAGCATGAATTCCAAGGCCAGTGGGAGCTGGCCGGGATCTATGTGGATGATGGCCTAACCGGCACCGATGACAGCCGGGAGAGTTTCCAGCGAATGATCGGGGATATGAAGGCGGGGAAGCTGAACTGTATCGTGTGCAAAACCCTCTCCCGGGCCTTTCGGAACTATGCGGACCAAGGCTATTTTTTGGAGGAGGTGTTTCCCCGCTACCGCACCCGGTTTATCTCCCTGGGCAGTCCCCGGGTGGACAGCTTTTTGGACCCCGAGGCGGTGCAGATGGGGCTGGAAATTCCCATCAATGGGATTCTCAATGACCGCTATGCCGCCAAAACCTCCGCGGATGTCCGGCGGACCCTGGATATGAAGCGGCGGCGGGGGGAGTTTATCGGGTCCTTCGCCCCCTACGGATACGATAAGGACCCGGCAGACCGGAACACCCTGATCCCGGACCCCGAGGCGGCGGCGGTGGTGGCTCGCGTATTTGAGTGGTATGTCCAGGGGGTGGGAAAGGGGACCATCGCCAGCCGGCTCAACGGCTTGGGGCTGCCCAATCCCACCGCCTATAAGGCCGGGAAGGGGTCCCGATACCGGCGCCCAGGGCCTGCCAACGATGGCCTGTGGACCCCGGCCACGGTGGCCCGGATGCTCCAAAATCCCGTCTACGCGGGTACCCTGGTGCAGGGCCGGCAGCGGGTGGTGAGCTATAAGGTGCACCAGACCATGGCGGTTCCTCCTGAGGACTGGTATGTGGTGGAGGGAACCCATGTCCCCCTTGTGCCCCCGGCCCTGTTCCAGCGGGCCCAGGAACTGGCCCAGCGGGAGACCCGCCGGGCGCCGGGACAGAGGACGTTGCACCTGTTTGCCGGCTTCCTGCGGTGCGCGGACTGCGGCAAATCCATGAGCCGGAAGACCGCCCGGGGCATCGTCTACTACACCTGCTCCACCTACCGCCGAAAGTCCAAGACCGCCTGCACCAAGCACACCATTCGGGAGGACCGGCTCCGGTCCCAGGTGGCCCAGGCGCTGGGGGTACAGCCAGAGGCGTTGTCCCGGCGGCTTCTGTTTGAACAGGTGCGGGAGATTTTGGTCCATGAGGACGGCGAGGTGACCGTCTGTCCTTTGCCAGCGGAAGGGGCTTCCTCTGTTTAACGAAAATTTAACATTTGGGTGGTTTTTTATTTTACATGCTGGGGATAGACTGGTTGTAAAGAACAGGTTAAATGGGAGGAAATGAGGAGGCATCCCCAATGGAACGAATTTACTTGCTGGAGGACGACGACAGCATTCGCAAGCTGGTCATTTACGCCCTGGGCAGCCAAGGCTACGAGGCCCAGGGCTTTGACCGGCCTTCTGATTTTTGGAGCGCGATGGAGGGCCCCCAGCCCGCCTTGATCTTGCTGGATATTATGCTGCCGGAGGAGGATGGCCTTTCCATCCTGCAAAAGCTGCGGGCCTCGGCGGCCACCAAGCGCATTCCTGTGATCATGCTCACCGCGAAGAACACGGAGTATGACCGGGTGGTGGGCCTGGACAGCGGCGCCGATGACTTTATCTCCAAGCCCTTCGGCATGATGGAGCTGGTGGCCCGGGTCCGGGCGGTCCTCCGCCGCACGGAGCAGAAGCCGGAGACCGAGGACTACCAGGTGGGGGACCTTTTCGTCAGCCCCCAGCGCCATGTGGTCCGGGTGGCAGGGGAGGAGGTTCCCCTGACCAACAAGGAATTTGAACTTCTGTGCCTGCTGCTGGAGCACCAGGGCATGGCCATGACCCGGGACGCCATCATGGACGGGGTCTGGGGCCAGGAGTTCAGCCGGGAGAACCGGACCTTGGATGTCCATGTGCGGACCCTGCGGACCAAGCTGGGCGCTGCCGGGCACTATATTGAGACCGTCCGGGGGGTGGGCTACAAGATTGGAGGGGCCTCATGACGGGGAAAATTTTCCGCAGCTGCTTCCTAGTGGGGCTGGCGGTGATGATCCTGTGCACCGGGCTTTTCGTGGCGGTGATGGCCTCCCAGTATGAGGAGGAGGTCTATCAGCAGCTCCAGGAGGAGCTGGCCTATGTGAAGCACGGCATGGAGGAGAGCGGACAGGCCTACCTGACCGGTCTGCGGACCACCCAGCGCCTGACCTGGGTGGACACCGACGGCACCGTGCTCTATGACAGTGTGGCAGACCCCGCCACCATGGAGAACCACGGGGACCGGGCGGAGATCCGGCAGGCGCTGGAGGAGGGCTCTGGACAGGGAAAACATCTCTCCAACACCCTGCTGCAAAAGAATCTCTACTATGCCGCCCGTCTGTCGGACGGGACGGTTTTGCGGATTTCCTGTGTGGAGACCACGGTGGGGGCGCTGATTCTGGGGGTTCTCCAGCCGGTGCTGTGGATTTTGGTGCTGGCCCTCATCCTGTCGGGGATTCTGGCCTCCCGGCTGTCCCGGCAGATTACCAAACCCATCAACAGCCTGGATTTGGAAAACCCCAGGCTGGATGAGACCTATGAGGAGCTCTTTCCCCTGGTCAGCCGCCTGCGGGAGCAGAACCGCACCATTGGCCGGCAGATGGACGCCCTGGGCCGCCGGCAGCGGGAGTTTGCCGCCTTGGCGGAGAACATGAGCGAAGGGGTTTTGCTCATCGACAGCCGTTACCATGTGCTCTCCGGAAATCAGAGCGCCTTTCACTTGCTGGGGGAGAAGCAGCAGCCCGAGAGCATCCGGCAGGGGACCTGCCGGCGGGAGATCTGGGAGGCCGCGGGCAAAGCCCTGGCCGGCCGCCATGCCGAGACCCTGATGCGGGGCGAGTCCCACATCTTCGAGATTCTGGCCAGTCCGGTTACTGCCAACGGGCAGGTGACCGGCGCGGTGATTCTCATGGTGGATGTCACCGAACGAGAGGAGCGGGAGAGCCTGCGGCGGGAGTTCTCCGCCAATGTCTCCCATGAGCTGAAAACCCCCCTCACCTCCATTTCCGGGTTTGCCGAGCTCATGAAAGAGGGGCTGGTGGAAGCGGATAAGATGAGGGAGTTCGCGGGGGACATTTACAAGGAGTGCGGCCAGCTCATTGCCCTCATTGACGACATTATGAAGCTCTCCCGCCTGGATGAGGGGTCGGAAGAGCTGTCGGCGGAACGGGTGGACCTGTATGACCTGTCCCAAAAGATCCTCCAGGAGCTCACCCCTGTGGCCGCGAAGCGGGGAATTTCCCTGCACATGGAAGGGGGGCGCCAGACGATCCAGGGGGTGTGGCGGATTCTCCATGAGATGATCTATAATCTCTGTGACAATGCCATTAAGTACAACAAAGACGGGGGCGCTGTGACCGTCCGGGTGACGGAAGAGGAGGACCAGGTGGTTGTATCCGTGGAGGATACCGGCATTGGAATCTCCGAAGGGCAGCAGGACCGGGTATTTGAGCGGTTCTACCGGGTGGATAAGAGCCATTCCCGCCGGGTGGGGGGCACCGGCCTGGGGCTGTCCATTGTCAAGCACGGCGCCCAATACCATAATGCCCAGCTCTCCCTGGACAGTGAACCGGGCGCGGGAACAACCATTACCCTGCGTTTCCCCAAACAAAGCGCGGCCTGAATGGAGGAGAGCGAGCACCTTATTTGAAGTTAGAAGGAGAAATCCATGATTACATTTGAAGAAATTAAAAAGGACCCGGGTATCCGGACCTATATTCAGAAGGCAGACGAGTCCCTGATCAATCTGGGCTTTACCGAGCACAGCTTTGCCCACGTGGGACTGGTGGCGGCCAACAGCAAGTATATTTTGGAGACGCTGGGGTACACCCCGCGGGAGGTGGAGCTGGTCCAAATCGCGGCCTACCTCCACGACATTGGCAACCTGGTCAACCGCATCGACCATTCTCAGAGCGGGGCGGTGATGGCCTTCCGCCTGCTGGACCATCTGCATATGGACCCCTTGGACATTGCCGAGGTGGTCACTGCCATTGGCAACCACGACGAGGGGACAGGTACGCCTGTCAGTCCCATGGCGGCGGCGTTGATTCTGGCGGACAAATCCGACGTCCGCCGCAGCCGGGTGCGCAACCAGGACATCAGCAAGTTTGACATCCATGACCGGGTCAACTATTCGGTGACCAAGGCGGAGCTGAAGATCAATGAGAACAAGACGCTCATTAAGCTCAAACTCCACATTGACACCCGGTATGGCTCTGTGATGGACTATTTTGAAATTTTTCTCAACCGGATGGTTCTCTGCCGGAAGGCGGCGGACACCTTGGGGCTTCAGTTTAAGCTGATTATCAATGAACAGCAGCTGATTTGAGGCAGAGAAAGAGACACGGCTACGAAAGCAGCGACGGCCTGAGGTAATTACCTCAGGCCGTTTTTTCTTTGCCATCCAAGACTTTTTTTCTGGTACAGGGGGAAAAATACCAAGGGAAGAAAAAATTTTGATTTAACCAAAACTTTATCTTTCTTTGGTTTTTCCTTTAACCGAAACTGGATACACTGTACTTGTAGAAAACAAGAGATCAAACAGAAAACCAAGAAAGAAATGAGGAATTTAACCATGAAAAGAACCATGAAGAAAGCCATGAGCATTCTTGCTGCCTCTGCGGTTCTGGCCCTGACGCTTGCCGGCTGCGGAAATGAATCCACCGATCCTGCAACAACAGATGGCAGCGATACGGACTCTGCGTCCACTGTCTCCGGTACGGTGGCTACCAATGGCTCCACCTCCATGGAGAAGGTGATCGGCAACCTGAAGGAGCAGTTTGAAAATGACAACGACGGCAATGTGACGGTCTCCTATGATGCCACGGGTTCCGGTGCGGGCATTGAAGCTGTGGTCAACGGCACCGCGGACATCGGCCTGTCCTCCCGGGCGCTGAAGGAAGAGGAGACCTCCTCCGGCCTGAAAGGAACCACCATCGCCCTGGACGGCATCGCCGTTATCGTCAATGCCGACAGCCAGGTGGCGGACCTGACGGTGGACCAGATCGCCAAGATTTTCACCGGGGAGATCACCAACTGGAGTGAAGTAGGCGGCGCCGACGGGGAGATCGCCTGCATCGGCCGGGAGGCCAACTCTGGCACCCGGGACGGGTTTGAGTCCATCACCGGAACCGAGGACACCTGCAAGCTCAGCCAGGAGCTCACCTCCACCGGCGCGGTGATTGAGGCCGTGAAGAACAGCCCCAACGCCATTGGCTACGCGTCCCTGTCTGCGGTAGAGGGCAAGGAGGGCATCAAGGCCCTGACGGTGAATGGTGTGGCCTGCTCTGAGGAGACGGTTCTGGACGGGTCCTATGAGATTCAGCGTCCCTTCGTGCTGGTCACCAAGTCGGATGCGTCCCTGTCCACGGCTGCACAGGCCTTCTTTGACTACGCCACCTCCAAGGACGCCAGTGAGCTGATCCGCAACGCCGGCGCGGTTCCTGTGGCGGAATAACCAAGCGATTCACCCAAGCGGTGCGGGCCTCCTGCCTCTCGGGGGCAGGGTCCGTACCGCTTACCTTATGGTTTTGTTGGCGAGAGAAGGAGCTTCCCATGGAAAAAGCATTGAACAATTCCGGCCCTGCCGCGGCCAAGCCTGGCCACAGGGCAAAAAGAGCCGAACCCGGACGACGGGGGGCCAAGGATGCCCTGGAGTGGCTGATGCACACCATTTTTCTACTGTGCGGCATTGTGGCAGTGGGCTTTGTGCTGGTCATCAGTGTGTACCTGATTATTTCTGGTGTGCCCGCGATGAAGGAAATTGGCCTGACGGATTTCCTGCTGGGACAGACCTGGGCCCCCACGGCCTCTGACCCCTCTTACGGGATTCTGCCGTTTATCCTCACCTCCATCTACGGTACCGCCGGAGCGGTGCTGATCGGGGTCCCCATTGGGCTGATGACAGCCATTTACTTGGCCAAGGTGGCCAATCCCCGGATGGCTGCGGTCATTCACACGGCGGTGGAGCTGCTGGCGGGGATTCCCTCGGTGGTTTACGGCTTTTTCGGGATGCTGATCATCGTTCCCGCGATCCGGAGCATGTTTCCCGGACAGACCATCGGCGACAGCCTGCGGCCGGTGGAACCTGCCGACATTCCCAGTGCGATCCTGCTGATGACGGTGGTCAGCGATGTGGCCGTGGGCTTGGCAGTGATACTTTTGGCATGGATTGGAGGCTGAGAGGATGAAAATCGAACTGGAGCATGTGCTCCCGGCAGACATTGAGCGCCGGAGCTTTGCCATCATTTCCCAGGAGCTGGGACCCCGGACCTATGGAGGGCCTTACGAAGAATTGATCCTGAAGCGGGTGATTCACACCAGCGCGGACTTTGACTACAGCGAGAACCTGACCTTTTCGCCCGGCGCGGTGGAGGGGGCCATGGAGGCCATCCG
>OHAF01003054.1_pt1 | contig 11462 bp, 6 predicted proteins | sample 1577041 | NCBI WGS metagenome assembly OHAF01 (sample SAMEA3541495, study PRJEB24748) | human gut metagenome | biome: human gut; feature: human-associated habitat; material: faeces | place: China | collected 2012
CGGCGGCCAGGTATGACTCCTCACAACTGCCGTAGACCGTCAGCGCGCAAGCGGACCGGCACGCGCGTGGTCAGGCAGAGCCCGCCGCCGGGCACGGCCTGGCCCAAGGAAGGAGAAAACGTCACTTACATTCTGTGGCTCTCGGAGAGGTAACCGTGAATCGCGAATTCGAACAATTGCTCGACAAGGTGCGCCGTGAGGGAGGGGAGATCCGCTCCGACTCGCGTGAGGTCGGCAAGGGGGACATCTTTGTGGCTGTCCCCGGGGTCAATGCTGACGGCGCCCGTTTCATCCCGCCGGCCGTGGAGGCCGGTGCGTCCACCATCGTCTGCCTGCCCGGAGGGGCCGAAGCCGAGGCCGCCCGTGCCGCGGGCTGCACGGTGGTCCATCATGACGATCCCCGCGAGGCCTTGTGGCGTCTGGCCGAGGCCCGCTGGCATACCGGCAGCCTGCCGCTGCGCGTGCTGGGCGTCACCGGCACCAACGGCAAGACCACCAGCGCCTATTTGCTGGAGCATCTGTTCACGGCCACCGGACACAAGGTGGGCGTGCTGGGCACGGTGAGCTACCGCTGGCCCGGTCATTGCGAGGCCGCGCCCCTGACCACGCCCGATCCCCTGCGCGTGCACGCCATGCTGGCGGCCATGGCGCAGGCCGGGGTGGACATCGCCGTCATGGAGGTCTCTTCCCACGCCCTGGAACAGCAGCGCGTCTGCGGGGTGCCCTTTGCCGGGGCCTCCTTCAGCAACCTGACCCAGGACCATCTGGATTTCCACCAGGACATGGAAAGCTATTTCCGGGCCAAGTCCCGTCTGTTCCTGGAACTGCCCCGCGCCGACAAGGTCATGGCCATCAACGGCGATGATCCCTGGGGCCGCCGCCTGCTGGAGCTGTGCCCGCGGGCCCTGTCCTTCGGCCTGCAGAAGGCGCTCCCGCAGCAGCGTCATCTGTGGGGCGAGCTGTTGTCCGCCGGTACGGACGGCTGCCATCTGCGCATGCATCTGGACGGCCAGCAGTGGGAACTGCGCTCGCCGCTGGTGGGGGCCTTCAATGCCTCCAACCTGCTCTCCGTGCAGGCCCTGGCCCTGGAGCTGGGCCTGATGCCGGACGATCTGCGCCATCTGGAAGACTTCCACGGTGTGTGCGGCCGTCTGGAACGGGTTCCCAATGCCCGCAAGCTGCACGTCTTCGTGGACTATGCCCACACGCCGGACGCGCTGGTCAACGTCCTGAAGGCCCTGCGCGGCGCCGGTTTCAAGCGCATCGTCACGGTCTTCGGCTGCGGCGGCAACCGTGACCGCACCAAGCGCCCCATCATGGGTGAAGCCGTGGCCCGCTATTCCGACGTGGCCGTGCTGACCTCGGACAATCCCCGTTTCGAGGACCCGGAAGCCATCCTCAAGGATGTGCTGCCCGGCCTGCGCGAAGCCAGGGAAGTCGTCGTGGAAGTGGACCGCCGCAAGGCAACGGCCAAGGCCGTGGAAATGCTCGGTCCCGATGATGCCCTGCTGATCGCCGGCAAGGGCTATGAGGATTATCAGATCATTCAGGGCACCAAACATCACTACAGTGATCAGGAAGTGGTGCGGGAGCTGTTGGGGTGCGCCTAGATCTTGCTGAAATCGTTCGTTGTCTGGGCTGTGCCCGGGATGTGAAGGTGACCGACGGCAGCGTGACGGTCACCTCGGTCGTCACGGACAGCCGCGAGGCCGTGGCCGGCAGCCTGTTCGTCTGCATCGCCGGCGAGCGCGTGGACGGCCATGACTATGCCGCCCGTGCCGTGGAGCAGGGCGCTGTGGCCGTGCTGGCTTCCCGCCCGCTGGAAGGCCTGTCCGTGCCTGTCCTGCTGGTCCAGGATACGGTGGGTGCCGTGGCCGCCCTCTGGCGCGGCAAGTCCTCTGCCCGGGTGGTGGGCATCACCGGCTCCGCGGGCAAGACAACGGTCAAGGAACTGCTGGCCCATGTGCTGTCGCGGCGCGGCAAGACCGCCTGCAATGCCCTCAACCTCAACAATCAGGTGGGCATGCCCCTGTGCATGCTCAAGACCGACGGGGACGAGGACTTCTGGGTCTTCGAAGCCGGTATCAGCCACGAGGGCGACATGGACGAGCTGGGCGCCATCCTCCAGCCCGATCTGGCCCTGATCCTCAACGTGGGCGCCGCCCATACCGAGGGGCTGGGCGAACGCGGCGTGGCCTGGCACAAGTCCCGTCTTCTGGCTCATCTGGCCCCCGAAGGCCAGGCCCTCGTGAGCGCCGACTATGACGACCTCGTCCGCGAGGCGCGGGCCGTGTTCGGCGACGTGCTCTTCTTCACGGCCAGCGGGCGTCCGCTCTCCTATCGTGCGGCCTATGCCGGGTGTTGCGATGGGGTGCACGGGCAGTACCGCCTGTGGCTGGACGGCCGTCCCTGTGACGTTATCGCGCCTTTCCGCGGCGATTACGGTACCGAGAACTGCATCGCCGTGGCTCCCGGTGCCAACCACAGCCTCACGTGCGAGGCGATCGACGCCGTGGCGGACCGCATCGCCGGAGCCGAATACCTGCTCGTACAGCTCGAAATCCCGATGGAAACGGTGGCCTGCGCCATCGAAAAGGCATATGCGGCAGGAACCCGCGTAGTGCTCAACCCGGCCCCGGCCATGCCGCTCGCCGACGAACTGCTGCGCAAGGTCTACCTGATCACCCCCAACCGCACGGAAAGCGAAACGCTGACGGGAATCCCCGTGCACACCGTGCAGGACGCCTCGAAAGCGGCCGGGGCGCTGCTGGCGAAAGGCGTCGGCAACGTCATCGTCACGCTGGGCAGCGAAGGCGCGCTGATCCGGACCCCCGCGGAGGAGCTACTGATCCCGGCGCGCACGGTCACGCCCGTAGACACGACCGCCGCCGGCGACGTCTTCAACGGCGCCCTGCTGGTGGCGCTCTCCGAAGGCCGCAGTCTGGCCGACGCCGTGCGGTTCGCCGCACACAGCGCCTCGGTCTCGGTGACCCGCATGGGCGCACAGGCCTCGATACCGTGGCGCGGGGAGCTGGAGACCCTCGCCTGAACCGAACGAAAACCTTAAAACTCAAATACTATGTTCGTTGTTAACAGCTACTCTTTGGCAGTCATCTTCTGCTTCATCACGATGCTCTGCTGGGGCTCGTGGGGAAACACCCAGAAACTCGCCGGCAAGACCTGGCGTTACGAGCTTTTCTACTGGGATTACGTGATCGGCATGGTGCTCTTCGCCATTCTCCTGGGCTTCACGATGGGAAGCATCGGGACCGAGGGCCGTCCCTTCCTCGAAGACCTCGCGCAGGCCGAATGGGGAGGCATCGGCAGCGTCGTGCTGGGCGGCGTGATCTTCAACGCCTCGAACATCCTGCTCTCGGCCTCGGTATCGCTGGCCGGGCTTTCGGTGGCCTTCCCGCTGGGCGTGGGACTCGCGCTGGTGCTGGGCGTCATCGTCAACTACGTCGGAGCGCCGAAAGGCGATCCCGTCGTGCTTTTCCTGGGCGTTGCGCTCATCGTTGTCGCAATCATCTGCAACGGCATCGCCTCGGGGCGCATGCGCAAGAGCGGCGACTCGGCGGCCCAGAACCGCAAAGGCATCATACTGGCCGTCGTGGCGGGCGTGCTGATGTCGTTCTTCTACCGGTTCGTCGCGGCGGCGATGGACCTCGACAACTTCGCGGCCCCGACGCCAGGCATGCTGACGCCCTATTCGGCGATCTTTGTCTTCTCGGTCGGCGTGCTGCTGAGCAACTTCGCCTTCAACACCTACGCCATGCGCCGTCCCTTCGTCGGAGCGCCCGTCAGCTACCGCGAGTACTTCCGCGGCTCGCTGCCCACGCACCTCGTGGGCATGCTGGGCGGCGCCGTCTGGTGTCTCGGAACGGCCTTCAGCTACATCGCCGCCGGCAAGGCCGGGGCCGCCATCTCCTACGCGCTCGGACAGGGCGCGCCGATGATCGCCGCCGTGTGGGGCGTCTTCATCTGGAAGGAGTTCAAGGGCGCCGACCGCAAAACCAACACGCTGCTGGCCGTGATGTTCCTCTTCTTCATCGCCGGACTGGCTTCGATCATCGCCTCCGGCGGCAACTAAAAACCCGAATCCGAAATGAAAATCTCACTGCTCCCCGCAGCGGCCGCCCTGCTGCTCGCGGGCACGGGCTGCGGCTCCCGGTCCGCAGCGCCGGCGCCGGAACCGATCCGGCTGATCGTCGAAACCGACATGGGCAACGACATCGACGACGCACTGGCCTTCGACCTGATCTACAAGGCGATGGACGACGGCCGCGTAGACCTGCTCGCCATCGGCAACCACAAACTCAGCCCGACGGCCACCGACTACATCGACATCCTCAACACGTGGTACGGCTACCCCGACATTCCGCTGGCGCAGTCGCCGACCCCGGTGCTCAACGACCACGCTCCCGACTACACGGCGGCGGTGTGCGCGATGACCCGCGAAGACGGCTCCCCGGCCTTCGCCCGGAGCAAGACCCCGGAGCAGATCGAGGACCCCGTCACGCTCTACCGCCGCACGCTGGCCGCGCAGCCCGACTGCTCGGTAACCGTACTTTCTTTAGGATTCGCGACCGAACTGGCAAAACTCCTCGACAGCCCGGCCGACGACATCTCGCCCCTCACGGGCCGCGAACTGGTGGCCCGCAAGGTGAAGACGCTCTCGATCATGGCGGGCAGCTACGGCGAGAAGCAGCGCGCGGAGTTCAACGTCGTCAACGACATCCCCGCCATGCGGAAACTCTTCGCCGAATGGGACACGCCGATCGTGCAGAACCCCTTCGAGCTGGGAAAGCAGGTCATGTATCCCGGTGCGGCCATCGAGAACGATTTCGGCTGGGCGAAACTCCATCCCGTCGTCGAGGGCTACAAGAATTACCACAAGATGCCCTATGACCGCGCGTCGTGGGACCTGCTGTCGGTGGTTTACCTGCTCCATCCCGAATACTTCACCGAAAGCGAGCCGGGAACCGTCGCCGTCGACGACAAAGGATTCACGAATTTCACCCCCGGTCCCGACGGACGGCACAGATGGCTGACCGCCACGCCCGAACAGCTGACCCGGCTGCGCGACTGCATCGTCCGGACGACGACCCGCGCCCCGAAACACACCGAACTCTGACCCAAACACTTCAAAGAACCTCGTATATGAATCTTTTTAACTACCGATCCGCAATCCGCCGGAAAATCTCGGGGGGGGGAATTTTCATCCTCCTGATGCTGGCGACGGGACAGGTCCTCGCCCAAAGCAAGGCCGTGTCCGGAACCGTGAAATCCCAACAGGGTGAGCCGCTCACAGGCGTCACCATCCTCATCGAAGGCACCACGCAGGGCACTTCGACCGATGCGCAGGGAGCCTTTACGCTTCAGGCAAAACCCGACGACATGCTGGCCGTCTCCTATCTGGGCTACAAGAGCCAGCGCGTCAAGGTCGGAACCCGCACCAAACTGGAGGTCGTCCTGACCGAGGACCAGAACCTGATGGACGAGGTCGTCGTCGTGGGATACGGAACCCAGCGGCGGCGCAACATCGTCGGGGCCGTGGAGAACATTTCGGGCGAGGTGCTCGAAAACCGCCCCAACGCCTATCTGCTCCGGTCGATCCAGGGCCAGATTCCGGGCTTGAACATCACGATGGCCGACGGCAAGCCGAGCCGTTCGGCGTCGATCAACATCCGTGCGAACACGCAGTCGATCGGCGCAGGCGGATCGGCGCTCTGCCTGATCGACGGCGTGGAGGGCGACCTGACGGCGATGAATCCCGAGGACGTGGAGAGCATCTCGGTGCTCAAGGACGCCTCCTCGACGGCCGTATACGGCGCCCGGGGTGCGTTCGGCGTGGTGCTGGTGACGACGAAAAGCGCCCGCAAGGATAAGATTTCGGTCGATTACAGCGGCAGCGTTTCGATCATCAGCGAGACCGTACGCCCGAAATACGAGACCGACAGCCAGACCTGGTACGACAACTACATGACCGCCTACGTGGGCTACTCGCACCATCTGCCGACGGGCATCAACAACTTCTTCCCCTGGACGCAGAGCTGGGAGGACGAGTACAAAAAACGCATGAACGACCCCGACCGGAGCTATCTGGAATGGGAACTCGACGCCAGCGGCAAATACCAGTATTACGGACGCAACACCGACTGGTACGACCTCTTCTACAAGAAATCGACCACGGCCCACCAGCACAACATCCGGATTTCGGGCGGCGGCAAAACCTCCAGTTTCATCGCTTCGGCCCGCTATTACGAGCAGGACGGCATCTACCGCGTCGGCGACGAGAAATTCCGCCAGCTGAACGCCCGGGCCAAAGGTACGGTCAACATCACCAAATGGCTGACCGTGGAGAACAACACCGACTTCGTGCGCCGCAGCTACCACCAGCCGACGACCTATGCGCAGAACCTGCTGGTGCGCCGCAACCTCGAACACCAGGGATTCCCGATCACCCGCGTCACCAACCCCGACGGGACGTGGACCGCGGCGGCCGTCTACACGGGTTACGCCAACATGGCCGAGGGCAACTCCTACCGCGACAACCTCAAGTTCGACATGAAGAACACGACCGTCGTGACCATCGACCTGATCAAGGACGTGCTGGTGGCCAAAGCCGACTACTCCTACCTGTTCAACCACTCGCGCCAGAACGACGTGATCTCGCAGGTCACCTACTCCAACGGTCCGGGTATCCAGATCTCCTATCCGGCGAGCAGCTCGATGCGCACCACCGAGACGCAGATCGAGTACCACAGCGGCAACGCCAACCTCTCGTTCACCCCGCGGCTGCCCGAAGACCACTCGCTGAACGTCATGGCCGGATGGAACATCGAACACAAGCGGGCGCGCAACACCCGCATGGGCCGCGACGGATTCATCGTCGACGGCAAACCCAACTACTCGCTGATGAACGGCATCGACTACGTCCTGGAGGACGCCAACAGCTACGACTGGGGGTTCGTCGGCATCTTCTACCGCGCCAGCTACGCCTACAAGGGCAAATACCTCGCGGAATTGAGCGGCCGCTACGACGGCAGCTCGAAATTCCCGAGCAACGAACGCTGGGGCTTCTTCCCGTCGGCCTCCGTGGGCTGGCGGATGTCGGAGGAGAACTTTATGAAGGACATCTCCTGGATCAACAACATCAAATGGCGTTTCTCGATCGGCAAGGCCGGCAACGGCAACGTCTCGCCCTACAAGTACATGGAGCTGTTGGACTTCAACAAGGCCGGCGTGATCGTCGACGGCAGCCAGCGCACCTACACCTCGGCGCCCTCGTCCGTGCTGCCGGCAAACCTCACGTGGGAGACCTCCTCGACGATCAACCTCGGACTGGACGTCAACCTGCTGAACAACCGCCTGAGCTTCGTGGGCGACATCTACCAGAAGGAGACGACCGACATGTTCGTCACCGGAGCCGAGCTGCCGGCCGTGACGGGCTATTCGGCGCCCTACGGCAACAACGCCGACATGCGCACCCGCGGTTTCGAGGTTTCGCTGGGCTGGACCGACAGTTTCCGTGTGGCGAACAAACCCTTCAACTACAGCGTGCGCCTCTCGCTCTGGGACAGCAAGTCGATCATCACCAAATACACCAGCAAGTCGAACACCCTGCCCACGCTCTACGCCAACGCCTACTACGAAGGCATGGAGCTGGGTGAAATCTGGGGTTACCACGTCGTAGGGCTTTTCGCCACCGACGAGGAGGCGCAGGAGTGGGGTCTCAAGGCACAGGAGAAGACCTTCTGGAGCGGCGACAACAAGTCGTGGAACGCCGGCGACCTGAAATTCGCCGACCTGGACGAGAGCGGCGTCGTGGACAACGGCAGCAACCGCCTCGACGACCACGGCGACCTGCGCAAGATCGGCAACTCCTCGCCGCGCTACCACTACGGCATCAACTTCAGCGCAAACTGGAACGGCATCGACTTCGCGGTCTTCTTCCAGGGCGTCGGCAAACGCGACTGGTATCCCGCCGGCGAGTCGGGACTCTTCTGGGGACAATACGACCGCCCCTACGGATACAGCCTGCCGTGGCAGAACGCCGACCGCTGGTCGGAGGACAACCCCAACGCATACTGGCCCCGACTGCGCGGCTCGCTGGCCGTCAGCGGACGCGGCACGCTGCGCGCCGCCAACGACCGCTACCTGCAGAAAGCGCGCTACTGCCGCCTGAAAAACATCTCGCTGGGCTACACCCTGCCCCAGCAGATCACCCGCAAGGCCCACATCGAGAAACTGCGCATCTACGTCTCGGGCGAAAACCTGTTCTTCTGGTCGCCGCTGAAGAAGTACGCCAAGAACTACGACCCCGAAATGATCACGGCGGGCGACGCCGACTTCGCATCGAAGACCGGCACCGACGGCCAGGGCTACGGATACCCGATGACCCGAAGCGTAACCATCGGACTGAACATCAACTTCTAACACGCAATCCCATGAAACCCATACTGAACAAGATAGCGATAATCGCCGGATTGTCCCTCCTGGCCTCGTGCCAGAGCTTCTTCGACGAAGACCCCGTCTATTCGACGACCACCGACACCTTTTTCAATTCGGAAACGGCGCTGGAAACCTATGCGATCGGCTTTCTCGAAAGCCACCTGCCCTCGGCCGCGACGCTCACGCGCGGCGACCAGTACAGCGACATCTGCGTCACGACCCAGACCGAAGGATTCCTCAAGACGGGCGGTTACAGCGCCCAGCAGGCCAACAACTGGGCGCGGGGCAACTGGCGTCCGCTCTACAACGTCAACTATTACCTCAAGCACATGAAGGACGCGGCCCCCTATGTGGACGACGCGACAATGAAGCATTACGAGGGCGTCGGCCGCTTCTGGCGCGCGTGGTTCTACTGGGACAAGGTCAAGACCTTCGGCGACGTGCCCTGGTACGACGAGCCGATCGACCCCGACGACGACGAACAGCTCTACAAGGGCCGCGACCCGCGCGACTACGTCATGCAGAAGGTCCTCGAAGACCTCGACTTCGCCGCCACCTGGTGCTCCAAGGCCAGCAAATACGTCAACACCAACGTCATCAACCGCTATGTGGCGCTGGCCCTGAAATCGCGCATCTGCCTCTACGAGGGAACCTGGCGGAAGTACCACGGGCTGGACGGCAGCGAGGAATGGCTCCGCGCGTGCGTCGCCGCCTCGGAGGAGCTGATGGGCGACAGCCCCTATTCGCTGGTCTCGACGGCCGGCGAGGAGACGACCAATTACAGCAAGGTCTTCAAGAGCGAGGAGCCGCAGTACACCGAAGTGATCCTGGCCAACGAGTTCAACGCCACGCTCAACCGGTTTCACGACGCCTCGTGGTACTACGCCTCGGGCAGCTACGGACAACGCAACTCGGGTCCCAAAGCGTTCGTCAACATGTACCTGAACCTCGACGGGACGCGCTTCACGGACAAGGACGGATACAACAAGACGCAGTTCAAGGACGAGTTCGCCGGCCGCGACTACCGCCTGCGCCAGACCTTCATCACGCCCTACTACGTCAAGAAGGTCGGCGGCAAGGAGACCAACGAATTCGCAAAGGTCTTCCCCGGCCTGACCACGCAGCTGACCTACTACCGCATCATCAAGTGGAACACCGACGACGATGCGAACGAGAGCAACACCTCCAGCGCCAACTCGCTCCCGGTGTTCCGCTACGCCGAAATTCTGCTGAACGAGGCCGAAGCCAAGGCCGAACTGGGCGAGATGGACCAGACGGTGTGGAACAAGACGATCCGCCCGCTGCGCGAGCGTTCGGGCGTAAGCGGCGCGATGCCCGCCACGGCCGACCCCTATCTGGCCAGCTACTACGACGGGGTGACCGACAAGTGGATACTCGAATGCCGCCGCGAGCGGAGCATCGAACTGTACATGGAGAACACCCGGCGCAACGACCTGATGCGCTGGCGCATGGGCCACAAACTGACGGTCGAATTCGCTGGCATCCACATTCCCGAACTGGGCAAGCCGTTCGACATGAACGGCGACGGAAAGAACGACCTCTGCTTCTACTCGAAGAGCCATCCCAAATCGGGCAGCAACCAGACCGGGGTTTCGTACGTGGAGGTGACCGCCGAAGAGGGCGACAACGTCACGACATACAGTGTCAACAAGGACAACTGCCTGGTTTACATTCTCGACCGGGAATGGGCAGACTACAAGTACCTCTACCCCGTTCCGAAGAATGCGCTCGACATCAACCCCAACCTGCGGCCGCAGAATCCCGGCTGGGACGACTAACCCGCTTACCCGAAACGATCAAAAATCCGATTTTATGAAAATACACGCTATAATTTCGTTTTTGTGCCTGGCGTCGGTCGCCCTCGGCACATCCTGCAAGGACGACGAAACCCACTTCCTGCAGCGGAGCCACGACGCGCTCTCGTTCCCGTACCTCAATTCGACGAAGGAGCTGCTCGTCCTGACCAACGGGTCCTGGAAAATCACGCCCGACGACACGTGGATCAGCTGTTCGCCCGGGGAGGGGAACGGCGCGCCGAAAGAACAGGCGGTGAACATCACCGTCGCGCAGAACGACGGCGCGGAGCGTACCGGCAGCGTCACGCTCTCCGACGGACTGAAAGAACTGGTCATCCGGGTTACGCAGGAGGACGGATTCTTCACCGTCGGCTCGCCCGAGATCGCCCCCAGTTTCGACCTCTACGAGGAGCTCGTGGACAAGCGGGTGACGATCCCCTACCAGAAATCGAAGCCCGGCTATAAGGCCGACGTCACGGCAACGCTCGAAGGCGCGGGAGCCGAAGGCATCGCCATCGAATCGCTCTCGGGATACGAAATGGAGGCGGGCGACGGAGCGATTCCCCTCGCCTTGAGCGGAACGCCGACCAAAAAAGGCCCGATCACGATCAAACTGCACGTGGAGATCTCGTCCGTCGCGACCCCCTACGACCTCACCGCCGAGAGCCGCGCCAAACTGGCCGGCGAAGTAACCGTCACGATGTTCAAACTGCTGCCCCGCCTGGCAGTCCTCGACTGGGGCGACTACGAGAAGGGTACCGGCACGAACTTCAACAACGGCACGCCCCGCTCGTTCAGCTTCGGCCTCGCGCTGGAAGAGGAGGGCGACAACCTGCGCAACTACACCTCGAAGACGGCCGATTGGCTCACCGCCAGCAGCATGTTCTTCGCGCACAACCGTTTCGCCTTCGGCAACCTGCAACCCGGCACGACCTACTGGTTCTGGATCGTCGCCCACTATTCACTAAATACATTCAGTGAAATTCAGTTTTATAAGTTATCTTTGTATATCAGTTATTTGCAGATATTTTCATTTGGTTTGCATACTCACAAAATTTCACGGGTTTAGAAAATATTGGTACTATTTGATACCATATTTCAGGATATATTTTGTACCTTTGCACCATAGTAACCAAGATATATCGCGTATGGATTTCATCTTCATCAAATCATCCAAGGCAGGAAAGGAGG
>OHAF01003057.1_pt1 | contig 11449 bp, 9 predicted proteins | sample 1577041 | NCBI WGS metagenome assembly OHAF01 (sample SAMEA3541495, study PRJEB24748) | human gut metagenome | biome: human gut; feature: human-associated habitat; material: faeces | place: China | collected 2012
GCCGGAGTGTAAACTCCGGCCCGCTTTGCATTGGGGCAACCATGTCCCGGGCTCTTGTCCGCCGTAGCATTCGGGCGTTCATGCCCCCTGTGCCCCGGGATTATCCGCCCTTGCCGTATGCGCGGCGCGTCGGTTTTCCGGGGTTGTTCGCCTTGTCGTGCCGGGAGTCGGGAGCCAGGAGCCGGGAGCCGGGAGCCAGGAGCCAAGAGCCAAGAGCCAAGAGCCAAGAGCCCGGGCTGCCTACCAGACGACCTGGTCGGGGAGGATTTCGCCGTCGGCGGCGTCGCCCGCGTCGAAGGAGGCGGCTTTGTACTGGATGCAGATCATCGTCATCGGGCTGTCGCCCGTGTTGCGCAGCGAGCGCCTGCCTGCGGGCGAAACCCGTACGATGCTTCCTTCGCCTACGGGGAAGACCTGCCCGTCGACCTGGAACTCCCCATGGCCGCCGAGGATGATGTAAAGTTCTTCGTGGGTCTTGTGGGTGTGGAGGAACCCGACGCTGCCGCCCGGTGCGAACTGCTGGAACGACATCTCGGCCCCGGTGGCCTGCAGGTCGCCGCCTACGAACACTTTCCCCGGGATCTCCACGCCCGGTGCCAGCGGCAGCGTGTACTGGTTCAACTCTTCGGTTTTCCCGACCGTCACGGCTGCGAAATTCGCGCCCGAGGCCACTTTTTCTACCTTTTTCATTTTTTACGGATTATTAAAGCGTTTATTAATCGTGTTGCCTGTATTGCCGTTGCGAAGGTAAGGAGAATGCAGCGTTCGTGCAAGACGGTACGCTGGCGTATGTTGCTAACATTTAGGTAACTAATGTTGTATCTCAGGCAGAAATCCGGGTGCAAAAAGATTTTTTTTTTGCAGGTTGCGCGTGCGCGGCGATACGCGCGGCCGTGATACGGGGCGTTTTGCCCTCCCGCGCAAAGCCTGCCGGGCAGGGGCTCGGCGTGTGCTGTCCGGCTGCGGGAATAGCGGCCGGACAGGCGGTTTTGCGGGGCTGGGTGGGAGCGGCCGGGTGGGGGGCTTGTTGTGCGCCGGGAGGTTGGGGAATGGTGTCTGCCGGGCGGTTTGCGGCCGGGACAGGTCAGAGTGCCGGGGTTTCGGGGTTTTTAAATTTTTTTTGTAAATTAGGAAATGTTAATTTATTAACACCGAAAATCCTTCCTATTTTTATAAATAATCCTTAACTTTGCGACGTTGTAATTTGCCTACTAAAATTACTGATAGATGAAAATAGCCCTTGCCCAGTTGAACTATACGATCGGGGATATCGACGGCAATGCCTCGAAAATCATCGATTCGATCAACAAAGCGAAAGCGCAGCGTGCCGACCTGGTCATTTTTGCCGAACAGGCCGTGAGCGGAACCCCGGCTTTCGACCTGTTGCGTAAAACCACCTTCCTCGAACTGTGCGAGGATGCACTGGTCGAAATAGCATCGTGCTGCGACGGTATCGCGGCCATCGTGGGACTCCCGATCCTGACGCGCGAAGGCACCATCAGCGCCGCGGCGCTGATCCAGGATCGCAAAGTGCTGCGCTACGTGGGTAAGAAATATATCACCGCACGCCGCGAAATGGGCTTCCTCGTCCCTTCGAAGGGGTTCGAATATGCGACGATCAAGGGCCACAAGTGCGCCATCATCGTGGGCGACGACCTGAGCCGCGAGCATGACTTCGACAAGTCGGTCGAGACCGTCATCTCGATCAACGCCCGCAAGTACGGCCGGGGGACGATGACCTACCGCTACGAGATGATGCGGCACCTGTCGTTCGTCGAAGGCAAGAACCTCGTGCTGGTGAACCAGGTCGGCGGTTCGACGGACATCGTCTACGACGGTACGTCGGGGGCGTTCAACAACCGCGGGGAACTGGTGCTGATGATGAAGCACTTCGAGGAGGATTTCCAGATCTTCGATACCAAGGCGGCCGGCGAGCCGGTTACGATCCCCTCGACCTACAACGACCGTACGCGGATGGTTTACCAGGCGGCCCGGTGCGGCCTGCGCGACTTCTTCGTGAAGAACGGCTACAAGAAGGCCTGCATCGGCCTTTCGGGCGGCATAGACTCGGCCGTGGTGGCCTGCCTGGCCGCCGACGCGCTGGGACGCCAAAATATCCGGGCTTTGCTCCTGCCCTCGCAGTTCTCTTCCGACCATTCGGTCGAAGATGCCAAGAAGCTGGCCGAGAACCTCGGCATCGAATATAACGTAATTCCCATCACGGAAATATACACCAGCGTGGTCAATACCCTCAAGCCGGTCATCGGCGGCAGGGAGTTCGACGCCACGGAAGAGAATATCCAGACCCGTATCCGCACGGTGCTGTTGATGGCCGTGCAGAACAAGGCGGACTACATCCTGCTCAACTCGTCGAACAAGAGCGAGAATGCGCTGGGACTCTGTACGCTCTACGGCGATACGGCGGGCGCTTTCAGCCCTACGGGCGACCTCTACAAGAGCGAGATGTACGACCTGGCGCGCTATATCAACCGCACGCAGGGCGACCCCATCCCGGGCAATATCCTCGACAAGGAACCCTCGTCGGAGTTGCACCCGGGGCAGAAGGACAGCGACATCCTGCCGCCGTACGAAGTGGTGGACGCGATCCTTTACCGCATGATCGAGGAGGGGCAGCACCGCGAGGAGATCGTCAATGCGGGCTTCGATTCCGAGGTCGTGGAGAAGATCCACGCCATGATCATGCGCAACGAGAAGAAGCGCTACCAGTTCCCGCCCGTACTGCGCCTGTCGATGTGCTCGTTCGGGCACGAGCGCCTTATGCCGCTTACCAACAAATACGGCGATTGAGGGCGGTGGCTTCACGGATTGAACATAGCGGCGTGGTGGAACGCGCGGAACGCGACACGGTCTATGTGAGGATCACCTCCCACAGTGCCTGCGGTAGCTGCAAGGCCCGCGAAGCGTGCGGCCTGGCCGAAGCGCAGGACAAGATCGTGGTCGTGAAGAGTCCCGACGCGGCGCATTATGCCGCGGGGGAGAAGGTTATGGTCGGCGTCCGTCGTAGTGCGGGCGCTGTCGCCGTTATATTGGCCTATGTCGGGGCGTTGGCCGTGCTGCTGGCCGTGCTGGTCGCCGCCGTTGCGCTGCTCGGCTGGAGCGAAGGCCGCGGCGCGCTTGCCGCTCTGGGAGCCGTGGTCGTCTATTACTGCGTATTATGGCTCTTCAGGCATAAAATCGAACACACAATTCATTTCTCAATAACCAAACACTACTGATGGAAGTATTACTTTACACAATCCTGACGCTTTGTGCGCTGGGAGTGCTTTCCGCGGTGATCCTTTACTTCGTGGCCCAAAAATTCAAGGTCGAGGAAGATCCCCGGATCGACGAGGTGGAGAAGATGCTGCCGGGCGCCAACTGCGGCGGCTGCGGCTTCGCCGGGTGCCGCGGCATGGCCGACGCGCTCGTGAAACAGGACGACATCTCGGCACTCTTCTGTCCGGTGGGCGGCGGCGACTGCATGAAGGCCGTTGCGGCCTACCTCGGCAAGTCGGCACCGGAAAAGGAGCCGCAGGTGGCCACCGTGCGCTGCGGCGGCACCTGTGACAAACGCCCCCGTACCAACGAGTACAACGGTGCCAAGTCGTGCGCCGTGGCATCGTCGCTTTACATCGGCCAGACAGGGTGCGCATTCGGCTGCCTCGGGTTCGGGGACTGCGTCGTCTCGTGTGCGTTCGATGCGATCCGCATGAATCCCGCGACGGGGCTTCCCGAAGTCGACCCCGACAAATGTACGGCCTGCGGGGCCTGCGTGAAGGCGTGTCCCAAAATGATTATCGAACTGCGCAAGAAGTGGCCGAAGAACCGGGCGGTGTATGTGTCGTGCGTGTCGAAGGACAAGGGCGCCGTGGTGATGAAGGCCTGCAAGGCGGGTTGCATCGGATGCGGCAAATGCCAGAAGGTCTGTGCGTTCGGTGCCATCACCATTGAAAACAACCTCGCTTATATCGACCCGCAGAAGTGCAAGCTCTGCCGTAAGTGCGTGAACGAGTGCCCGACAGGCGCCATCGTGCTGGCGGGCATGGATCCGCTGCCCAAGGCACCGAAGGCACCGGCTGCCCCGAAAGCCGCACCTGCGGCCGCGAAGGAGGCTCCTGCGGCAGCCCAGGCTGCCCGGGCCCCGAAGTCCGCCGATGCTGCGCCCGCCGATGCGAAGGGAACCGCACCGGTGCCTGAAGCCGCCCCGAAGGCCGCACCTGCGGCCGCAGAGGGTGCGCCTTCCGTAGCCCCGAAAGCTCCTGCAAGCGAAGCTGTACCCGCTGTTGAGAAGGAGGTTGCACCGGCATCCCCCGCTGTGCAGGACGCAGCGGCAACCGGGAATGCGGCGGAGGCTCCGAAAACTGGCGGGGCAGCCCCGGAAGCCGAATAAACGGATGTTTCCGCAATGCCGGGCGGGCGGGTGACGCCGTGCCGGGCATGGGAGATGAAGGAAGAAACCCAACCGAAAAATCAGAGAAACACAAGATATGAAGACATTTCCAATAGGCGGAATCCATCCGTCGGAAAATAAACTGAGCGGCGCCAAACCGATCGAGGTGCTTCCGCTGCCCGACGTGGTGACGATCCCGCTCGCACAGCACATCGGCGCCCCCGCCGTGGCCAAGGTCGCCAAGGGCGACAAGGTCGTGACGGGGCAGCTCATCGCCGAAGCGGGCAGTTTTATGTCGGCCAATATCCACGCCCCGGTTTCGGGGACGGTAACGGCCGTGGACATGGTGCCCAACGGGCAGGGGCTGCGCCAGGTGATGATTACGATCAAACGCGAGGGCGACGACTGGGCCGAGGGGATCGACCGCTCGGAGACGATCGTCAGGGAGTGCACGCTCTCCGCACAGGAGATCGTCGCCCGGATCAAGGACGCCGGCATCGTCGGCATGGGCGGCGCGACGTTCCCCACGCACGTGAAACTCTCGATCCCTCCCGGGAAAAAGGCCGAGGCGCTGATTATCAACGGTGTAGAGTGCGAGCCTTACCTTACGTCCGACCACCGTACGATGCTCGAGCACGGCGAGGAGCTGCTCGTGGGCGTGACGATACTGATGAAGGCCATCGCCGTGGAGAAAGCCTATATCGGGATCGAGAACAACAAACCCGACGCCATTGCGCACCTGCGCCGTCTGGCCCAAGGGTATAAGGGCATCGAGGTGGTGCCCCTCAAGGTGAAATACCCGCAGGGCGGTGAGAAACAGCTGATCGCGACCATTACGGGGCGCGAGGTGCCGCCCCCGCCCGCACTCCCGATCGACGTGGGTGCCGTGGTGTGCAATGCTTCGACGACCTATGCGGTCTACCAGGCCGTGCAGAAGCACAAGCCGTTGATCGAGCGCGTGGTGACGATCACGGGCAAAGGCGTCCGGGAGCCGAAGAACCTGCTGACCCGCATGGGTACGCCGATCTCGGCGCTGATCGAGGCCGCGGGCGGCCTTCCCGGGGATGCGGGCAAGGTGATCAACGGCGGTCCGATGATGGGCCGGGCGATGGTGAACCTCGACTCGCCCGTGACGAAGGGCTGCTCGGGCATCACCGTCATGTCGGGCCGCGACGCACAGCGCCGCGAGGCGACGCAGTGCATCAAGTGCGCCAAGTGCGTCTCCGCCTGTCCGATGGGACTGGAACCCTATTACCTCTCGAAGATGACCCAGAAGAAGGGCTGGGACGAACTGGAAGCGCTGATGATCACCTCGTGCATCGAGTGCGGCTGCTGCCAGTCGACGTGTCCGGCCTATCTGCCGCTGCTGGACTGGGTGCGCCTCGGCAAGCAGACCGTGATGGGCCTGATCCGCGCACGCGCAGCGGCTGCACCTAAAAAGTAAATGAAAAAACAGTATAGATATGGCTAATAAACTCATTGTGGCTCCCGCACCCCACGTGCAGACGGCCCAGTCGACGACCCGGATCATGCGCGACGTCGTGATCGCGCTGATGCCCGCGCTGGTCGTGTCGACGGTGGTCTTCGGACTGGACGTGCTGCGCGTTACGGCCCTTTCCGTGGTGTCGTGCGTGGTGATCGAGTACCTGATTCAGAAATTCATGGTCCGCGGTGCGACTACCGTCGGCAACTGGTCGGCCGTGGTGACGGGCGTGCTGCTTGCCTTCAACCTCCCGGCGTCGATTCCCTGGTGGATCGTCGTGATGGGCGCCTTCGTGGCCATCGCCGTCGCCAAAATGACCTTCGGCGGCCTGGGCAAGAACCCCTTCAACCCCGCGCTGGTGGGACGCGTGTTCCTGCTGATCGCCTATCCGGTGCAGATGACCACCTGGCCGCTGCCCGTGAACGGCTCGTTCGACGTTCTGTCGGGCGCCACGCCGCTGGCGGCCGTGAAGCAGGGGCTGGCGGGTCCCGGCGCCATCGGCGTGCAGGAGATGCTGCTGGGCAACATCCCCGGTTCGCTGGGCGAGGTGGCCGCTGCGGCCTTGCTGTGCGGATTCGTCTACCTGCTGTGGCGGCGCGTGATCACGTGGCACATTCCCGTGACGGTGCTCGCGACGATGGCTGTGTTCGCCGGGGTGGTTGCGATGTGCTCCGTGTCGTTCGACGCGCTTCCGCAGGCTGCCGACGGAACCTGTTCGGCCGGTTATAAACTGGGATACCTCTTCGGGACTGCGTGGAGGGCCGGTATATTCCATGTCCTTGCGGGCGGCGCGATGTTAGGTGCGATCTTCATGGCCACGGACTATTCGACCTCGCCGATGACCGTTCGGGGCGGCGTGATCTTCGCCGTGGGAATCGGACTGATCACCATGTGCATCCGTCTGTGGGGCGCTTATCCCGAGGGCATGTCGTTTGCGATCCTGATTATGAACGCCTGCGTGCCCCTGATCAACAAATATGTCAAACCCAAGCGCTTCGGCGTGAAATAAGAGGAGGTGACAGCATGAAAAGTACACTTTTGAACATGACGGCCGTCCTCTTCGGCATCACCCTCGTGGCTTCGGCCGGAGTGGGCTTCGTCAATATGATTACCGTGGAGCCGATCGCGGCGGCCAAGGAAGCCGCGACGCTGGCGGCCCTGAACGAGGTGCTCCCGGCGTTCGACGCCACGACGACCGAGGAGCTGACCATCGACGACATGCCGATCACGGTTTACACGGCGACGGCCGGGGGCAGCGTGAGCGGTTATGCCGTGCAGTCGATGACCAAGCAGGGCTTCGGCGGCGTGGTGCGCCTGATGGTGGGCTTCACGCCCGAGGGCGAAGTAGTGAACGTCAACGTGTTGGAGCAGACCGAGACTCCGGGTCTCGGTACCAAGATGGCCGACGAAGGCAACGTCCTGCTTGCGAGCGTCAAGGGACGGAAACTCGAATCGAAGAAGCTCGTCGACGGCAAGCTGGCCGTGACGAAGGATGGCGGTGACGTCGATGCGCTGACCGCCGCAACGATCTCGTCGCGCGCCTATGTCGACGCGATCAACCGCGCGTGGATGGCTTACAAGAGCGTGGCGACGGGCGAAGCCCCGACCGACACGGCGTCCGGAGCGACGGCTGCCGCCGGACAAACCAACGAGCCTGCGGCTCAGGAAGGAGGTCAAAATGAATAAACTGCAAATTATATCGAGCGGCATCGTCAAGAACAACCCGACGTTCGTGCTGGTGCTGGGCATGTGCCCCACGCTGGGTACGACGACTTCGGCCGAAAACGGCATGGGCATGGGGCTGGCGACGATGGCCGTGCTGATCATGTCGAACCTTGTGATTTCGCTGATCAAGAACATCATTCCCGACAAGGTCCGCATCCCGGCGTTCATCGTCGTGATCGCCTCGTTCGTGACGATCATCCAGATGCTGATGCAGGCCTATGTGCCGGCGCTGTACGGAGCGCTGGGTGTCTTCATCCCGCTGATCGTGGTGAACTGCATCATCCTCGGCCGCGCCGAGGCCTTCGCTTCGAAGAACTCCCCGCTGGATTCGATTCTCGACGGCGTGGGCATCGGCCTGGGCTTCACGCTGGCGCTGACTGTGATCGGCGCCGTGCGCGAGATCCTGGGCAGCGGCGCCATCTTCGGCGTCAACCTCGGCTTTGCGGACGTCGCGCCGCTGATCTTCGTGCTGGCCCCGGGGGCATTCCTGGTGCTGGGCTATCTGATGGTATTGTTTAACAAATTAGCCAAGAAATAGTTATGGAGCTTTCCTATTTTGCAATCATCATCGGCGCCATCTTCGTCAACAACGTCGTGCTGGCGCAGTTCCTCGGCATCTGCCCCTTTCTGGGCGTGTCGTCGAAAGTCGAGACTTCGCTGGGCATGGGAGCTGCCGTAACCTTCGTGATGGCCATTGCGGCCGTCGTGGCGTGGCTGATTCAGACCTATGTGCTCGTGCCGCTGGACATCGTCTACATGCAGACGATTGTCTTCATCCTCGTGATCGCGGCCCTCGTGCAGATGGTCGAGATCATGCTCAAGAAACTCTCGCCGTCGCTCTATCAGGCGTTGGGCATCTTCCTGCCCCTGATCACCACCAACTGCGCCGTGCTGGGCGTCGCGATCCTGATGATCCAGAAGGAGTTCAACCTGTTGCAGAGCGTCACTTATTCGGTGGCCACGGCCCTCGGTTTCGCCCTTGCGCTGGTGCTCTTCGCAGGTATCCGCGAGCGTCTCGATTTCGAGGATGTGCCCAAGGCGTTCAAGGGCATTCCCATCGCGCTGATCACGGCCGGGATTCTGGCCATGGCGTTTATGGGATTCTCCGGCCTGGTTTGATTTCCGATTTGTAAGCGGATATTTCCGCACATCTCTCGAACGGGGCGAATGGAATGTACCTGAGTACTACCCATTCGTTTCCCGAGAGGAGAAAATGGGTGTAAATATTAAATATTCAGCGATTTAATCTTTGCACAGGGTTTCTTCTTCGAGGGATTCCAAGCATAATAAGGTAATTCCAGACGAGGTTACGGTTTCCAGATCGTTACCTCGTCTGTTTTGCTGTATTTTGCATAAAATATTCGTTTGCAATTTCTTGCATCGCGCTTCATCTTGACAGACAACTCTGAGGAAATTAGTTTTAACCCCCAAATTTCATCGGAGTATGCGCAGTACATTCAAGGTTCTGTTCTACCTCAAAAAGGACAAACACAAAGTTCAGCCGGTTGTTCCCGTCATGGGCCGTATTACCGTCAACGGTACGATCTCCCAGTTCAGCGCCAAACTTAGCGTTCCTCCCCATCTGTGGGAGGTGAAGGGCGGTCGCGCCAAAGGCAAAAGCCTCGAAGCCGACCGTATCAACCGCTATCTGGATAATATTCGTATCCAGATCGGAAAGCATTACCAGTCTATCTGCGACCGTGACGGATATGTTTCCGCCGATAAGGTGAAGAACGCCTATCTGGGTTTCAGTAAAAGGTATAAACTGTTACTGGAGTTATGCGATGAATTCTGCAAAGAGTACAAGAACCGTATAGATGTGGACCGTACTATCCATTCCTTATTCCGTTATCAAACGCTACGACGCGATTTGAGTCTTTTCATCTGTCAGGACTATAAAGTCAAGGATATACCCCTTGTGGAACTGGATCAGTCTTTTGCAGAGAAGTTTGCCGCCTATCTGAAACATGTCAGGGGCCTTGCCGACACGACGATCAGCGTTGAGATCAAATCACTGAAGCATATCGTCAAGAAAGCGTTTAACGACGGGCAAATGGAGAAGAATCCGTTTGCCTATTACTACTACTTTGCCGACCAGCCGGAAATTGAATATCTCACCGAAGAAGAAATCAATAAACTAATTATCGGCAAAGTCAAGCAGCAGCGTCAGGATCGGACACGGGATATGTTTCTGTTCTGTTGTTTTACGGGCCTGTCCTATGCCGATCTGGCCAAACTGAGTTATGAGGAGTTGAAACAAACTCCGAACGGAGCATGGTGGATTAGCAGTATCCGTCAGAAAACGAAAGTACCGTTTACGGTAAAACTACTTCCGGTTGCGAAAGCTATTCTTGAAAAGTATCGTATTCCTGCCAACCGATTCAACCGGCTCTTTCCCGAGAATCCGGGAAAGGTCTTCCCGGTCGCTTCCTTGAAATCCTCGGACGCCAGTTTGAAACATATCGCCCGACAATGCGGGATTGCGAAGAATCTGAAATTCCACACGGCAAGGCATACCTTCGCCACGACGGTCTCCTTGATGAACGGTATTCCACTGGAAACAGTCAGTAAGATGTTAGGGCATAAATATACGACCACGACTCAGATTTATGCCAAGGTGACAAACCAAATGATAGGCAATGCGATAAGCCGAATAGAGGATAAAATAGGCGATAGATTCCAGTTCCCGACTCTGAAAGAAGAGAGCGACGGCTAATCCGAAAGACAACGGCGATTACAAGTTTCCCGCCGAGAGGCAATTAAACGCCGGAGATGGAAATACGCAAGGCCATGCGAATCGCCCGAGGGCGAGCCTTGCGTATTTCCATCCCCGGCATTTTGCTGGTCGCTATCGTCGGAAAAGGCGACATTCTGCGGTTCGGACGCCAGTCGCTTCGCTACGTCCATATCAGAAACCCAAAGTAATCGCTTATCGCATTGTCTGTTTAAAATAGTCGTCTGTTGTTCTTCTTCTCGTGGAGATAATTCAACTCGTCGCTGTAAATTCCGATTACAAAGCGCAGCATATTGTCGACCAAAGCTGTAAGCCTTGTATTCTCATTCCCAATAAGTGGAGGATTGTCGATACTTTGTACTTGGTTGCCGCACTGATATAGATCGCCGAACGGTTACGGCAGTCCGCCGGGGCAAAGAACGTGCGTTCGAAATCCGGCAGCGGAATCTTTTTGCGACGGAATCCGGCCAGCTCCTTTACGTCACTCGTTTGGGTATTGACGTCTGTCCTTTCAGCAGTCGGAGCCGATGCTCCGGATACCGTTTCCGATGTCTTTCCCTCGGGAGCGTCCGTATTTTCCGCTTCCGGTTCGGGAATCCGGCGGATGACTTTCGAATCCAAAGGGGCCTGTCCGGCGATCATCTGACGCATCAATTCTTCGTCGACTTCGATACGGGGACGCTTCGATGGTTTTGTTGCGAGGTTGTCGGTTTCTTTTAATGAATCCATGGTACAATGTTTTTAAGATTGAACGTTCGCTTTATGCTTGTAAAGCGTGTGTGTCTGGTTTTATGGTTTAAACCATTCAAAATACCATTTTCTGCTTCACGCAGTTTATATCGGAATAATGAACGGAACAAGAAAACCTACCTTTCATGATGCAGGATACCACCGACTGAAATACCTCGGTTTTGATGTCCGGCCACGACCGCTCCAGTCCGCACCGAGAGCTTGTTTTGGTGCCCGGACGGTTGTAATATTGCAACCGGGAAAGACCCGTCCTCGAAAGCCGTAGCGGAGGTTTTTCAAAGTTTTCACAAAAAATTTCCGCCGCGGATTTTTGTTATCGCCAGATAACAGCGAGCTGTACCTTTGTCGGACAAATGCCAATTTGTCC
>OHAF01003058.1_pt1 | contig 11448 bp, 10 predicted proteins | sample 1577041 | NCBI WGS metagenome assembly OHAF01 (sample SAMEA3541495, study PRJEB24748) | human gut metagenome | biome: human gut; feature: human-associated habitat; material: faeces | place: China | collected 2012
TTGAACAGTACGTATTCCAAAAAGCATACCACTGGTATATCCCAATTTTCGTAACAATAGATCAAAAGAGTTTATTTGATTTTGGAAATCTCCTTGAATCAAAAAAATTCGTGAAACAATAATACCAGATATTATACCTCCAGATATTCCTAATATTAAGTTCCAAAAAAGTTGAAATACAGACATAATCTTCGTTCCTTTCATTTGAAATATAATGTTTAATCCTTTTTCGGTTTCCTTTTCCTCTTCACATAAGAGAAATCTGGAAACAAGTCTTTTAACAATTCAGCAATTTCTTCTGCATCGTCATCCTCATTCATTTTTTGAATCAGTAGTTGGTCGTCATCATCAAGATTCAACGAAACAGTGTATTCTTTATTTGGGTCTGTTGGGTTCATTGGGTATTTTACCTCTTTGAGGTAATATTCTGTTTCTGATATTTCATCATCCTCAAGTTTATCTCGTAAACGTGCCCAATACTCAACCATCTTTCGGAAGTTATTAAGGTCTTCCTGTGGACGGGGACCGGCACTTGGAAGCCGCTCTTCAAATTTGAAGCATACTTCTCCATCTTTTATAGTAGGGCGTAAACCATATGCCCATTCAATGTCAAATAGCAAATGAAGTGCACTAAATATATTTGCTACATCAGGGTCAGATAATGCATAAAAGCTGACACCTAGATTATTGGCAATATTTAATAAAGTAGCTTCATCCGGATATCTGTTCCCAAGTTCATAGTTTCTGATAGTGGATTCGTTTAATCCACATTTATCTGCTAATTCCTTTTGTGTCATATCAGATGCAATTCTGAAATTACGAATCAAATAGCCTACCCGGCTGGTAAATTTCTCGCCCATTTTAATTGCTCCTTATAAGGTTAGTGAGTGTTGTAGCATGCACGAAGACACGAGGTACAAATCATGCATCGTACATAAATACTAAATACGTTTTCTGCGAAGGCAAAAACTCGAAAAACCTTCGGTTTTCCTCGTTCGCGGGTGCGTTCTAATGGTGCTTTGCCGCTTGTTCATGCTTCGCATGTCAATCGGCAAAACTCATGCTCACTTTTGCCTTCCCGTACATTATATCATCAACAGTGCAAAAATGAAATGTTTTTTAACAAAAAGTGTTGACAGTACAAAAGTGAACTGTTAATATAAAACACATCACAACCATTCAGAAATGAACTGAATGATAAAAGCAAAAGAGAGGAGGCATTAGCTTATGGAGAACAAGAGATTTTTAACAGCGCAGGATGTAATGGAAATGCTGGGAGTTTCACTATCGTATTCCTATAAACTGATACGACGGCTGAATGCGGAACTTGAGGCTGATGGATTCGTGACAATAAAAGGGCGTGTCAGTACACAGTATTTTATGAAACGAATCTACGGGCTATCTACGGATAAGGAGGTGGGATAGATGGCGGTTATCAAGAATAATAAGACTGGAATGTGGGAGGTGAGAACCTATTATAAGGATTTGACCGGAGTAAGGAAACAGAAAACCAAGAGGGGCTTTGCCAAGAAGAGCGAAGCCCTTGAATGGGAGCGTAATTTCAAACTGAAAGAGGAGATAAGGATTGTAGAACAGAAGCGTTTTGTAGTCGGTGGAGCAAAGTATACAGAGGATTTGAAGCGGTTTCATCAGTTACAGGACGAATATCTGCTGATTGTAAATAATGACATCAAAAGTGTTGTGGATCTTGTGGATTTCATAGGTGAGCAGGAAGAAAAAATCCAGCAGATTGAGGACAGACAGCATGAGATATACAGAGAAAGCTCTAGTCGGAAACGCAGTATAAAGAATGAAGAGCAGTACCGGGAATATCAGATATGGCATGTGGAAGTGCAGGAAGAACTGGACGAACTGAAGCAGGAGAAAAGGAAAATTAAGAGGCAGATACAGCTTGCTGATGACATTATAAAAGAAGATTTGTATACGGCTTATTATGCGGTGTCGGGGAAGGAGGAGATTGTTGCTGACAGGGAGATTGAGATACCTGGGATGGAAGAGAAGGCTGCGTTTGATGAAGATGTGGCTGTTGAGCCGGAGACGAATGTTGTGGTAATGAATCCAGACAATATTCAGAATGAAATAGGCAGACAGAAAGAGCAAGCTGATAGAGCAAGAAAACAACAGACAGGTTTAGAGGGTATAGGAATACCAGAGGTTAATAATTCACCTGATGTGAATGTGGCAAGAGTTGGCGAAAATATAACTGATGTAACAGATAAAAATGGATTTGTGTAAACTAGAGAAACTGAACCTGTGGACAAAGTTGACTGGATTGTCAGGAGAATAACAGAGCTTGGTGGTTATGAGAATGTAAGTGATTCAGTTAAGGCTGATATATTCGGATTTGATATTGCTGATTTGAGTGGAAGTATAAGATTGTTCTCGGATGTGATGAAAAAACTTGGAATAAAGCTAGATGGAGATGAACTTTATGAGGAGTTTCAGAAGATTTATGAAGAGAGTGTTGGCAGAGATGCTGATAAAGACAATGCAGAAGATAAAATGTGGAATAGGGGCAGAGGAAGATGATTCCTCTGCATATTTATTTGATAAAACGCCTGTTTTATGCTATTATAATGATTGTAAAATGAGCAGGAGGCACAAGTATAATGCAATTATCCGATAAAATAAGAGTATTAAGAGAAAAGTTTTTAATGACACAAGAAGATTTCGCAAAAGAGCTAGGTGTAGCATCTTCAACGGTAAATAGATGGGAAACTGGAAAGGCTAGACCTAATATTGCTGCTATGAGAAATATAAAGGGATTTTGTGAAGAACGAGATTATCCTTATGAAGAAATAGAAAATGAATGGTTAAGTCATTAATAGGCTTAAACGTAATTTGTAACAATTAATTGAAAGGTAACATTATAAATGAATAAGTTAAAACGACACAAACAAATTAGAGTATTTGAAGGCTTCGCCGGCTATGGAGGTGCAACATATGGACTGCAACGAGCGGGGATAAATCACAAAGTTGTCGGATATTCAGAATTTGATAAATTTGCTTCTGCATTATATGATGCTAATCATACGGACAAAAAAGGAAAGCCTATACATAACTGGGGAGATATAACACAGATAAATCCAGAAGATTTACCTGAATTTGATTTGTTTACAGGAGGATTTCCTTGTCAACCATTTTCTACTGTAGGAATGCAACAAGGAGAAAATGATCAGTATGGAAGGGGAACATTATTATATGATATTTTAAGAATTTGTGCTGTAAAAAAACCAAAATATATTTTTATGGAAAATGTAAAGGGACTAGCTACGAAAAGGTTTGAAAATACATTCAATACGTTGAAGAATTCATTAAAAGAAATGGGGTATGGAGATTTAAAATATGCGATACTTAATACAAAGGATTATGGAATTCCACAAAACAGAGAAAGACTATGGATGTTTGCTCGCTTAGGAGGATTGCCAGATGATTTCTCAATGACACCACCGACTATTGAAAATGGATTAAGATTGAAAGATTTTGTTGATGATAATCCAGAAGATTTCTTGTATTTGTCACAGAAACAAATCCAGAGGATAAAGGATTTTTATGGGATACCATCATTTGTTGTTTCAGAAGCATCTTGCTTTGACTTATACAATAGAAAGATAAGAGATGATGGCATTAGCATTACAATTTTAGCACCTGAGCATAATAAATTAAGATTGGTTGAGCCTACAGGTCCTGATGGGATAGAGATTGTTCGTAAATATTCGGTGACAGAACAATTTAGATTGATGGGATTTAAGGATGGAGAAATTGATTTTGCAAATCAGTCATATACACAGTTATCTAAGCGTGCAGCTAATGGTTGGGATGTAAATCTTGTTGGAATATTATTAAATCATATATGGGGGCAATTATTATGAAAATAGATTTTGCAACACTAGCATTTGGGCACAAGGTCAAAGTTGGAGGTTCAACGCCTAATTGGGCAACGGCGTTGGGGCAGGGAAAGGAACATAAAATAAATAATGATGCAGAAATTGATGAATTATTAAAAGGAATGGTATATTCCGCAGTTCCACTGGAAAAAGTTTCAACTAAAATAGGAAAAGGTGGAAATGTAGTTTTTGGAAATGTAGAGAACTCACCAGTAGTTTTAGCTGCTCTTTTTCAGAAAGTATATGTAAATGATGTACTCATAGATGACGGGAAATATATTCTGTTAATTACAAGAGACACCTCTATGTCTCATGCAGGGAGACTTAGGGTTAAATATGGACCTAGTAATACATATTATGACAATGAAGATATATATTCTAATGATATCTTTATAAAACAGATGAAGAAACAATTAGGGTTAGGAGAAAATGCATGTTGGTTTGTATCAGATATAAATATTAGAAATCAAAATGAATTGATTCTAACAGCAACAATTGTTAATGCTACGGAAAATGTTGAATATGATGATACAAAGGCTTTACATATGGCATGGGGAAAACTTAATCCTACTTATGTATATTCTATAGATAAGCGGAATAAAGGTGAAAAAAATAGAATAATATTTGGTGCACCGGGAACCGGTAAAAGCCATAAACTTGAAAAAGAAAGTGTGGTTTTTGGTGATAATGTTGAAAGGGTGACTTTTCATCCTAATTATTCGTTTTCACAATTTGTCGGTACATATAAACCTGTTCAGGGAGAAAAGCCAGGGGATATAACATATGAGTATGTTCCTGGACCATTTATGAGAGTTTATACACGAGCGGTAAATAATCCAGGAGAGGATTATTTACTTATTGTAGAAGAAATTAATAGGGCTAATGTGGCAGCAGTTTTTGGAGATGTTTTTCAGTTGTTAGATAGAAAAGATGGTGTTAGTGAATATCCGATTGCAACAACAGAAGATATAAAAAAATATTTGAAAAAAGAACTTTTGTGTTTGAATTCTGAAGAAAACAATGAATACGGCAATAAAATATTTAAACAGAAGGATGAAGATAGATACACAAAAGAGGATATTAGTAAATTATTATATATGAAAATTCCAGAAAATATGTACATATGGGCAACGATGAACAGTGCAGATCAAGGCGTATTTCCAATGGACACAGCATTTAAGCGTAGATGGGAATTCGAATATTTAAGTGTCAATGATGATGAGCAGGTTGCAGCAATAAAAGATTATGTCATACCAATGTGTTTTAAGGACAATAAAGCGAATTATTATATTGGCTGGGATAGTTTAAGAACAAGGATAAATAATATTTTGACATCTGAAAAGTGTAAGGTTAATGAAGACAAGCTTTTAGGACCATTTTTTATATCTAAAAATATGTTAGACGAGATAAAGAACAATAAAGAGCAAATAGACGAATTAGAAGCAAAAGATGAAGCTTCTCTGACTGAGAGAGATAACGAAGCACTTAAAGATATGCATCAAAAAGAGAATAGTTATATAAAAGCATTTGAAAGTAAAGTAATCATGTATTTGTTTGAAGATGTTATGAAGATGCGTCCAGAGAACATATTTATAGGTCATCATAAAAAGAATGGAAAGATGATTTTTTCAGAAATATGTAAAGCCTTTGAGCAGGAAGGTGAAGGCATATTTGGAATTGAAGATTTGGAAAATATATAAAAAGGAGATGAGAGACAATGACGAAAGGTTTCTTTCGTGAGAGAAAGCATTATTCTTTACAGGAAATAACAGACAATTTAATTAACGTAAATATGGAAGAAACCAGGCGCATTGTCGGGATTCTTAAAAAATATGGAGTAGTTAAAGCTGTAAAAAAGAATAAGCCGGATTTTGATGATTTATCAAATGAAGATATTGTCTTGACTGATGTAATAGACAGCTCAAGCGATATAGAATATATATTTGATTATGTTGGAGTTGTTGTAATCGAGGGACAGGTTTTTAAATGTTATCCTAAATATATCAAATCAACAGAACATCTATTTGAAAATCTAAAGCAGGTTTTAAAAGTTATAAAAAAATATAATGCATCGGAACAATTGATTTATCTATTTAATGGAGAAGATGATAGTAAAATTTTTAATAGATTGGCTGTATCTATTCATTTGTTAGAGACATATTATGCTGATGGTTTGTACACAAATCAGAAAGATATAATTGAAACAAATGGAGAAGGTGAGATTTTATGGGATAAGACTATAAATGAAACATTTGCAATTATACAGAATAACAAACCATATTATGTGGAATTACAGACCAAGAATACGATTGACAATGACTATGATTATTTTCGGCGGCTACATGAATGCGTTCTTACACAATGTAGTAGAGAATTATCGTATGCAGGACTTTTAGAATTATTTGAATTGACAGAAGTTGAACTGACACAAGAAGAACTGTCTGATTTTGGCGATGCGAGTTATATATTATATCGGTTGCAGTCTGAGATACAAACTCAATATATTACAAGGAAACAGAATCTTCTAAAAACAATATATACATATATTGCTAACGAGAAAACGGACAAAAATGATGTGAGCTATAGTTTATATGGAACTAATAGTTTTAACTTGGTTTGGGAAAAAGTATGTGCTGATAATTTTGGAAGTGTTCTAGATAAGAAAATAGTAGATCTTCCATTAAATAATCAGGAATGGAATAAAGTTGAATATAAAGATAAGACATTAAGGAAAGTGATTAAATCACCAAGGTGGAGAAAAACAGAGTTTCCGGATGTAGAAGATCCGAAGGTGGAAACATTAAAACCTGATTTGGTATGCATATATCCTGTTAATGAACAGAAAAAAGATTATTGCTTTGGAATATATGATGCAAAATATTATTGTATAGATTATCAAATACATGGAGATAAAGCTATCATTAGTGGACAACCGGGTGTAGGTGATGTCACAAAGCAATATTTATATCAATTAGCGTTTGATGATTTTATAATGAAACAGGGATATAGATATGTGCAAAATATGTTTTTCTGTCCTGACGAAGTTGGAGATAAGCAGTATGGTTGGGTACAGATGGAAATTTTAAATCATATTGGGAATAAAAGATTGGAAAATATAGCAGTTGTAAAATTATGTGCATCAAAGATGTATCAACTGTATCTTGATAATCAGACAATTAGTGAGCATGAGATTAATCAATATATACCAGATATAGGTAGACAAGAAATATCAGAGCAAAATTTTGCTAATCGAATGCTGGCATATCTTATGCGTATTACAAACGCTAGTAAAATGGCTGAGGAAAAGCTTGAGATGAAAGCAGACAAAGGTAAATTGATATATCCTAGACAGATAAAAAGAGAACTTGGAGCGAAAATTATTTATGATGCTATTTGCCCGGTTGCAAGCAAAGCTTTTTATGGATTTAATCCATACGAAAAAGAAAACTATGGCAATATGGTAGCAGAGGATATAGGCAACTCTTATGGAAGATGCAATCAGATTGCAGATGCATCTATTGAAATAGAGAAAAAGATAAAAGAGTTGTCGGAAAAGAAACTTCAGGATGAAAAGGTAATTATAGATATTCTCAGAAAGTGTTTTAAGGATAAAGAAGATATAGCATCTATGGTTGAAGGTGATAACTTGGAGCTGCTTGTGGAAAAAGTTATGGAATTAGTAAGGAATTTGTATTTGTAAATTGTAATTAATATTGATATTTCATAATTATGAAGATAGATATTAACTGCCTAAGTAAAAGGGTCAATTGAATTTAAGAAAGAACGAGAAAGTGATGAGACTGAAATGAATAAGAAGTGCCAAATATTTACTCCTGATGGGTATGTAAAAAAACTATTAGATTGTATACAGTATTGCGAAAATATATACGACAAGAACATATTGGAGAATTCATGTGGAGATGGGAATATTTTGGCTGTAATTGTAGAACGATATATTGATGATGCAAAAGCACATGGATTATCAAATCAACAGATAAAAAAAGGTTTATCAAAGCATATATGTGGTGTAGAGATTGATCCAGAACAATATAAGAAGTGCCTTCAGAAATTAAATTCGTTAGCAAAAAAAAGGGGTATAAATGGTGTTAGGTGGAATATTGTTAATGAAGATTATTTAAAATGGGAATGTGATAGAAAATTTGAATTTATTGTAGGGAATCCTCCGTATATTACATATCAAGAATTAGATGAAGAAAATAGAGATTATGTAAGAAAAAAATTTTCTACATGTGAAAAAGGAAAATTTGACTATTGTTATGCATTTATTGAAAGAAGTGTAGACAGCTTGAGTGATGATGGTAAAATGTCTTATTTAATTCCAAGTAGTATATTTAAAACGGTATTTGGGCAAAAACTTCGTTCTTATATTAAACCATACTTACAAGAAATATATGATTATACTCAGGATAAAATGTTTGATGATGCATTAGTAAAATCAGCCATAATTATAATTAATAAATCTATAACGAACAATGAAATGATTTACTATGATATGGCAAATGAGGATAAAATATATATTAATACTGAAAACTTAACAAATAAATGGTTTTTTACAAAAAATAATATACCTGGAACAAGGCGTTTTGGAGATTATTTTCAGGTTGCTCATGTAGTTGCAACCTTATTAAATGAAGCCTATGTGTTAAAAGAGGAAAACTGTCAAGATATAAATGAGTTTTATTGTTGTAATGGCAAGAAAATAGAAAAAAAGGTTGTTAGGGAAACAGCAACTCCGCGCTCGTTACGATATAAAAAAAGGGAAAAAATAATTTTCCCTTATGATTATAAAAATGGAAAATTAATTAGATATTCAACGCAGCAGTTTAACACACAATTTCCAGGAGCAGCTAATTATTTAAATGACTTTAGAGAACAGCTTGATGAACGAGAAAGTGACAGAAACGCATTATGGTTTGAATATGGTCGCTCTCAAGCATTAGCAGGATTGAACAAAAGAAAATTATTGATTTCCACAGTTATCACTGAAAAAGTAGTAGTATATATGTTAAAGAAAAAGTGTATACCATATGCAGGAATGTATATTGTGCCAAAAGCAGATAATAAAACATATAAACTGGAGGATGCTAAGGAAATTTTAGAAAGTGATGAATTTATGAAGTATGTCCAAGATGTAGGGATTCATATTAGTGGAACTTCTTTGAGAATTACATCAAAGGATATTGAAGAATTCAAATTTTAGGAGGTGGCTTGAGTGGAAGAATTAAAATATGTTATAGAAGATAGTACGATAGCGGAATTGTTAGGTGTGCAGAATTTTTCTACAGATGAGGCTGCAATACTTGAATTGGTTAAGAATGCATATGATGCTAATGCATTGAATTTAAAAATTACATTTCAGAATGACACACTTCGATTTGAAGATAATGGCATTGGCATGAATGCAGACGATATAAAAAAACATTGGATGCATATAGGTAAAAGTAGCAAAGAATATGAAATAATAGATGAAAATAATAAAAAAAGAATTCAAGCTGGTTCGAAAGGTGTTGGAAGATTTGCATTATCGAGACTAGGGTATAGAGTATGTTTGAAATCAAAAAAAATAGATTCTGTTGGTGTAATTTGGAAAACAGATTGGAATACATCTGTTTTAGATGAGAACTACGACATTCACACTAAAGGAACAGATATAGAAATAATAGGATTAAGGGAAAAGTGGAATAAAAAACGCATAGAAAATTTAAAAAAGTACTTAGAAAGAACTTATCATGATACATCTATGGAGATAAGAATTATTTCAGATAATTATGATGAAATTGTAGTGGAACATTTTCCTAAAGCTGAAGTCGGAATCAATTGTAGAAGTAATATTGTTTTAAAGTATAACCAAGGAATCTTAGTGACATCAGTAGAGTCAGATGAGTTCGAAAATGAGGCTTTAAAATATTGTCCAGGGATTGATATAAAAAAATATGAAACGAAAACGGATATTGTTAATGAGTTGAAAGGAAACAAAATTACGGAGCTTTTAGATGCTGATATACAAACAGTGGTTAATGATATTGGCGAATTTTCAGCAAATTTATACTTTAATATTTCCACATCAAAAGATGAAAAAGAGAAATTTTTATACAAGTATTTTAACACACCTAAAAATATTGAAAGTGGAATAATATTATATAGGAATGCATTTAGTATATCTTCATATGAAGGAAGGAAAGATTGGTTAGGACTTGGAAAAAGATCTAGAAAATCCCCTGCGGCAGCTTCTCATCCAACGGGTGCATGGCGTGTGAGAGAAAATCAGATGGCAGGTTATGTCATGATAGATAAAAAGAAGAATGCTGTGCTTCAGGATATGGCTAACCGCCAAGGCTTAGATGAAAATATTTATTATCAGTTATTTGTTGAAATAATATTAGTAGGTATTAAAGAATTTGAAAGATATAGACAAAATATTGTTAGAAAAATAAATGTTAAGAATCAGGCAGAAGGGCAAAAAGCAACACCTATTTCTGATCGAGTATTAAACCGACCGACATCTGTTAGTGGTCTAACAAAGGAAGAGGCAAAGCAATTAGCAACAGAAATCAAAAGTTATAAAAAGGAGGGAAAACAATATCAGAAAGATAAAGAAGCGGTAGAGGCTAGATATAAATATGATGTAAGAATTTTAAATGTATTAGCAACAACGGGATTAAAAGCTTCATCCATTGCACATGAAATGAAAAATGATAGAAATGCCATATATGATAATTACAATAATATAGTAGATGCATTAAAAGAATATGGTATGTGGGATGAATTGAATTCTTCTGAAAAAACGAGAAAATCTTATAAAAATGTACCTTATTTGTTGGAAAGTAATGACGTTGTTGGAAGAAAATTGGTGACATTCATGGACACTATGTTGGAAGAAATAGAAAAAAAACAGTTTGAGATTAGGTACCAGAGTATAGCAGATATCTTAACTATTATAAAAAAAGTGTGGGAAAGAGATTATGCATGGCTTAGTATTGAAATTATAATGGATGAAGATATTGTTTATCAGATTTCAGAAGATATATTGCAGGTTATTTTTGATAATCTGATTTTAAATAGTGTGCAGCAAAATGAAAATACGCAAAAACTAATGATCACTATATCTATAAATGAGACTAATGGATTTTTAAATATTAAATATTGTGATAATGGAAAAGGACTTGATGATAAGTATAAAACGGATCCGATGAAAATATTAGAGGTACATGAAACTACAAGAACTAACGGGCATGGTCTCGGAATGTGGATTGTAAATAATACATGTACAATGTCAGGGGGAGAAATACAGAAAATAGGTGGGGAAAAGGGATTTGAAATAGAATTCACTATAGGAGGAAAAATATAATGGAAAACTTAAAAATTATATATATAGATGATTATCCGGAGACTTCATTATCTAAATATTTGGATAAATATAAGAATTCGAGTTGTAATGTTGAATCTTTAGATATTAAATTCAATCCAGATGTAGGATACGAGAGTTTAATTAATAATCCGGATGTTAAATCAGCAAATA
>OHAF01003062.1_pt1 | contig 11426 bp, 10 predicted proteins | sample 1577041 | NCBI WGS metagenome assembly OHAF01 (sample SAMEA3541495, study PRJEB24748) | human gut metagenome | biome: human gut; feature: human-associated habitat; material: faeces | place: China | collected 2012
AAAACCTGTGACGGAAATATCCTGCGGCACACACAGCCCGTGATCCCGCAGCGCACGAATTGCGCCGAGCGCCATTAGGTCGGACATGGCAAACACTGCCGTAATGTCGGGGCTGTGCTTTAAGAGATACTCCATTGCCTCATACCCGCTGGAAAGCGAGAACCGCGCATACGCATACTGCTTTTCCATGTCAAACGGCAGACCAAGGCGCAGCATAGCACCCTGACAGCCGGCCAGACGGGCGAGACTTGGACGGGAAAGATTGGGCTTGCCGCCGATGATTCCGATGCGGCGGTGCCCCTTTTTGTACAGATATTCGATCATCGTGTCCGATGCAGCCATATCGTCTACGGACACACTGGACAAATTGCGGATGCGCAGGGATGCCGCGCTGTTTGTCAGCAGCAGGCAGGGGATACCCAGTGCCTCCAACTCCGGCGTGAAGTATTCCGGATTTGAGCCGAGAAACAATATACCATGGGGTTTGCGCTCTGTGCAGATGCGCCGGGCCTGCGCAACCTCGTTGGCTTCCTCGTCAATATAGTAGACCGTCGCAACGTAGCCGCTTTCCTCAATGATCTGCTGCAGCGGTTCCAAAATGCCGGCAAACAGCATATTCTGGGTGCCTTTCACAATCAGTGCGATCCCATCGTTGGCCTGCTGCTTCAGATGCTTGGCGTTGGCGTTCGGTTCATAATTGTGGCGGTTTACGATTTCCAATATTTTTTGACGGGTTTCTGCACTGACGCCGGGGGCGTTATTTAAGGCTCGTGAGACGGTCCCGACCGCATAGCCGGACTCCCGCGCAATGTCTTTGATGGTCATTTGCCAATCCTCTTTCTTGAAGAAGTGTCAAATTTACCCCTTGACAGCACCGGCGACCACGCCATCGATAATATATTTCTGGCAGATCAGGTACAGCACGATAACAGGCAACACCGTAATCATAATGCAGGCCATCATGGGTGCCATCTCCACCTTGCCGTAGCTGCCGCGGAAATACTGGATAGCCATAGGAATCGTGCGGTAGGTCTTGATGTCCAGCACCAGCGTGGGCAGCAGATAGTCGTTCCAGACCCACATGGTTTCCAAAATGGCGGTAGAGATCATCGTCGGCTTCAAAATCGGGCAGACGACCTTGAAGAAAATCTGGATGGGATTGCAGCCGTCGATCATAGCGGCTTCTTCAATAGCAATCGGCATGGATTTTACAAAGCCGGTGAACATGAACACCGCAAGTCCCGCGCCGAAGCCCAGATAGATGATGCAGATGTTGTAGGGGTTATTCAGCTTTAAGGTATCAGCAGTTTTTGCCAGTGTGAACATGACCATCTGGAAGGGGACAATCATGCTGAATACGCACAGATAGTACATACCTTTGGACAAGGTGTTCTGCACACGGGTGATATACCATGCGCACATGGAGCAGCACAGCAAAATCAGCGCCACAGACGAAACCGTGATAACAAAACTATACCAGAAAGAGGACAAAAAGTCCATTTCCTGAATGCCATAAATGTAGTTTTTCAGGCCGACGAAGGTCTCGGCGTTCGGCAGCTCAAAGGCGTGGCTCGTCGTGATGGCGCGCTCGGTCTTGAGGGAGTTCATCAAAATCATGAACACCGGGTACAGCCAGGCGATGCACAGGATCGTGAACAGAACGGACAGTACCGCGTTGATGCGGCGGTCTTTTTTAGTAGCACCCATTATGCCTGCACCTCCTTAGAGCGGGTAAAATGCAGCTGGAGCAACGAAATAACGACCACAAACAGGAAGAAAACGACGGCCTTGGCCTGACCGATGCCCTTCCACTGGGGTCCGGAGCGTGCGTAGAACGTGTCGTAGATGTTGTAGGCCAGCATCATGGACTGCTTTGCAGGCTCACCGGCTGTCAGCGAGAGGTTCTGGTCGAACAGCTTGAAGGAGTTCGTCAGCGTCAGGAAGGTGCAGATCGTCACGCTGGGCATGACCATCGGGATTTTGATTTTGAACAAAATCTGGCTGCTTGTTGCACCGTCAATGCGTGCGGCCTCTACCAGATCCACAGGCACATTCTGCAAACCGGCAATATAGATGATCATCATGTAGCCGATCTGCTGCCAGCACATCAGAATGATCAAACCCCAGAAGCCGTAGGTGGCATTCAGCGCCAGCAGCGACTTACCCCAGGAGGATAGCAGACCGTTGAGCAGGATCTGCCAGATATAGCCCAGCACGATGCCGCCGATCAGGTTCGGCAGGAAGAAGATGGTGCGGAAAGCGTTGGTGCCGTGCATACCGCGGGTGAGAAGCAGCGCGATGGCAAAGGCCAGCACGTTGATCAGCAGGGTGGACACGACGGTGAACGCCGCTGTGAACCAGAACGCATGGGTGAAGGTGTTATCCGACCAAATCATTGCGTAGTTGCTTAAGCCCACAAACTGCACATTTTTGACGGTGGTGAACTTGCAGAACGACAGCCCTGCACCCCAGATAAACGGCCAGACAAAGCCAATAATAAAGGCGATGAGGGTCGGCAGTACGAAAACAGGCCAATAACGTCGAATGGCTTTTTCCATAAGTATGCTCCCTTTGTTGTAATTTTTGTTTTCTGCAAAAGAAGCGGGGCGGGCGAAACCGCCCGCCCCGCTAACCGGTAATACTAGGTAAGGAGAAAAAGCTTTCAGTGTAGAGAAAACAATCTTATGTTATGCAGCAGCGTTCAGAGCGGCCTCAGATGCCCAGCCATCGACGAAAGCGGTGACGACATCATCCCAGCTGCCGGTACCGGCGGCGTAAGCGGTCAGAGCAGAACCAACGCCGTTCTTCCAGTTCTCGGAAGGCATGGTGGAGAAGTTCCAAGCCACAGGGGTCTTGCCGGCGGCGGTCATTTCCTTATCGGCCTTGACGAAGACGTTCGGGGACTCAGCAGCATTCTTGAAGGGGATAACGAAGCCCATGTCGTTAGCCATGGCCTTGGTGCCCTCGTCAGAGGAAACACACCAGTAGATGAAGTCGAGCGTTGCGTTGATGTCGTCCTCGCTGGCTTCCTTGTTGACGCACCAGTAGTTCTCAGTGCCGGTGCACAGGCCCTGGTTGGCTTCATCGCCGACGCCAATGTAGATGGGCAGCATGGTCAGATCGTCATCGGTGAAGGGCTTGCCGTCGCCGACGAGGTTGGTGTACTCCCAAGAACCATTCTGGAAGAAGACAGCCTCTTCGTTCAGGAACTCGTTGCGGCTGTCGTCGCCGGTCTTGCCAGCCAGTTCAGTAGGATCGCAGGTGGAGTTGTTGATGTACAGGTCAAAGATATTCTTGTAGTTGTCGAGATAGGTGCCCTTGATGGCGTCGGTGTTGTCGATGCCGTCCTCCTGATACTCGAAGTAGATGGGCAGGTTGGCCAGATGGGTCTTGTAGCGCCAGTCAGAGGAGCCGTCCATACCAGCGGAGCTGAAGGCAGAGAAGCCCAGCTCATCCTTGCGGGCGGTGATGTCCTCGGCCACCTTCTTCAAGTCGTCGAAGCTCTTGATGTCGTCAACGGTGTAGCCGGCCTTTTCCAGCAGGGCCTTATTGGTGATCAGGCCGTAGCTCTCGATAACGTAGCCGATGCCCAGCATCTGGTCGCCGTCTTTCAGGGCGTAGGAGTCGCTGGTCAAATCGCCTGCGATCTTGGTCCCGCTCAGGTCGTAGCAATAGTCCTTCCAGTTGGCCAGGCCGACAGGGCCGTTGACCTGGAACAGGGTAGGTGCATCGCTCTTGGCCATCTCGCTCATCAGGGTGGTCTCATACTGGCCGGAGGCGGCGGTCACGACGGTGACGGGAACACCGGTCTCCTCGGTGTACTTCTTGGCCAGATTCTGCCAGGCTTCGTCCTGCTCGGGCTTGAAGTTCAGGTAGTAGACCTTGCCGGCTGCATCAGTGGTCGCCTCGGTAGAAGCGGCAGTGGATTCAGCCTTGGATTCGGTGCTGGTACTGGTAGAGGAAGCAGCCGTAGAGGAGCTGCCGCCGCAGCCTGCCAGCAGACCCGCAGCCATAGCAGCTGCCAGAGTCATCGAGAGTGTCTTTTTTGCGTTCATGTTTTTTCCTCCTTCTCAAGAAAAACAATGATTTGCAAGGGTGTTGATTTGTTTCGTCGGAAACGTTTCCGTTTCGGATTGATCTTATAATACACCTTTCCGGCGCAATAATCAATCGTTTTTTGCGATTTACTGCAAAATCGGCCTGATGCACAAATTTGCACCCCCTGTTTTTGTGGAAAAGTTCCAAAAATAGTGACAAATTTAGCGGAAACGATTCCGTAGCCGCGCGACAATCTTTGAGAATTGCAGGAAAACCACTCTATAAATTATTTTTCACCAAAATATTGACACAGCAATTTTGTCATGTTATACTTTCTTAGATTTTGAAAGACGAATCGAGTTTGTAAGAGTTTTTCAAAGCAATTTACCTACGGACCGCCCATCGGGGGCTAAGGCCATACGGACAGCCGGGTCCACTGCCGATCGGCAACTTTGGTTGCCTTATTGATTGAGTTAAAAGCTCAAATTTTATAAGTTGGTTCCTTTACAACCATGAAATTGCACGTTTTGGTGTGCAGACTTGTGAAACGGTCAATAAAGAGTAGTAAAAGTGTAATTGCTATATAGACTCTGACACGCTCAGCCTTTTTGAATCATGCAGGACGCTCTCCCGGTGTGGTACCGGGGGTTTTCGGCCTGTGCAAAAATACGCTGGATTCAAACGCAAGTCTGCACGTATGTGCACGGCTTGCGTTTTTTATTTTGCAAGGGGACCGCGAACGGAGGTAAAAATGAACGGAGAAACAAAGCGCACCCGGCTGGACCAGCGCCGCGCACCCATCCATGAAGCGCTGGAAAACTTCCGCCGTATGCGCGTCGTGCCCTTTGACGTGCCGGGGCACAAGCGCGGGCGCGGCAACCCGGAGCTGACCGCGTTTCTGGGCCAGCAGTGCGTCGGCGTGGACGTCAACAGCATGAAGCCGCTGGACAATCTCTGCCACCCGGTTTCGGTCATCCGCGAGGCCGAGGAGCTGGCTGCCGATGCGTTCGGCGCGGCACACGCCTTTTTAATGGTGGGCGGCACGACCAGCTCGGTACAAAGCATGGTGCTGACCGCCTGCAAGCGCGGGGATGAGATCATTCTGCCGCGCAACGTGCACCGCAGCGTGCTGAACGCGCTGGTGCTCTGCGGTGCGGTGCCGGTCTACGTCAACCCGGAGGTGGACAACCGCCTCGGAATCAGTCTGGGCATGAAGCGGGAGCAGGTGGCCAAGGCCATTGCCGAGCACCCCAACGCCGTGGCCGTGCTGGTGAACAACCCCACCTACTACGGCATTTGCAGCGACCTGCGCGCCATTGTGCGGATGGCCCACGACGCCGGGATGCTCTGCCTGGCCGACGAAGCCCACGGCACACACTTCTATTTTGGCGGCGGGCTGCCTGTCTCTGCCATGGCGGCGGGCGCAGATATGGCCTCCGTCTCGATGCACAAGAGCGGCGGCAGCCTGACCCAGTCCAGTCTGCTGCTGACCGGCCCCAATGTCCACGCGGGCTATGTGCGGCAGATCATCAACCTGACCCAGACGACGTCCGGCAGTTACCTGCTGATGTCGAGCCTTGATATTTCCCGCCGCAATCTCGCATTGCGCGGGCGGCAGGTGTTCCATCAGGTGGCCGATATGGCCGAGTACGCCCGCGAGGAGATCAACGCCGTGGGCGGGTACTATGCCTTCGGCAAGGAGCTTTGCAACGGAAACTCCGTTTTTGACTTTGATACGACAAAACTCAGCGTCCACACGCTGGACATCGGTCTTGCGGGTATTGAGGTCTATGACATCCTGCGCGACGAGTACGACATTCAGATCGAGTTTGGCGACATCGGCAATATACTGGCTTATCTCTCCATCGGTGACCGCCCGCAGGAGGTCGAGCGCCTTGTCAGCGCACTGGCCGAAATCAAACGCCGCTACCACACCGACGGTGCGGGCCTGTTGAGCCAGGAGTACATTGACCCCGAGGTCGCCGCCAGCCCGCAGGAAGCGTTCTACGCCCCCAAGAAGAGCCTGCCCCTGCGCGAGACCGAGGGCATGGTGTGCAGCGAGTTCGTCATGTGCTACCCACCGGGCATCCCGATTCTGGCCCCGGGCGAGCGCATCACCGCTGAAATTTTAGACTATATCGAGTACGCCAAGGCCAAGGGCTGCAGCATGACCGGACCGGAAGATCCCGACATTCTGCGCCTGAACGTGCTGGCCTGACAGGGAGGTTTTACAATGGAAATGTGGTTTTCGGAGTTTCACACCCCCGATGTCAAGCACAGCATCCGGGTCAACCGCCAGCTTTACTCCAAGCAGAGCGACTATCAGCGCATCGACATTTTTGAAACACCGGAGTTTGGCCGCGTGCTGACGCTGGACGGCAACGTCATGCTGACCGAGCGCGACGAGTTCATCTACGACGAGATGATCACCCACGTGCCGATGTCGGTACACAAAAACGCCAAGGATATTCTCGTCATCGGTGCGGGCGACGGCGGCGTTGTGCGGGAGCTGACCCGCTATGACCGCGTGGAAAGCATTGACCTTGTGGAGATGGACCCGCAGGTCATCGAGGCCTGCCGCGCCTACCTGCCCGGCAACGCCTGCCGCATGGATGACCGCCGCGTACATATTTATTACGAAAATGCGCTGAAATTCATCCGCAAGTGTGAGGACGAGTACGACTTGATTATTGTGGATTCCTCCGATCCGTTCGGCCCGTCGGAGGGGCTGTTCACCCGCGAATTTTACGGCAGCTGCTTCAACGCCCTGCGCGCGGACGGCATCATGGTCAACCAGCAGGGCAGCCCGTTCTACGCCGAGGACGCCACCGCCATGCAGCGCAGCCACCAGCGCATTGCCAGCACCTTTCCCATCAGCAAGGTGTATCAGGCGCACATCCCGACCTTTGCGGCGGGGTACTGGCTGTTCGGCTTTGCCAGCAAAAAATATCATCCCATCAACGATATGGACGCCGATGCGTGGAACGCACTGAACATGCGCACCCGCTATTACACCTCCCGGCTGCACGTCGGGGCGTTTTATCTGCCCGCTTTCCTTGAGGAAATGCTGCGGGAAGTGGAGGAACACTGATGCTGCATCGCAATGTAGAGAATTTCATCGGCTGCGACAGCAGCTACCGCACGGCAAGCATTGTTTTATACGGTGCACCGTTTGATTCCACCACAAGCTACCGCCCCGGTGCGCGCTTTGGCCCCGCGGCCATGCGCCACGAAAGCTACGGTCTGGAAACTTACAGTCCCTATCAGGACAAGGACCTGACCGATGGGAATGTGTTTGACAGCGGCGACCTGGAGCTGTGCTTTGGTTCCAGCGAGAGTGCCCTTGTGGACATCGAGTCCCGCGCGGCGGAAATTCTGCGCGACGGAAAGCTGCCGCTGCTGCTGGGCGGCGAGCACCTTGTCACGTTGGGCGCGGTGCGCGCGGCGGTGCGCAAATATCCCGATTTGCATATCGTACATTTTGACGCCCACGCCGATCTGCGGGACGATTACCTCGGCGCGCAGCTAAGCCACGCCTGCGTGCTGCGCCGCTGCCATGATTTGGTCGGCGACGGGCGCATCCACCAGTTCTGTATCCGCAGCGGTGACCGGGAGGAATTTCAGTTCGCCGCGCGGCACACCGATATGCACAAGTTCGACTTTACCGGCCTGACCGAGCTGACCGACTGGCTGTGCCAGACCGATGTGCCTGTCTATCTGACTATTGATTTGGACTGCCTCGACCCGTCGGCCTTCCCCGGCACGGGCACGCCCGAGGCGGGCGGCGTCAGCTTTTTGCAGCTACTTGGGGCCATCCGCACCGTGACGAAAGCGAACATCATTGGCGCGGACGTGAACGAGCTGGCACCCATGCTCGACCAGAGCGGCGTTTCCACGGCCACGGCCTGCAAGGTGCTGCGGGAATTGCTGCTGGCACTGGAAAAGTAAGCAGCCATCCCTGTAGGGAGCGGCGTCCTCGACGCCCCGCGGAGGGGTCAAGACCCCTCCCTACATTCTCAACCTTATCGGGGGAGAGGATGTAGGGGCGGATTCCATATCTGACCGGGAAAGCTGCCGCTGCCACAAACAGGCACGGGCGAACAATGTTCGCCCCCACAAAATACCCATACACATCATACAATAAAAAATACAAAGGAGTTCCATCATGAGCAAAGTTCTTGTTATCGGCTGCGGCGGCGTGGCAAGCGTCGCCATCTCCAAGTGCTGCCAGGTCAGCGACGTCTTTACCGAGCTGTGCATCGCCAGCCGCACCAAATCCAAGTGCGACGCGCTGGCCGCCAAGCTGGCCCCCACCACCCGGACCAAAATCACCACCGCGCAGGTCGATGCCGACGACGTCCAGCAGCTGTGCGACCTCATCAACAGCTACAAGCCCGACCTCGTCATGAATATCGCCCTGCCGTATCAGGATCTGACCATCATGGACGCCTGCCTGGCCTGCGGCGTAAACTATATGGACACTGCCAACTACGAGCCGGAAAACACCGACGACCCCGCGTGGCGTGCCATCTACGAGAAGCGCTGCAAGGAGGCCGGCTTCTCCGCTTACTTTGACTACAGCTGGCAGTGGGCGTACAAGAAAAAGTTTGAGGACGCCGGCCTGACCGCGCTGCTGGGCTGCGGCTTTGACCCGGGCGTGACCCAGGCCTACTGCGCCTACGCCGCCAAGCATGAGTTCGACTCCATCGACACCATCGACATCCTCGACTGCAACGGCGGCGATCACGGCTATGCGTTCGCCACCAACTTCAACCCCGAGATCAACCTGCGCGAGGTCTCCGCCCCCGGCAGCTATATGGAGAACGGCAAGTGGGTCGAGATCCCGCCCATGAGCATCAAGCGCGAGTACAACTTTGACCAGGTCGGTCAGAAGGATATGTACCTGCTGCATCATGAGGAAATTGAGTCTCTTGGCAAGAACCTGCCCGATGTCAAACGCATCCGCTTCTTCATGACCTTCGGACAGAGCTACCTTGACCACATGCGCTGCCTGGAGGATGTGGGCATGCTCTCCACCACGCCCATCAATTACAACGGTCAGGAGATCGTGCCCATCCAGTTCCTGAAAGCGCTGCTGCCCGACCCCGCCAGCCTCGGTCCCCGCACCAAGGGCAAGACGAACATCGGCTGCATCTTCACCGGCAAAAAGGACGGCAAGGACAAGACCTACTACATTTATAATGTGTGCGACCATCAGGAGTGCTACCGCGAGGTCGGCTCGCAGGCCATCAGCTACACCACCGGCGTTCCGGCGATGATCGGCGCGGCGATGCTGCTGACCGGCAAGTGGAACAAGCCGGGCGTGTACACGGTCGAGGAGTTTGATCCCGATCCGTACATGGATGCTCTGAACAAGTGGGGGCTGCCTTGGCAGCTGGATGAGAACCCCACGCTGGTAGAGGGATGACGCCGGTTTCCCAGCCGCTCCGCACCCCGTATTTTCTCGTCGATGAGGCGCGGCTGATGCATAATTTGGAGATCCTGCGGGACGTACAGGAGCGCGCAGGCTGCAAAATCCTGCTCGCGCAGAAGGCGTTCTCGATGTTCTCCGTTTACCCGCTGCTGCGGCAATATCTGGCAGGCAGCACGGCGAGCGGCCTGTATGAAGCCCGTCTCGGTCATGAGGAGTTCGGGGGAGAGACGCATGTCTTTTCTCCGGCTTACCGCGAGGATGAATGGGATGAGCTTCTCCGGTACGCCGACGATATCGTTTTTAACTCTCCGGCCCAGGTGCGCCGCTTTGCTCCGCGTGCCCGTGCGGCCGGAAAGTCGTGCGGACTGCGGCTTAACCCGGAGTGCTCCACGCAGGAGGGACACGCGATCTACGATCCGTGCTCGCCTGGCTCACGCCTCGGTACGACGCTTGCCAACTTTGACGAGAGCGTTCTGCCCCTCCTTGACGGCCTGCACTTTCACACGCTCTGCGAACAGAATGCCGACGCGCTCGAGGAGACGGTGGCCGCGTTCGAGGAAAAGTTTGGTCCTTATCTTTCGCGGATGAAGTGGCTCAACTTGGGCGGCGGTCACCACATCACGCGGGAGGATTACGACGTTGAGCGGCTGATCCGCATTGTGCGCCGGCTGCGGGAGACATACGACGTGGAGGTGTACCTCGAGCCGGGCGAGGCCGTCGTACTCAACGCGGGCTTCCTCGTCACCAGCGTGCTGGAGACGCTGCATAATGGGGTGGATATCGCCATTCTTGACGCTTCCGCCGCCTGCCATATGCCGGATGTGATCGAGATGCCTTACCGCCCGCCTCTGCGCGGCGCGGGGCAGCCCGGAGAGCGTGCGCACACCTTCCGTCTCGGTGGGCCGACGTGCCTGGCCGGAGACGTGATTGGTGATTACTCCTTTGACGCGCCGCTCCGCGAGGGCGATCGCCTCGTCTTTGAGGACATGGCTCTCTACACCATGGTGAAGACGAATACCTTCAACGGCATGCCGCTTCCCTCCATCGTCTGGCGGGACAAGGACGGGGATCTGTTCCTCGTGCATTCCTTTGGTTACGAGGATTTCAAAACGCGGCTTTCCTGAGCGGTATTGCTTCATCGGAATCGGGAAAAGCGCTTTGTATGAAAAGAAATTCCCCCAAAAATGAGCCAATTAAAAAGGGGCTGTTGCAAAATAGCCTTAAAAAATTATGCATAAAAATCGGTCCCCGAGAAAAGCAAAACCGCTTCTCTTGAGGGCCGATTTTCATTGCCTTTTTTGAATTTCTTGTGCAGATTGCCATTGCGTTTTTATTTTCGAACAACGGCTTTTGCATGTCGTCCTGTTTTTGACCTGAAGCTTGCATTTGCAGCGCTCCGCATTTGGAGAGCAAAGGCTTTTAAAGACAGTCGGCAGGAGGAGATCTCCTGTCAGTGTTTGAGAAGGCTTATTTCTTGCTTTCTGAAAATTCGTACGCCTCGCGCAGCCAGCCAATCAGTTCCGCGTCGATTTGCTCCGGGCGCTCGATCAACACATGATGCGTCCAGCGGTTGGGGTACGGCTCCACGGCGACCGCGACGCGCGGTGAGTCGAGGCGGTGTGACAGGCCGACGGTGACAACAAGGCAGCGCTCCGGCCAATCTTTCCGCCGCCGGATCGGCAGGGAGGCCGCACCGAACAGATGCCGGCCGTAAAAGCTGATCTGGCTTTTCTGCACGCGCGCCGTCATCTACGGCAGAGTGTCCGCCAAACGTTCCACAAGTTTTTCATACAGTTCCAGTTCCCATGTTTTGTCTCCAAAGAAAAACAGAACATCCTGCGTAATGGGATGGGAAATGCTCATGGACATTTTTCCTCCTTCTCCACGCTGGTTTGCAGTCCTGTGGCAAGCAGCGGAAGAGCGTTGATCACCGGCTCCTCGTATGGATGGACGG
>OHAF01003068.1_pt1 | contig 11400 bp, 10 predicted proteins | sample 1577041 | NCBI WGS metagenome assembly OHAF01 (sample SAMEA3541495, study PRJEB24748) | human gut metagenome | biome: human gut; feature: human-associated habitat; material: faeces | place: China | collected 2012
CATTTTTGATGGCACCGTAAAATCCCGGAATGACAGCTCGTTCAATTTTATCTAAATAAGTGGCAAGAAGCTCGTTGGTGGTTTCAGAATCAAAAGACCCGTCTTTGTTAAAACGGATTACATTGGCAGCATCGACAAATTCATAGCCGAGGTATTTTGCCATAATTTTTCCGTTTAAGTACTCGCCACGGGAAGCAGCGTACATAGAACCTGCTTTTGCTACAAACTGTTTTTTAATGATTTCAAAATCTTCATCTAAAGAAAAATCGAGTTTCAAACCATTAATGATTTCGTTATAGCGGTCTTTGATTTGATTTAACTGCTTGTTGAATGCCTTGCTCTGTTCTGCCAGTTCATAGCAGTGATACAGCATATCCGTTACCTTCGTGTCATCGGAAAAACGTTTTCCCGGTGCGGAAGGGACTACATAACGGCGGGATTCGTCTGCACGAATAATAGCGCCAACTTTCATAAACTGTTCTGCACTGGCAAGGGAACTTCCACCAAACTTAACTACTTTTTTCATGAAACATCTCTCCATATAATTTTTTTGTGTCAAAGATTTACAGACACACGATTATAGTAAACCATGTTTTTTGGTATTTTTCAAGAGTTTTTTGTGATATAATAAGAAAAAGAAATTTTACAGAGGAGGATTTGTATGGAAGGAATTACATTATATTCCATTGATTATTATAAAAAAAGTGTTTTTAAAGGAAGTTACCGGGGGATGAATTTCAGAATTTCTAAAGACGGCGATGAGGAGGAAAAGAAACTTCTTGCGACTGCGTGGAAAGGACCGTTTATACTGGAAAAGACAAAGGAGAAGCCGGTGACGATGACGTTTGATTTTTCGGATGAGGGGCTTTTAGAAGCGGATGAATGGTTGACGAAACAGCAGAAACTGTTATGCCCGGGAGTAAGGGAAGAGTGACCTCTTGTAACTTTTTGAAAAACGAGTATAATACTAGTAGCAGAGAAACATAAGAATAAGGAGGTTATTATTACCATGACAAAAATTGATATTTTTTCCGGTTTTCTTGGTGCCGGTAAGACAACATTGATAAAAAAACTGATAAAGGAAGCTTTTCAGGGAGAAAAACTTGTTCTGATTGAAAATGAATTTGGTGAGATTGGTATTGATGGCGGATTTATGAAAGATGCCGGCATTAATGTAACGGAAATGAATTCAGGATGTATTTGCTGTTCATTGGTTGGTGATTTTGGTGCCGCATTGGAAGAAGTACTTGAGAAATATCATCCGGACCGCATTATTATTGAGCCATCCGGTGTTGGTAAATTGTCGGATGTTATTAAGGCTGTCTCCGGTGTAATGGAAAGCCATGCCGATGTGCAGATGAATGGGTATGTTACGGTGGCAGACGCAACGAAGTGTAAAATGTACATGAAAAACTTTGGTGAATTTTACAACAACCAGGTTGAGAGTGCAAAGACAATTGTGTTAAGCCGGACCGGTAAAATTACGGATGAAAAGTTAGATGCTGCGTTGGCTTTGATTCGCGAGAAAAATGATAAGGCAACAATTATTACGACACCATGGGATGAGATTGATGGCAAACAAATTCTTGGTGCGATTGAGGAGAGTAATGCGCTGGAATTAGAATTGATGGAAGAAGAGGATGTATGTCCGGAGTGTGGACATCATCATGACCACGACCATGAACACCACCATCACCATGAGCACGGTGAGTGCGACCATCACGACCATGAACATGAACACCATCATCACCACGGGGATGGCGAGTGCTGTTGTGGACATGACCACGAGCATGGACATCATCACCATCATGCGGACGATGTATTTACAAGCATGGGTATCGAGAGTGCGCACAAATACAGTGAGGAAGAATTGACTGGTATTTTGAAAAAATTGTCTGCTGAGGATAATGGTTATGGAAACATTCTTCGCGCGAAGGGAATTGTACCGGCGACGGAAGGTGAATGGTTCCACTTTGATTTGGTACCTGGTGAGTACGAAGTACGCCGGGGCAGTACAGATTATACCGGAAGAATCTGTGTTATTGGAGCAGAGCTGAAAGAAAGTGAAATTAAGCAATTGTTTTTAGGATAAGGAATGGAGGAAACTATGTTTGGAAATCGGGATATTCCGGTCTATTTGTTTACCGGTTTTTTGGAAAGCGGTAAATCAACATGTTTTCAGGAAATACTGGAGGAAGGAAATTTTGAAGACGGCTTGCGGACCTTGTATCTGATGACAGAAGAGGGAGAAAAAGAAGTCGATGAAATGTTGCTTCGCCATAATAAAGTGGACACGGTTTTGATTGAAGACGAGGAAGATTTGACAGAAGATAAGTGTAAAGAACTTGTGAAACAGTATAAGCCGGCACGAATTGTTATTGAAGTAAACGGAATGTGGGATTTGGTTAAGTTAATCAATGAAACCATTCCGGAAAATTGGATTGTTGTGCAGACTTTTACGACGGTCAATGCGGAAACATTTTCTGTTTATATCAATAATATGAAATCATTGATTATGTCGCATTTTCAGCAGTCGGATTTAGTTATTTTTAACCGTTGTTCATCCGATATGGACAAGGCATCCATGCGTCGAAATGTCAAAGCAATCAACCGCCGTGCCCAGGTTTTATTTGAATCAGAGGATGGCTCGGTTGAGAGTAATATTGAAGAAGAATTACCGTTTGATGTCACTGCAAAAGAAATTGTATTAGAAGATGACGATTTTGGACTTTGGTATTTGGATGTCAGTGAGCATCCGGAAAAATACGAGGGAAAAACGATTGTATTTAAAGGACAGGTATACCGAAATAGAACCTTCCCGAAAGATGCCTTTGTTCCATCTCGTGCGGCCATGACCTGCTGTGCGGATGACATCGCAAAAATCGGATTCATCTGCCATTACCCACAGGCTGATAAATTTGCAACCAACGACTGGGTTATGGTAACAGTAAAAGTAAAACCGGAATTTAGCCGTAAACAACAAGCATTAGTGCCAATGCTTTGGGCTGACAAAGTCGAAAAAACCACTCCCCCACAAGAGGAAGTTGTATACTTTAGTTAGCTACAAGCCACGCACCAAAAGAGATGCGCCATGGCATGCAAGTTCGCTTGCAAATGCCATGGCGCATCTCTTTTGGTATGAGGCGACAGCCTCTATGAGCGGAGCCGGAGGCGGAGCGAATAGCGTGGGATATTCGGCGGAGCGAATAGCGTGGGATATTCGGCGGAGCGAATAGCGTGGGATATTCAGCGGAGCGAATAGCGTTGCATAAGGCAAGCCATCACATATTTTATAGATGTTTTACAAACGTTGTGCTATACTATTAATAGACAGAAGGCAAGAAGAAATTTAATCAATATTGAAAGTAGAAAGTACAAGGAGCACAACATGAAGATACTTAGCAAACAAAAAAACAGCCGAATGTGCATGATTTGCGGGCTGGATAATGAATATGGCGTGAATGCACCATTTTACAACATGGAAGATGGCAGTGTGATGACGGTGTTTCGCTACAAAGAACAGCACCAGAGTTATCCGGGACGTGTGCATGGCGGTATGATTACGGCGATGCTTGATGAGATGGGGCTTCGTTCCTTGTGGGCGAAGGAATTGTCGGAGGAGACTTTTGGTGTGACGATATCGTTGGATACCAAATACCGCAAACCGGTTCCCTATGAGACAGAATTGATTGGGCGGGGTGTAGTTGTAAAAAACACGAGCCATTTTATTATTACAGATTCTTATATTATGGATAAAGACGGGGAAATTCTTGCAAATGGAAGAATTAAATACATAAAAATGGACACACAGAAGATTCAAGAGGGCGTAGAAGTGCATGAAGAAATGCCGTATCTTGTAGAGGATGGCAGGACAGAAATCGAGGGGCCATTCTTTGACAATCTGTAGCCACTATGCTATAGTAAAAGGCGACAATAATTTATGGAAAGCGTCCATGTGAACGTTTTGGTTAGGAGGAAAAATGAGTAAGATTCAGATGAAAACCCCACTTGTAGAGATGGACGGGGATGAAATGACCAGAATCCTTTGGCAGATGATTAAAGATGAGTTGTTGCTGCCATATGTTGATTTAAAGACAGAGTATTATGACCTTGGTCTGGAGTACCGCAATAAAACCAATGATCAGGTGACAGTGGATTCCGCAGAGGCAACAAAGAAATATGGTGTGGCGGTAAAATGTGCTACGATTACACCGAATGCTGCCCGTATGGATGAATATGATTTGAAAGAAATGTGGAAATCGCCAAACGGCACAATTCGTGCAATTTTAGATGGTACGGTATTTCGTGCACCAATCCTTGTTAAGGGAATCGTTCCTTATGTAAAAAACTGGACGAAACCGATTACAATTGCTCGTCATGCGTATGGTGATGTTTATAAAAATACAGAAATCAAGGTTCCGGGTAAAGGAACAGCAGAGCTTGTATTTACAGCTGAGGATGGAACACAGACTAAAGAAGTAATTCATAACTTTGATGGTCCGGGAATCATTCAGGGAATTCACAATACAGAAAAATCCATTTCCAGTTTTGCACGCGCATGCTTTAGTTATGCAGTGGACACCAAACAGGACTTGTGGTTCTCTACTAAAGATACCATTTCCAAAAAATACGACCATACATTTAAGGACATTTTCCAGGAAATTTATGATACGGAGTATAAAGAAAAATTTGAGAAACTTGGCATTGAGTATTTCTACACGCTTATTGATGATGCGGTTGCCCGTGTAATCCGTTCAGAAGGCGGCTTTATCTGGGCTTGTAAAAACTACGACGGAGATGTAATGTCTGATATGGTAGCTACGGCATATGGCGATTTGTCTATGATGACATCCGTTTTGGTATCACCAAGCGGTGTTTATGAATATGAGGCTGCACACGGAACGGTACAGCGCCACTATTATAAACATTTGAAAGGCGAAGAGACTTCGACTAATTCCATTGCAACTATTTTTGCATGGACAGGCGCACTCAGAAAGCGTGGAGAGTTGGATGAGATTCCGGAATTGATGGATTTTGCAGACAAACTGGAGAGAGCCTGCATTAAGACTGTGGAGGATGGAAAAATGACAAAGAGTCTTTCTCTTATTTCCACATGTGAAAATCCGGTAATTTTGAACAGCCTTGAATTTATTCAGGCAATTCGTGAGACACTGGATACATTAATGTAAGACATTTATAAAACCACGATGAGGCGTTAAAACCTTTCGTGGTTTTTTTACATTCATTACACACTATTTTATTAGAATGAATAAAAAAGGAGGTATGCATATGCGAAGAAAAGCAAAAAAATGGACGGCAGGCGTATTAACTTGTGCCATGGTGGGAAGTTGTCTTATAATGGAGATACCTTCAGAGGCGAAAAATAAGACAACCGGGTTTACTATATCGAAAGCGGCGGGAACCTATACCGGAAAAGTTTCCGTGAAGGTGAAAGCAAAGAAAGGTTATACCGTTTATTACACAACCGGTAAAAAGCTGACAAGCGGCAAAAAAATCAAATCGAAAAAAACAAAAACTTTTACTTTTACAAAAACTAAGACACTTCGAGTTTATGCTGTGAAAAAGAAGTTGTCGAAAAAGAAATTGAAAAAGATTTCAACCAAAAAGATGAAATCCTATCAGTATAAAATTGTTAAGAACCAGGCAAGTGCGACAAGTACGTCGACAGCCCAAACGACAAGTGCACCGTCTGTAACAGCGACAGCAGGAACTGCTTCGACACCGACGAGTATTCCGGTTGCTACACCGGGGGACAGTCAGTATACCGGAGATGATTCTTCCTCTGATTACATAGAGCCGGTGCGCATGGAGTATGGTGATATAGATTCCGATGTGTCCGAAACAGGGGCAACGGCAATTGAGTTGATGACAACGGCTCCAAGCAAAAAGATTTCTATGGATAATTACGAAATCAGTAAAAAGAATAAACTTACCATTACCAAACCAGGTACTTATGTGGTAAGTACAGAAGAAGGACAGACGGTAGATGGTTTAATTGAGGTCGATTATGCGGATGATACCGCTACAGAAGCTACGCATCTGATTTTAAAAGGAGTTTCCCTGACTTCGTCTAACAATACAGCACCGACCTCTGATACCGGATTAATAACGGTGAAAAAAAGTGTTTCCCATGCGAAAGTGATTTTTACGATGGCAGAGGGAACGGTTAATACATTGACAGACACCGGCGAGACAGGGATTGACAAAGATGATAATACATCTACAACATATACGGCAGGTATTGTCTGTAAAAAGACACCGCTTACCATCAACGGAGCCGGAACTTTGAACATTACATCAGAAAACGGCAATGGTATTAAGTGTACGAATGTAATGAAGATGAAAGACGTAACGCTGAATGTAAGCGGAAAAGAGGAGGCAGCAGCCGGTCACAATGGTGTGACAGCCAAATTAGGCCTTGGCGTAAAAGATGCGAAAATATCCATTCATTCGGATGGCGATGCATTAAAGACAACATTGGATGATACCGATGTAGCAGGTGATTCGACACTTGCCGAACTTGGCAATATGGATTTAGACGGCGGTGAATATACACTTGTTTCAGAAAATGGAGACGGTATTTCCGTTTACCGCACTCTGTCTCTGAATCCGAAAAATCTTTCTGTGACGACGAAAAATGCGGCACAGGCAACAACAGACAGCAGTTACAAAGGAATCAAGGCAGGGCTTACTATTTATGTGCCGGAAACAGCAGGTACGATTACGGCGGATACATCGGCTACCTATCAGGCAAGCCGGGCATCCGGAGATAGTAACGATTCTTATGCCGATGATACCATTCATTGTAATGGATATATAAAAATTGATGGCGGAACTTTTAATCTGGCAGCCGGAGACGACGCTATTCATTCGGACAGTGGTCTGGTAATCAATGCCGGAACGATTGATGTTACAGCATCGTATGAAGGATTAGAAAGCGGCGACATCACAATTAATGGTGGTAAGATTACAATTAAATCAAGAGACGATGGAATGAATGCCGCCGGTGGGCAGGATGGAACAACCAGTACAGGACCCGGAATGCCGGGTGACTGGTTTCACAAAGGGGACTCTGCCTCATCTACGAAATACCAGATTATTATAAATAATGGTGATATTACGGTAGATGCAGGCGGAGACGGCATTGATTCCAATGGCAACATTTTCTTCAAAGGAGGAACGGTTATAGTAAATGGTTCGACAAACGGTGGAAATGGTGCCCTGGACTATGGTGACAGTTCAGACTGCGTCTGTGAAATTTCCGGTGGAACATTAATTGCCGCAGGAGCAGTTGGCATGGATGCGGCACCGACGAGTGGTTCTTCCCAGCCTGCCGTGAATGTAAGACTTTCTTCGCAGGCATCCGCAGGAACTTATGTTGTGCTAAAAGATAGTGATGGAAATACTGTTCTTACAGCACAGCCGGCTAAAAAGTTCCAGTCGGTGGTTATGTCATCGCTGAAGATTCAGCTAGGAAAAACGTATACCGTATATTACGGAAGTGATTTAAATTCTTTGACAAAGGGAGATTCCGTAACCTTTACGAGTGTGAGCATGTCAACCGGAAGTTCTTCCTCCGGCGGCTGGGGAGGTCTCGGCGGACAGGGCGGCCCCGGCGGACAGGGAGGTCCGGGTGGCTCCAGATAGACAAATATAGAAAGAAATTTAAAGAGACGGCAGGGTTAGTTTTTAACCTGCCGTCCTTCTGTATTTATCGTGTAATTTTCTTTCATAATCAAAGCAGAAATTGGTACGAGTTGAAATCCTTTTTTCTTCAAGGTTGTTAAAAGTTCATCTAGCGCTTCGGCGGTGTGTTTTCCGCCATTGTGACAGAGGATAATCGAACCGTTGCCAAGATGTTTGTGCTCTGTAACGCGGCGTATGATGGTGGTGGCATCATAATCTTTCCAGTCGAGGGAATCCACATCCCACTGAATCGGATAATATTTATTTTCCCGGCACACACGGATAAGAGTGTCGTTATAGTCCCCGTAAGGAGGGCGGAACAAAATCATATCTTTACCGGTTAGTTTTTTTACTTTTTCATGAGGTTTCATAATTTCTTCCTTGCATTGTGAGGCCGATAACTGTGACATCTGTTTGTGGTTTTCACTGTGATTGCCGAGATCATGCCCACCTGCCGCAATGGCTTTTACATCGTCCGGATATTTTTCAATCCATCCGCCAGTCATAAAAAAGGTTGCCTTCACTTTGTGTTTTTTCAGCGTGGCAAGAAGTGATGCAGTGTCGTCGTTTCCCCAAGCCGCATCAAAGCTGATTGAAATCTGCGGTTTTTCTTTTTCTACACAGTAGATGGGAAGTTCTTTTTCATGAAGCAGAGATTCATTGAAAACGGCACGGTTTTCCGGATAAACAAAAAAACTTGTTGCGAGCAAAGCAAAGGATGTCAGGACGATGGCACCGATTTTTGTAAAAAGAATCAGTTTTTCCCGTTCTTGTTCGATGTTCATAGATTACCCCGCTATGGTTTTGCTATAGTTTATGGAGAGAAAATGCTTATTATGACAGGAAATCTTTTTTCTTTGCAAGTGTGTATGAATATGGTAAGATTACTACATAAGAAAATTTATGAATGAATCATTTACAAATGGAGGGATATCATGAAAAGAAGAAATTTATTGGCAGCAGTGCTTAGCTTTTCGCTGGTAATAGGGATGAGTGCACCGGTGGATTTGGCACAGGAAATTAAGAAAACGCAGACCGAAGTATCAAGCGAGGATTCGGTCGGTGAGACGTCAAAGTATGGCTATCTTCCAATTCATCGGAAACTATTAAATTCGGATGATTTGTCATCCGGCAGAAAGAAAAAGGCAGCAAAGACAACGATTCCGTCATCGTTTAATGCCAGAGAGGAAGGGCTGTTGACGGATATCAAAGATCAAGGAAAAACGGGCATGTGCTGGACAATGTCTGTGATGGGAGCGTCTGAAGCAGATATTATACAGGATGGCTCTGAAGAATCTCCGGATTTATCAGAGTATCATCTGGCATATTCGACATACAACAAAGCCGACGATCCGCTTGGTTTGACGGTAGGGGATATTTGCAGGCCAAGAGAGAAGAATAATGATTTGTATGGCTGGGGCGGAAATTCCGTTTTAGCAACTGCTACATTAGCCAGATGGCAGGGAGTTGTAGATGAATCAGTTGCTTCTTTTGAAGATTTACAGAACAAAATTAATCGTAACGTAACGGCTGACTTACCGGATGAGGTGATGTATGATAAGGATTCCTATCATTTGCAGAACGTAGAATACATTTATATGACGAAAGCGAACCGCAACCAAATCAAACAGAAATTGATGGAGTATGGGGCAGCGGAGTGCTCTATGTATGCGCCGGAAACATCGAGTGACGAGCAGATGTATGGAAATACTGGGAAAAGCAATTTTACGGCGTATTATTGTGATGATACAAGCAAGACGACCAATCACAGTGTATTGATTGTAGGATGGGATGATAATTATTCGGCAAGTAATTTTAATTCCAAATGTCGTCCTTCTTCAGACGGTGCATGGCTAATTCGCAACAGCTGGGGCGACTGCAACAGTATGGGCGGATATTTCTGGATTTCTTATGAGGATGCTATGCTGCAGGCGGAGAAGAATGAAGAGGCAGAGGTGGCATTCTTTGATGTGGAAAAAGCGGATAATTACGACAATAACTATCAATATGATGGTGGAATTCCATTTGCTTATTCGAGAAGTTTTCTGCGTGGTGCCAATGTATTTGAGGCAAAAGCCGATGAAAAAATGCAGGCAGTTTCTTTCTATACACAGGAAGCAAATGTAAATTATGAAGTATCAATTTATGAGAGTCCGGATTCGGATAATCCGATGTCCGGTAAATTAATGTCTTCATTGTCCGGTACGATTGCAGAGCGCGGATATCATACCATTGATTTTGTAAAAGAAGATAAAGATGAAGTATTTATGACAAAAGGAAAGCGTTATGCAGTTGTTGTAAAATTGGAAGAGAGTGGGGATACTTCTTATCAGACTTATGAATGTACTTATAACAATTCTGCACTTACAGAAGCAGTTAGCGCAAATGAGGGCGAAAGTTATGTTCAGTATTCGGATGGTGAGTGGGAAGATTTTTCCAAACTTGTATGGTCTGGCGGCAGAAAAAACAATGCAAATCTCTGCATTAAGATGTTTTCTGATACTTGGGATTCTACGAAAGCAACACCGACGCCGGTGCCAACGGTAACACCAACGCCGGTGCCAACGGCAACACCAACGCCGGTGCCAACGGCAACACCAACACCGGTGCCAACGGCAACACCAACGCCAGTGCTAACGGCAACACCAACGGCAACACCTGTGACTACGCCGACGCAAAAGGCACAATCAACACCGGCAGCCAATAATCCGACAACCCCGGTAGTTACGGATAATCCTGTAACACCTGATAATAGCAGTGCCCGGACAGTGGTTGTGAAAAAACTAAAGTTTAAATATTCGTTGAAAAAGGTGAAAGCCGGTAAAAAAGTAAAGTTAAGTAAGTGGCTGAAAGTGACGAAAAAACGCGCAGGGGATGCAAAGATTACCTATAAATTTACAAAGAGTAAATATAAAAAATATGCTACCCTGTCAAAAAAAGGTGTCTTTAAGGCAAAGAAGGCCGGAAAGAAAAAGACGGTTTATGTAAAGGCAGCAGCGGGTGACGGCAGTAAAAAGACAGCGAATATAAAAATAAAAATTAAATGATAATAGGGGTTGACTTTTTATGTTATCCTGCATATAATGAACATATGAATAATTGTTCATATGTAAATTTACAGAAACGGAGAGTGATAAAATGCCAAGTGAAGATGAATTGTATGACTTGGCGGAATTGTTTAAGGTGTTTGGCGATTCGACCAGAATCCGGATTTTGTTTGTTTTATTTGAGAAGGATGTCTGTGTTTGTGATTTAGCGGAAACCTTGAATATGACGCAGTCAGCAATTTCGCATCAGCTAAAGATTCTAAAACAGAATAAGTTAGTAAAAGGCCGCCGCGAGGGGAAATCGGTGTTTTATTCACTGGCCGATGACCATGTGCGAACGATTATCGAGCAGGGAATCGACCATATTGCGGAATAACATAATTGAATTGGAGGAAATGAATCATGAAAAAGAAATTTAAATTACAGGACTTGGATTGTGCAAACTGCGCAGCAAAAATGGAAGAATCAATTAAAAAAATTGATGGTGTAAACGATGCGGTAGTCAGCTTTATGACACAGAAGATGACAGTAGATGCCGATGATGCACGTTTTGATGAAATTATGGATGAGGTTGTCCGTGTTTGTGCAAAAGTTGAGCCGGATTGCCAGATTCTTTTGTAGGAGATGATTGTATGACAAAAAAACA
>OHAF01003069.1_pt1 | contig 11399 bp, 10 predicted proteins | sample 1577041 | NCBI WGS metagenome assembly OHAF01 (sample SAMEA3541495, study PRJEB24748) | human gut metagenome | biome: human gut; feature: human-associated habitat; material: faeces | place: China | collected 2012
TTCCAATGGGAACTAACCGAGGAAGAGGTGAAAATTACAAGGGTAATGAAAACGTTATTACAAATGGTAGTAAGATTATAGTACCAGAAGGTACCGGCCTAATAACAATCCAGGAAGGTGCTATCACAGGGATTATAACTGAGCCGGGTGGTTATGTATATGACAACCAGGATGTTAATTCCAAATCGATATTTGCTGGAGATGGATTCATGGATTCTCTGGTAAAATCATCTTGGGAAAAGTTCAAGTTCGGTGGTATACCGGCAGCCAACCAGTTGGTGTTCTATGTAAACTTAAAGGAAATACCAAATAATAGGTTTGGTACACAGTCAGAGATATACTGGGATGATGCATTTTTTGGCACACAGGTAGGTGCCCTTACGAGGGGTACATATACCCTAAGGATTATAGACCCAATTTTGTTCGTGAAAAATTTTGTGCCGGTAAAATATGTGACTACAGGAGCCGAGGTCTTTGATTTACAGGATATGGATAATGATGCATCTGAACAGCTATTTAATGAAGTAGTATCCAGCTTGTCACCAGCATTTTCTATGTATACAAATGACCCTAGTAAGGGTAATCGTATGTCAAGGATTCAGGCTGACCAGATAGGATTTGCCCAATCTTTGTCAGCTGCTGTCGAAGAGGCCTACCAGTGGAAGTCTACAAGGGGGCTAGAAATTGTCAAGACGGCTATAGTGTCAATTGAGTATGACGAAGATACTAGACGACTAATGAAGGATGTTAAGGCAGCAGATGCCCTAGCAGGCAGAAGAGGAGATTCCTTTATGAAACAATCTATAGCTAGGGGTATGCAGGCAGCAGGTGAAACTGGTGGAGGCGATGGTATAGCTTTTATGAGCATGGGCATGAATGCAGCAATGAATACCATGAATGCTATGGGTCAATCTAATGATCCTAACTCATATCAGCCTAACTTCAGTCAAAATCAACAGGCTATGAATCAACAACCTATCAACCAACAACCCGTGAATAATCAGCAGGCAGAACAGCCACCAGTAGACCCTACTACTAAGCTGATAGAGATGAAGAAACTGTTGGACGCAGGTATAATCAGTGAGGAAGAGTTTAAGAAAATAAGATTCGATTTATTGGGAATATAGAGAGGTGTAATTATGGATGACATCAAGAAAAATACAAATACAATTGCCAGTAATGATGGTCAAAACAAGTGTCCTAAGTGTGGTGCTACAGATATAAGTGTAAATTCAGATACAGGGAAATTGAGATGTAATTTTTGTAGATTTGAATTTGATCCCGACCTAGTAGAAGATATACGAGTAGAAGACTTAGAAGGCGTAACAATAGGAGCAGGAGCTAGCAATATTGACAAGGATGCCCAGGACGAAATAACTTTAAAGTGCCAGTCATGCGGAGCTGAAGTAGTTATTGATACAGCGTCATCTACCCAGGCCAGGTGTCACTGGTGTAGGAATACCCTATCTATAAACAACCAGATAGCCAATGGAGCCGTTCCAGACGTTATCCTACCATTTAAGGTTGCTAAGGAAGATGCTAAGACTCAGATTGCCGATTTTGTAGGTAAGAGGAAATTCTTCGCCCACCCAGTATTTAAGAAGGAGTTTACTACAGAAAACATAAATGGCGTTTATCTTCCATATATGATAGTTGATATGAAGGCTCATATGGACCTTAAAGGAGAAGGTGAAGTAACTATTGCTGAATATAAAGTAGGCTCCGGTGATGATGAAAAGACATTATACGATGTAGATGTGTATAGTGTGTCAAGGAGCTTCGATATTGATATTGATGGTCTGACTGTTGAGTCTAGCTCAGATAAATTGGATAAGTCTGATAAACAGAAGACTAACAATATTATAAATTCTATCATGCCTTTTGATACTGAGAATGTTGTAAAATATAATTCTAATTACTTGAAGGGTTATACTTCTGAAAAGAGAGATACAAATGTAGATGATCTAGAAGAAAAGTGTAGGTTACAAGGATCTGATATAGCCAGGCATTCAGCAAACTCCAGTCTAGAAAAATACGATAGAGGAGTTAGGTGGGATGAGGAGAATTTTGAAATCAAGGGCCAGTCTTGGACGGCTGCCTATTTGCCAGTGTGGTTGTATTCCTATATGCAGAAAAAGGGTGATAAAAAAATTCTTCATTATGTTGCAGTAAATGCTAGAACAAAGGAGACTATGGGAAGTATTCCTATAAATATGGCCAAGTTATTCATAGTATCAGTTATAGTTGAATTCTTTGGATTCATAGCAGCTCTAACGATATCACGTGTGCCAGATAATGATACAGATTACGGTTGGCTATTACTTCTATCAGGATTTGTTTTCTTTGGGGTTATGTATATGAGATATAGGAACTCTAATGCAAGGCACAGCTACGAGTCAGAAACTAATTGTGATGTAAAAAATATGGAGGCAAGTGATCAAAGAGAATATACTATGGAAGGCGTTAAATTAAATTATATGTCAGATGCCAACAATATGGATCTCAAGGGAGAAAATGTCGATATCGATGATGATGACGACGATGATGACGATGACGATTAAAACTAAAAAATATTATAGTGTTTGATAAAAAAGACTAGACTTTTGATATGTATCTAGGAAGCTCGATATATATTAAATTTAGTTGGAATTAATGGGTGCTTGCCTGTATTTTACGGTAGGCATCCATTTTTTTAGGGCTAAATTTTAGGTTTATAAACCCAAATAAAGACACCTTTAAGGATTGCTTACAGTTTTTAAAAAATCATTTGCTGATTATATTTTTTAAAGAGATATGACATATATAAAAATATGTAAATAATATTAGGTCTAGAGTTTCTTAAGCTATATGATATAATATATATACATAAATATGAAAGTAATCTAAACTTAGTATAGAAATAATAAGGAGGTTTAATATGGGATTTATACAAGCAATTAAGGGGGCAGTAGGAGGAACTTTGGCAGACCAGTGGCAAGATTTTTATGGTCCTATGACAGGAGTATCCCCAACAGCAGCAATATTTCCAGGTATTCCTATGGGAACTAACAGGGGTAGAGGTGAAAATTACAAGGGAAATGCAAATGTAATATCTAATGGCAGCAAGATAATAGTGCCTGAGGGGACAGCCCTGATAACTGTCCAGGAGGGAGCTGTTACTGGTATTATAACTGAGCCAGGTGGATATATTTACAACAATCAGGATATAAACTCAAAGTCTATATTTGCAGGTGATGGATTTATAGATTCCCTAGTTAAATCATCTTGGGAAAAGTTTAAATTTGGTGGCATACCGGCAGCCAACCAGTTGGTATTCTATGTTAATCTTAAGGAAATACCTAACAACAAGTTTGGTACCCAGTCTGAAATATACTGGGATGATGCCTTCTTTGGTACGCAGGTAGGGGCTCTTACAAGGGGAACTTATAGTCTTAGAATTATAGACCCTATCCTATTTGTAAAGAACTTTGTTCCAGTAAAATACCTGACTACAGGTGGGGATATATTTGATTTTCAAGATATGGATAATGACGCTTCTGAGCAGTTGTTTAATGAAGTGGTATCAAGCCTATCAGCAGCATTCTCATTATATACAAATGACCCTGGCAAGGGCAACCGTATTTCAAGGATCCAGTCAGACCAGATTGGTTTTGCCCAGTCTTTGTCAAGTGCTGTAGAAGAAGGTTATCAGTGGAAGTCTACAAGGGGTCTAGAAATAGTAAAGACAGCAATTGTATCAATAGAATATGATGAAGATACTAAGCAACTAATGAAGGATGTTAAGGCAGCAGATGCCCTAGCAGGAAGCAGGGGAGATTCATTTATGAAACAGTCTGTAGCCAGGGGTATCCAGGCGGCTGGCGAAAATGGAGGAGGAGATGGTATAGCCTTTATGGGTATGGGCATGAATGCAGCCATGAATACTATGAATGCTATGGGTCAATCCAATAATCCTAACTCATATCAGCCTAACTTCAGTCAAAATCAACAGGCTATGAACCAACAACCTATGAACCAACAGCCTGTGAATAATCAGCAGGCAGAACAGCCACCAGTAGATCCTACTACTAAGTTGATAGAAATGAAAAAATTATTGGATGCAGGTGTAATAACGGAAGAAGAATTTAAGAAAATAAGGTTTGATTTACTAGGCATATAGTGGGGTTTTAGTCATGGGAGAAAGTATAAATAAGGCGAATACAATCGCCGGTAATGATGGCCAAAACAAGTGTCCCAAGTGTGGTGCTACAGATATAAGTGTAAATCCCAAGACAGGCAAATTGAGGTGTAACTTCTGTAGGTTTGAGTTTGAACCAGACCTAGTAGAAAATAGGAAGGCCCAAGACCTAGAAGGGATAGAGATAGGGGCAGGGGCCAGTAAAATTGAAGAAGATAGCCAGGATATAGTAACTTTAAAGTGCCAGTCATGTGGAGCTGAAGTAGTTATAGACACAGCCTCGTCTACCCAGGCCAGGTGCCATTGGTGTAGGAACACACTTTCTATAAATAACCAGATAGCCAACGGGGCGGTCCCGGATGTAATCCTACCATTTAAGGTTACTAAGGAAGAAGCAAGAGATAGAATAGCAGGCTTTGTAGGTAGGAGAAAGTTTTTTGCCCACCCTAGGTTTAGGAAGGAATTTACAACTGAAAATATAAGTGGTGTATACTTACCTTATATGATAGTTGACATGAAGGCCCATGTGGACCTAAGGGGCGTTGGTGAAGAGACTATATGTGAATATACAATTGGGTCTGACGACAACAAGAAGGTAGTATATGATGTAGATGTATATAATGTGTCCAGGAGCTTTGATATAGAGATTGATGACCTGACTATAGAGTCTAGCTCAGACAAGCTAGACCAATCTAACAAGCGCAAGACCAACAACATTATAAATTCCATAATGCCTTTTGATACAGATAATGTGGTCAAGTATAATTCAAACTACCTAAGAGGCTACACATCTGAGAAGAGGGATACCAATGTAGAAGACCTAAATGACATATCTAGGATACAGGGGTCTGATATAGCCAGGTATTCAGCCAACTCAAGTTTAAAAAAATATGACAGGGGTGTCAGGTGGGACCAGGAAAAATTTGATATAAGTGGCCAGTCCTGGACTGCCGCCTACCTACCAGTATGGCTATACTCCTATATGGAGAAAAAGGGTAGTGAAAATATCCTCCACTATGTTGCAGTAAATGCCAGAACCAAGGAGACTATGGGAAGTGTACCTATAAATATGGGCAGACTTATATTTATATCAGCTATAGTTGAGCTATTTGGTATATTAATAGCCTTTCTCCTATCCATGAATCCAAATAGGGATTCTGACTATGTTTGGGTATTCTACCTATTAGGATTTATATTCTTTATAATCAAGTATTTGAGGTATAGAAATTCAAATGCAAGACATACCTATGAGCGAGAAACCCAATACAATATAAAAAATATGGAGACGAGCGACCAGAAGGTTAGGACTATGCATAGGGTCGATTCAAGTTCAATGGCCGAAGCCAATAATAATCTAATCAGGGGTAAAAGGTCTAGCTTTAGCTTAGATGATTTTAAGAATATGGTTGGTAAATAGATATAAAAAGAAGACTAGTCTTTGGCTAGTCTTCTTCATCGTCATCATCTTTAAAATTAGAGGATATGTCATTCTTTTTGCTAATCAAGTATCTCTGGATTAGGAATAAAAGACCTATTGATACTACACCTAAAATAATATCTACCATACCGTGGTCCTTTGGTAAAAGGAGCATCTTTCTAGCTATACCGTATAGAAGGACTTCTAGTAGGGCTGAGTGCTTGTGTAGGGCAAGCATTATGGCTATCTCCACACCTATAACTAAAAGTAATATTTGGGCAAAAATATAATTCAATTGCGAATAGTCTATAGGTTTGCTAAAATTGATTATATAAGTAGTAAAAATGATCCTAAGAGTATCAAATATGCCTAGAAAAACAGAAACTATAAGTATAAATGCTAGTAGGTATTCTAGGACAAAAGAAATAAACAGGATCGGTTTCTTTGCATCTTCTTTTTTTATCATAAATTCCTCCTGTAAATATAATACAACTATTATAACACAGGATAACCTATAAAAAATATAGAAAAATTAAAAAATGCATAAGAAAAGTAATAAAAATTGAAGATAATTAGGGAAATAAAATAGATTTTAGGTTTTTGATTAATAAAAATTGAAAAAGAAATAAAAAATATCCTGAGTATAAATATGGAGGTAGTCATGTCTTTAGAAGAACAAAACGAAAATAAAAATTTAGGTACCTTGGATAAGGAGACCCTTGAGTTTGAATCCGAGTTAGAATCTGAAAATGGGGAATCCCTACTTGTGGGAGATGATGAAGGTCAGATGAGTCCAGAAGAAAAAGAGGCTCTAGAGCGTAGAAAAATGGATGCTTTTTTGACTTTGGGTCTATTTAGTATTTTGGAGCTCGTGCTTATCTCCTTCCTAAACAGAAAGGGTATTATTCCCCATACCCTACCTGCTTTTGTTGTTACTGTAGTTATAGGTTTTATAATATTTGCTATAGTCATAAAGGTCCTAGAAAAGTACTTTAAACTTTAAGCCTAGATAAACAACTAATAAGGGCCACCCAACTCACGATACTGTGAAAAAGGGTGGCCCTTAGCTTATACAGAATGTCTCAGTACACGGACACTTAAAATTTTCTTGATATCGACCTCCAGGGCTATAACTGAAGATATAATAATTATAGCTCCCAGGATCTGGATAGACTTCATTACTTCACTGAAGACAAAGAAGGCTATAACACTAGCAAAGACTGGTTCCATTGCTGACATCATACTTGGTAGAGAAGTTCCAATATACTTTGTAGACTTGACATAAAGCGATATGGCTACAAAGGTACATAGGATACCTATAATCAAGAGGTTGGCAACGTAAAACACTGGTCTGTCAGACCCGGCTACCCTGCCAGCTATATCCCCTATATCTACGAAAAAGGCTAGACATATGGTAGCAGCCCAAAACCCATATAATAGGAGGCTGTCCTTGGATACATTGTGTTCGACAAATCTCGGTAGGACAATTTGTAGGGAAAAAGTCATGCCATTTAGGATTCCTGCAAGGACACCAATAATATTTAACTGGGCTCCCCTGGCTGAAAATATATCTATAATACACATACAGCCGATTAGACAGAGTAGCATAATAACCAGTTTTTTACTACTGATTGTATCACCAAAGAATATTTTTCCAAATAGGGTTGCCCAAATTGGATTTGAAAACATTAGGATAGTTGCAACGCTAATAGGTATATTGTCTACAGATAGGCTATAGAAGGACATACCTATGGCAAAGCATAAAATCCCGTAAAAACAGGCAAAAATCAAGCCCTTGACTGGTAGTCGAAAGGCAGACCTGTTTGTGAAAAATAAAAAAATTGTAAGCATAATTGCAGCAGATAGGGCTCTTATAAAAGATATGTCTACAGAACGCAGGCTAATCTGGTTGAGAACCCTGCTAGACACCCCCATATAACCCCATAAAAGTGTGGCCAGCATCATCATAGATACGCCGACCTTTTTACTTGTTGATCTCATTTATTAACTCCTTAATCTCAAAAAATATCTCTAACCTCTTTTTGGAACATCATCAAAAATGCCACTAAAAGAAGTAGGGCTACCAACCATATTGATGCCAATCCAATAAGATCAGCCATTAGGGCACCGATAGCAGCTCCAAATGAAAATACTAATATTATAAAAAAGTAGTAGAAACTTTTTCTGCGAAGGTCCTTATCACCTGTAGTATGGTACTTGCATAAAAGCGTTGTAGCACTTTTCAGGTTGCCAGTGCACATAGTAGTAGCATAGGTATTGCCGTGGAATTTGCTAAAGGCTATTACCTGTATACCGCAGACAAAAGATATCATCATATTTGCTGGACTATCATACTCGTTGGATAAAAATCCGATGGCTACCACAAACAAGATCTCTATAGCCAGGACAATCTGACGCCAATGGATCCTTTTGGCATTCTTATAGGCTAGCTGGATTTTTTGACATAGGTAGACACCCAGGGCAAAAGTTATGATAGGTAGTATATACTTAAGTGCATTGTGGAAATTGGCTTCAGCCAGGCTCTGGCCCAATAGGACTATATTTCCTGTTTGAGCATTGGCAAAGACCTTGCCCCTGCATATATAGGAATAGGCATCCATAAAACCACCTGCTAGTGACAGGAATATTCCAATACGCACTGATTCAGACATTTGTTTACTAGATTTCATTGCTTCACCTCCTAGTAAGACAGCAAGTATATTTTACCACAAATTCCAATATCTAAACGCCAAAGATAGAAAAAAATTTGGATATTTGATATAATAAGTTGTCAAATACTAGGCGAAAATCATATATATACTGGGTATACTAATTTTAATGATACCAGGTGATGGCAAAGCACTTTAAATTAAGGGTACAAATTATGATTTGACTGATAGAAAATATAGATAGGGCGTAATTATTGGCCTAATATGTGATATAATGATTAGATAGGTGTGCGTATTGTGGAGGAACGAATGGAAAATATAATAAAAGTCGATAACTTAATATTTGAATATACAAGTGATGAAACCACTTATCGTGCCATAGATGACTTTAATCTAGATATCAAGAAAGGGGAATTCGTGGCCATTATAGGTCACAATGGCTCAGGTAAGTCAACCCTGTCCAAGAACCTAAATGCCATCTTGGTGCCAACTAGTGGAGATATAAATATAAAGGGTATGAATACTAAGGACGAAAAATACCTATGGGATATAAGGCAGACTGCAGGTATGGTATTTCAAAACCCTGACAACCAGATTGTAGCGACTATAGTTGAAGAGGATGTAGCCTTTGGTTGTGAAAACCTGGGTATACCTTCAGAAGAAATCAGGTTAAGGGTAGATGAAGCCCTAAAAAATGTAGATATGTACGATTTGAGGGAGAGGCAACCCCACCTCCTATCAGGGGGCCAAAAGCAGAGGGTAGCCATAGCAGGTATAATAGCTATGAGACCAGAGTGCATAATATTTGATGAGGCTACTGCCATGCTAGACCCTTCTGGCAGGCAGGAGGTTATGAATACAATAAAGAGATTAAACAAGGAATACAATATAACAGTCTTACATATTACCCACTTTATGGAAGAAGCTGTAGAGGCTGACAGGGTAATAGTAATGGAAAAGGGAAAATTGGCCTTGGAGGGTAGTCCTAGAGAGGTCTTTTCCAATGTGGCCAGGTTAAAGGAGATTGGACTGGATGTGCCATATATGACTGAGCTAGCCCACCTGCTAAAGGAGGATGGATTAGATATCAGGGATAATATACTGACTGTTGATGAAATGGTGGGTGAACTATGTCAATTAAGGTAGAGAATTTAACATACATTTATGATGAGGGTATGCCTTTTGAGCATAGGGCCCTGGACGATGTCAGTTTTGAAATCCAGGACAGGGACTTTGTAGGCCTTATAGGTCACACAGGTTCAGGTAAGTCTACCCTTATACAACATTTAAATGGCTTGATGAAGCCTAGTAGTGGAAAAATATATATAAATGGTTTTGATATCACCCAGAAGGACCAGAACCTAACAGATATAAGAAAGAGGGTTGGGATAGTATTCCAGTACGCTGAATACCAATTATTTGAAGAGACTGTAGCCAGGGACATAGCCTTTGGCCCCCAAAACCTAGGCTTGGATGAGGAAGAGGTAGACAGGAGGGTCAGAAAGGCCATGGCAGATGTAGGCCTAGACTATGATCATTTCTCAGAAAAATCACCATTCGAGCTATCGGGTGGACAAAAGCGTAGGGTAGCTATAGCAGGAGTTATAGCTATGCATCCAGAGGTATTAATCCTAGATGAGCCTACAGCCGGTCTAGATCCTGGTGGTAGGGATGAAATCTTTGAACTTATAAAGGATCTCCATGCCAACAACGATATGACCGTAATCCTTTCATCCCACAGCATGGACGACATGGCCAAGCTGGTAAATACCCTAATGGTAATGAATAAGGGTAGGCTTGAAATCATGGGTTCACCTAGGGAGGTATTTAAGGAGAATGCAGACAGGCTAAGGGGTATGGGATTAAACATACCACAGGTCCTAGAACTGGCCATTAAGCTAAAGGAAGCAGGTTACGATGTAAGGACGGATGTAATAACTATAGAAGAAGTAAGAACAGAGATAAAGAGATGTCTATTGGAAAAGGGAGGGTCTACAAATGCTTAAAGATATAACACTTGGGCAGTTTTACCCTGTAAAATCTCCCATACATTCACTAGATGCCAGGACCAAATTATTGGGAACCCTATTATTTATGGTGGCAATATTTGTAGTCAACCAGTTCTATCCATATGCATTTATGTTTTTATTGATATATGTGGTATCCAGGATGGCAAATATACCTATCAAGTATATAGCCAAGGGCATAAAGCCACTTAGGTGGATTATCCTCTTTACCTTTGTAATCAATATCTTCTTTATCAAGGGTGGAGACCTCTTGTTTGCCCTGGGCTTTATGAAAATATATTCAAATGGTATCAGGACAGCAATTTTTATGGCTTTCAGGTTGATTCTTTTGGTTGCAGGTACATCCATACTAACTCTGACTACATCACCTATATCCTTGACAGATGGTATAGAAAATGCCTGTGCACCACTTAAGAAGTTTGGTTTCCCAGCCCATGAGCTGGCTATGATGATGACTATAGCCTTGAGGTTTATACCTACTTTGCTGGATGAAACGGACAAGATAATGAAGGCCCAAATGTCTAGAGGGGCTGACTTTGAGAGCAAGAATATAGTTTCAAGGGCTAAAAACATGGTTCCACTACTGATACCCCTATTCGTATCTGCCTTTAGGAGGGCTGATGAATTGGCCTGGGCTATGGAGGCTAGGTGCTACCGTGGAGGAGACAATAGGACCAAGATGAAGCAGAGCCTCTTGGGTAAGAGTGACTATATGGCAGACTTTGTCATGGTTGTCTTCTTGCTACTGATGATAGGTTCAAGATTTATAAAATTAATATAATGGATTTAGTGCAAGCTTGATTAGTAGGACCCCTATTCAAATACGATAAGGGGTCTTTTATTATGGGCTTAGATAAAGCCAGGGTCATATGCTATAATAGGACTATAAAGACAATAAGGCTATAAAGATAATAGGACTATAAAGATATTAATACTATAAAGTCAATCAAGAGAATAAGATAATAAAAGATAAAAAGACCATAAGATAAAATATAAGGAGGTAGGCTGATGAATCTGGTTAAGTATAGGGATAGAAAAAATACAAACTCTGTAAAGTGGGACAATTTAAAAAATATATTTGGTCAAAAGGACCTCTTGCCCCTATGGGT
>OHAF01003070.1_pt1 | contig 11394 bp, 7 predicted proteins | sample 1577041 | NCBI WGS metagenome assembly OHAF01 (sample SAMEA3541495, study PRJEB24748) | human gut metagenome | biome: human gut; feature: human-associated habitat; material: faeces | place: China | collected 2012
ATACGAAAAACATGATAAGCTTGGAGGCCTGCTAACACACGGAATTCCAGAGTTTAGATTGCCTAGAGAAGTAGTAGAAAAAACAATAGAAAAAATATTGAATTTAGGAGTAGAAGCAAAGCTAAATCAAGAGTTGGGAAGAGATTTTGAAATTGAAGATTTAGCAAAAAAATATGATGCTGTATTTGTTGCTATTGGAGCTAACATTCCAGCCAAGATGAATGTAGAAGGTGAAGGTTTAGAGGGTGTTTATGGGGGAAATTATCTATTAGAATATAATAAACATCCAAACTATACTGGAAAAAAGGTTGCTATAATCGGTGGTGGTAATGTTGCAATGGATTCTGCTAGAGCAATAAAAAAACTTGGGGCAAGTGAAGTTTATGTAATTTATAGAAGAGCTGAAGAGCAAATGCCTGCAGAGAAAAAAGAAATTGCAGATGCAAAAAAAGAAGGAATAGAGTTTTTATTTCAGACTAATATAGTTAAAATATTGGGAAAAGAAAAAGTAGAAAAGCTAGAATGTATAAAAACAGAATTGGTAAAAAAAGAAGGAGAAAATAGACTATCACCAGTAAATATAGAAGGAAGCAATTTTATTTTAAATATGGATTATGTCGTAATGGCAACAGGCTCTAAACCAGAGAATAATATCATAGAAAAATTTGAAAAAAATGAATATGGTTATATAAAAATAGATGAAAATATGCAAACTTCAATTAATAAAGTGTTTGCTGGTGGAGACATAGTAGGACAGAAAGCAACAGTTGCATGGGCTGCAAGAAGTGGAAGAGATGCCGCAGAAAAAATTTTAAAAATAACTTGTAATATTATGTAAAATAGTGTAAAATATATTATTGTACGCGCACATTTTATGTGCTATTTGAAAAATTACCTTATATGACAAAGAAAGGGAAACAACAATGAACAATGAAAAGAAGTACAGAGAAATTGCTAAATTCTGCATGAAGCAAAAAGCTGATGAGAACATTGCCAAGGAATACGAAGAGTGTGGCATGAAAGATGCAATGAGAGCATCCAGAATTTGCAATCGGTTGCGGTGGATTTTAGATCCGTACTCGAAAAGACTTGTCAGAATGACATTTGATGTGCGGGAAGATGAGGGTTCGAACAAGGAAGCAAAAGAGACTGTTCTGAAATACATCAACGAGGGCTATAAAGCTCGTCTGGCTTTCATCGGCGACTACAACTATGCAATGGACTCCTACGGAGTGGCTCTTACATTCCAGAAGGATAATGAAGAAATCAATCCTGATAATAGCATGGTTTTTGTCGTTCCTTATGGGAAACTGTTGCAGTTCTGCGAGACTCTGAACCAGTGGTTCACTAAGTAACCCTTTTAAGGGTAATAAAAACCGAAGTAAATCAATGCTGTGAGTATAGCGTAGATTTGCTTCGGTATTTTTTATATTAATTAAGAGGAATAAGTATTATTTTGTCCGAATATTAACGAACTGATTCTTTTTTCCAAATTAATTTTTTTATGTAATTTATAATTTTAGTAAATTTATTTTCCTTTTTAGGAATCAAATAAGTATTATCATCATCTAAATAATCAGACAATGAATCATATCTGCTATCTAATTTTTCCATCATTTGAATATAGTAGTTATTAAAGAAAAAATAGTTAGTTGTAGTTCCAATTATGTCTTGAAAACTGTACAATTTTTTTCTAAATATATCTACATCCTCAGAAGTAATAAGTGTTTTTAAAGAATTTGTAAAATACGAATTTATAATTAATTCTTGTGTAGAAAAATAGGCACTTTTCAATTGCTTCTTTAATTCATCAGATTTCTTATATAATGAATCTACTTTGGCAGTAGATAACTCATTCTTTTGAATCTTATTAGAAATTTTTATTATTTTTTCTTCTGTTTCTAGAATTTTATCAAAATAATTTGAAATTTGATTATACACATTTTCTCCACATAGAGCTGTAAATTTATTTTTAAAATGGTCATTACTATTAAAAGTACTTTCAAACAAGACTTCTTCACCAGTAACATAAGCCATTTGATAAATTAAATTACATAATAGTGGATAGCAATTTGGACTGACTGTTGAAAATGTTATATCATAATATGTTGCTGTTTCGAAAGTGTTTTCTAAAATATTAGAAGCAAGTAGCTGAACAGCTGCTTCATTTAAAGCCATTCCTGTTGGCTTAGACCCTTTAAAAGTACATAGCCCAAGTCTTGTTAAATCGCCTTTTTCATTTTTCTGTTCTTGAAAATTATGAATCAATTCATGAACAGCGAATTTTTCCAAATCAGCAAGTCCCATACCATCTCTAAAATATATGGCAGAATTCTTGTAAAAATAGCTAGCCTCAGACATTCCTTCAGGCATATCTGCTATATACATGGGCAGTTTAGAGAATCTTTCATAAAGGGTATCAAAATCAAAGCCAAGATTAGAAAATGCAGCAACAATTTTCTTGCTTACATTCTTGGCAATAACATTAACTGTAGTTGTATCAAGCGGTTCAATAACCGTAATTCCGTCTTTCTTTAAATCTGATTCAATACTCATTAAAAGGACCTTTCCTTTCTAGGTTTGCTAAAATGTACATATGAAAGGCTTAACGTCTTTTAGTTAAATTATCATTTGTACAGATATATACATTATACTACATAAATGGCTATAATGTGTAACAAATAAATTAAAAAAATATTTCAAAAATATTACAAAACCAAAATGTTCGCCCAAAAAGGGGCGCCCCTATTGGGCGAAACTTTTTGAGCGATTTCTAAAATTTATTTTACAACAATATTGTAAATTCTATTTTTTACATATATTTCTTTTACTATTGTTTTTCCGTCTAATTTGTCTTTTATTGCTTCGTGTACAGCAGTTTTTACTGTTTCTTCGTCTGAATTTACTGCTATATCAATGTTTGCTCTTAGCTTTCCATTTATTTGTATTGGTAAGTTTATTACATCTTCTTTAGTCTTTTCTTCATCAAATGTAGGCCATGGTGTTTCGGCTAAAGTTTGTGTAAATCCAAGTTTTTCGTTTAATTCCTCTGTAATATGAGGAGCAAATGGATTTAATAATTGTAAAAATGTTCTAAATTCTGCTTTGTTTATTTTCTTTGCCTTGTAGAATTCATTTACCATTGTCATAAATGTTGATACAGAAGTGTTAAATTTCATTTCTTCAATATCACTAGAAACTTTCTTTATTGCTTGATGCATCATTTTTTCAAATTGTTTTGAATATTCGTTTGTTCCGTCATCAACTAAAATTTCTTGCATGTTCCAAACCCTATCTAAGAACTTGCTACATCCACGAATGCTATCAACAGACCATGGAGCAGTTTGGTCGAATGGACCCATGAACATTTCGTATACGCGTAATGTATCTGCACCATATTCATTTACAACATCATCAGGATTTACAACATTTCCTTTAGATTTGCTCATTTTTTCTCCATTAGATCCTAAAATCATTCCATGAGAAGTACGTTTTGCATATGGTTCTTTGGTTGGAACAACTCCAATATCATATAAGAACTTGTGCCAAAATCTTGAATACAACAAGTGTAGGGTAGTATGCTCCATTCCACCGTTATACCAATCAACAGGAGACCAGTACTCTAATGCTTCTTTAGAAGCTAAAGCTTTGTCGTTGTGTGGGTCCATGTATCTTAAGAAATACCAAGATGAACCAGCCCATTGTGGCATTGTATCTGTTTCTCTTGTTGCAGGACCACCACAGTGAGGACATGTAGTTTCAGTCCATTCTGTATGTTTTGCAAGTGGAGATTCACCGTTTTCGCCGGGCTCATAATCTTTTACATCTGGTAAAACAAGTGGCAATTGGTCTTCTGGAACTGGAACCCAACCACATTTATCACAGTGAACCATTGGAATTGGTTCGCCCCAATAACGTTGACGAGAGAATACCCAATCACGTAATTTATAGTTAACTTTCTTTGTTCCGATTCCTTTTTCTTCAATCCATGAAATCATCTTAGCAATTGCATCTTGCTTATTCATTCCATTTAAGAAATCAGAATTAATATGAACTCCGTCACCAGAATAAGCTTCTTTAGAAACATCTCCTCCTTCAATTACAGGAACGATGTTTAATCCGAATTTTGTAGCAAAAGCATAGTCTCTTTCATCATGTGCTGGAACAGCCATTATTGCACCAGTACCATAAGTAATTAAAACATAATCTGAAACCCAAATTGGAATTTCCTTTCCTGTTGCAGGGTTTATAGCTTTAATTCCTTTAATTTCAACACCTGTTTTATCTTTATTTAATTCAGAACGCTCAAAATCAGATTTTAAACTTGCAGCTGTTTGATAAGCTTTGATTTCGTCTAAGTTTGTGATTTTATCTTTTAACTTTTCAATAATATGGTGTTCTGGAGCAACAACCATGTAAGTAGCACCAAATAAAGTATCTGGTCTAGTTGTGTAAACTCTTAATTTTTCATCAGAATCAGCTATACTAAAATCAAGTTCAGCACCTTCGCTTCTTCCAATCCAGTTTCTTTGTTGAATTTTAATCTTCTCAAGAAAATCAACATCGTCCAAATCATCAATTAATCTTTGGGCATAATCTGTAATCTTAAGCATCCATTGGCTCTTTTCTTTTTGAACAACTGGGCTACCGCATCTCTCACAAACGCCATTTACAACTTCCTCGTTAGAAAGACCAACCTTACAGCCAGTACAGAAGTTAATTGGCATAGTTGCCTTATATGCTAAACCATGTTTATATAATTGAATAAAAATCCATTGAGTCCATTTGTAATACTCTGGATCTGTTGTATTTATAACTCTTGACCAATCAAAAGAAAAACCAATTGATTTCAATTGTCTTGTGAAGTTTGCTATATTTTGTTCTGTAACAATCTTTGGATGAATGTGGTTCTTAATTGCAAAGTTTTCAGCAGGCAATCCAAAAGCGTCAAATCCTATTGGAAACAATACATTATAGCCTTGCATTCTTCTTTTTCTTGCAACAATATCCATTGCAGTATAAGATCTTGGATGACCAACATGCAATCCTTGTCCAGATGGATATGGAAATTCTATTAAACCATACCATTTTTTCTTAGAAGAATTATTTTCTGCGTGAAAAGTTCCTTCTTTTTCCCATTTATTTTGCCATTTTTTTTCTATTTCTTTATAATTATATGACATGAAAAATCTTCCTTTCTCTGTAAATATGCAAGTATTATATCACAAAAGAGTTGAAAAAGAAACTGAAAAAACGCAAATATTTTAGCTGTCTGTAGATTTTATTTATACTTATTATACAAATAGAATAAGAAATATTTATTAATAGTAAAAATTAGTTGTAAAATTTAAAATATAAACAAAAATAATTCATTAAATTAATAAAATTATTGATATACAATCATTTATTAAAATATGAATTATTTACGCATTTTTTTGTTTAACTTTAGGATAAGGAATATACTCATCAGTTCTATATAATAGATAATCTACACTTGTTTCATAAAAATCTGCAAGTTTTGATAGTAACTCTAAAGGTATACTTCTTTTCTCGAGCTCGTAGTAAGAATAAGCAACTTGAGAAATATTAAGAAGGCTACTAAGTTGTTTTTGAGTTAAATCATGGTCTTCTCTTAAAATTTTTATACGTGTTTCCATATTATAAACTCCTTTTATAAAAAATTGGAAAAATTTACTATAAAAAAATTATATGATAAAACAAAACGTTATAATGATTTTTAAAACAAATTGTTATAAAATTAATATAAATGTTATGAAAAGAAGAAAAATGAAGGAGATACATATGAAGACATTGAATAATGATAAAAAAAGACGGAATAACATTAATATCACTGGTAATCACAATAGTAGTTTTATTAATACTAGCAGGAGTGAGTATTAATGCTGTTGTTGGAGGTGATGGAGTAATAAAGAGTACACAGGAATCTGCGAAGTTAACAGAAGAAAGCGAAGCAAAAAAAATAATGAATAAAGTTGTTCTAGAATATTATTTGGCAAGAAACGGAGAAACATTATGATATAATACTCCATCAAACAAGGCTGAAAATTGTGGAAAAGGCAGAAGGAGTTCTAAGATTTGGTTAAACTACACATGCGGGCAAAAATGAAAAAATAGTTTGGTTACAGCATTAAATTATTTTAAATAATTATTTAAACACAAAAATATGCTTATTCCCGACCACTTTTAATACACTAGTATTAAAAAGTGGTCGGGAAGCTTGCGTTTTTGAAAAGTATAATACAACATAATAATATTGATTGTATGAAAAAATATATAAAAGAGAAAATTAGGAAAAATATATATGCAAAAGGTAAAACATATAAAAAAATCTCGTTAAGTCTTGTACTTAATGATAATACTCATAGTTTAACTATATATATACCTAGCCAATTATAGGTATTTTTATTTGTATGATTTCACATTAGAATTAAAAATTACTTTTATATAACAATTACTTTTTTATCTTGATTTTTATATTTTTTTTGCTATAATTATTTCAGTTAATTTATCATTAAGTAGAATAATTAATGATTATAGGATAACATAGGAGGACAAAAAAGTATGAGAACAAAAGAAATGAGAGGAATTACTTTAATTGCTTTAGTAATAACAATTGTAATAATAATGATATTAGCGGGTGTAACTATTAATCTGGTAGTTGGAAATAACAATTTGTTTGATAAGGCAAAGAGTACACAAAAAATACAAACAGAAGCATTAGAACTTGAAAAGGTAGATATACAGGTTGAGAGTAAGAAAGTTGACTTGGATACATATTTGGAACAAATAAGTACTGGGAAGAAGAATTATAATTTAAGTTCTAAAGAAAAAGTAGATGAAAAAAATGCAGAGATAATAGTAAATGATGAATATAAATTTTTAGTAAAAGATAAGGAAAACGGAGATGTAGAAATAATATATGATGGAATTGCAAAAGCAGACGATTTGACGATATCTTCAAAAAATGGAACATATACGTATCCAAATAGCGGAACATTTGAAGTAACAAATAACACATCAAGAGGGGAGCTGACAGTAAGCTCAGATGCTTCAAACATAGCAACAGCATCTATTGAGGGAAATACAATAACAGTAAAACCAGAAACGGTAGCTGGAAAGGCTAATATAATAGTAAGAAGTTCAGCAAATGGAGAGTACGCAGAAAACAAAGTAATACATGTGGCAACAGTTAAAAATGGAACAATAGAATTAGAAGCAATTCCATACGATGGAGTATATGATGGACAAGCACATAATGCATTTACGAGTATAAGTACAAACCCAAGTGATGTCAAATTAGAATATTCATTAGACGGAAACGAATACAATGAAGAAATGCCAACAATAACGAACACATCAGAGTTTACAGTAACAGTAAAGGCAAGTAAAGAAGGCTATAAGACACAAATAACAACAGAAACAATAAGAATAAATAAGGCAGAAGGAAAATTAACATTATCATCAACAGATGGAACATATACATATCCAACAAGTGGAACGTTTACAGTAAGCGGAAATACAGGAGCATTAAGTGTTAGTTCTAATAACGATAATATAGCAATAGTAAGTATAAATGGAAATACAGTAACAGTAAAGCCGGGAACGACAGCCGGAAAAGCAACAATAACGGTAACGAGTGCAGAAGCAAACAATTATAAAAAAAAGACAGCAACTCATGAAGCAACAGTACAAAATGGAACAATAAAAATAAATGCAACACCTTACACAGGTACGTACGATGGAAAAGCACACAATGCATTTACGAGCGTAACAACTGATCCAAGTGATGCAACAATAGAATATTCAATTGATGGAGGAAGTTATTCATCGACAATACCAACAATAATGAATACTTCATTATTTACAGTAACAATAAAAGCAAGCAAGGCAGGGTACAAGACACAAACGAAAACAGAAACAGTAAAAGTAAATAAGGCAGAAGGGAAATTAACATTGTCAGCGACGAGTGAAACAATAACATATCCAAGTAACGCAACTTTTACAGTAAGTGGAAATACAGGAACATTAAGTGTTTCTTCAAATAATAACAATATAGCAACAGCAAGTGTAAGTGGAAATACTGTAACAGTAAAATCGGGAACAACCGCGGGAAAGGCAATAATAACAGTAACAAGTGCAGAAGCAAGCAATTATACAGCAAAATCAGCAACATATACTGCAACAGTAAATAATGGAACAATAAGCTTAAGTGCAACACCATATAATGGAACATATGATGGAAAAGCACATAATGCATTAACAAATGTAAGTGCAAATCCAAGTGATGCAAAAATAGAGTATTCAATAAATGGAGGCACATATAGTACGACAATGCCAACAATAACAAATGTTTCATCATTTACAGTAACAGTAAGAGCAAGCAAAGCTGGATATACAACTAAAGTTATAACCGAAACTACAAAAATAAATAAGGCAAGTGGAACTTTAAAACTTTCCGCAACCAGTGGAACTTCAACAAACTTTAATAATGTAACTTTTTCGGTAAGCGGTAATACAGGTTCACTAAGCGTTTCTTCATCAAATTCGAAGTTTGCGACTGCAAGCATAAGAGGAAACACTGTAACTGTAAAACCTATTATGGCAGGTTCTGCTACTATAACAGTAACAAGTGCAGCTACAGCAAACTACACTGCGGCATCGGCAACATATAAAATAACAATAAATGGTGCTCCTTTCACTGCAAGCTCGGGAGTAGGATATTACACAGATGTAAATAGCGATGGAGTCGCAGACGGTGTAATATTTGTAGATTTAAAGAATGGTGCAAGTGGAACTTGGGAAGGCCAGTCATACAATTATGCAGCTGTTTCTGGTACAAAAAGTTATAAAATAGTTCAGAAAAATTATAACGGTCCATTTGGAACAAAAGATGTACTACAACCTTCTGGTTCTGGAAACAAGAGATTCCATGTAATGGCATTAAAAGACGTAGACTCTAATAAATATGATTTCTGGGGTGCACAAAGCAAAAGTGGTAATGGCTGGACAGTACCACCTTGGAGTGCATGGGCAGCATTTGCAGCTAAAATGGGACTTAGTATGTCTGGTAGCGGAAACTATGGTCAATTCAAAATGAGCTATATTTACTGGTCATCAGAATCGTTTAAAGGAATGTTCTTTGATCAAAATACATATGGATGTTACGTAAGATTTGATGGTAACGGAAGAGCAGCTTTTGGTGATGGTGTCGCTGAAAGCAACTGGTGTTATGTTAGATTACAAACAACGTTCTAAAGAAAATTGTATAAATGACAAAACTATAAAAATATAACGGATAATTAAAAAGAACCATAATTATTAAAAATAATGTAAAAATATCATAAATTTAATAATTATTGTTCTTTTTTTTGTAATAATTTTACTTGCTAACAATTAAATATGTACCTTTAGTATTTTAGAATGTTGAGTAATTTTATTAGTTTTATAAAGTGACAATCTATATAGTGACATAGAAATTTGCTAACTTAGAGAGTAATTTTTAAGGGAATACTTCTTTTTTCGAGTTAATAATAAGAATAAGCAACCTGTGAACAATACTTAGTTGTTTCGGGATTAAATCATTATATTCTTTTAAACCTTTTATACATATTTACATAATTATTAAATTCCGTTTATATTGAATAAATTTATTTTATATAGTATAATACCACCCGAAGGGTGTGATTTTATGGACATTAATAATTTGACTGAAAATGTATTAAGAAGAATGCCTGCAAATTTAACTCAAATTGAACAAGCAAGGTACATTTATTTGCAATTAGGCAAATTGTTTACATTTGACGAGAAATACTGGCTTGGAAATAGTAAAACCAGAAGGATGATATATAGGTCAGCAAGAAAAATACGAACGCCTAAAGATTTGAAGAGTAACAAGGTTATATGTGTATCACTTACAAACACATATAATAGCTTACTTCAAAGAATTGGAATAGAGGCTGAAGCTGTTCATGCGGAAGATGATTTACATGTTTATTCAATTTTCAAAATAGATGGGGTTGAATATGAGGCGGATTTACAAAGAGATATGAAATTCATACAAGCTCATAGGAAAACAAGACTATTTGGGAGAGAGCCAGATTATTCAACAAGAAAATTAATTTCAGACGAACAAATGCAAGAAATGGATGAAAAGTTTGGCTATACATATGAGGGAGACGAATATTTAGCTATATTGATAGATAGGCTTAGGGATAAATTAGAACTGATACCGAACATGGAACAAAAAATGAAATATGCACTTCAAAAAATTGAGGGTTTTATGTCTGGTACTGATATGGGCTTTGTAGAAAAAATGCTATATTATGAGATAATTTTACCCGATGTTTTTAGTACAAAGGAAGCTAAAAAAGTTCAAATTATGGATATGTATGTTGAAGAAGATGGGGAGAGAAAATATACCTGTTGTATATCTGCAAACAAAGAAAAAAATGAGTATGTGAGATATATTTATTCGGAAAAAACGGGAACATTTTTACCTATTGAGGAAAAAGAACTAATAAAACTTATGGAAAATGGGCTTAGAACTGTTGGAAATAAAAAGATACAAGGAATGAAAAAAGTTTCAAAGGTAGAGGAGGAAAGTAGATAATAATGAATAAAGAAGAAAAATTAGAAAAGAAAAAAATGAGCACGGTAAAAAAAGTTATATTATCGGTATTACTAGTATTAATACTTGCAATAGTAAGTTTTATAATTTATGAGGTGGCAACAGTAAACAACACATATTATATTGGTGAAAAAAATTTACAAATACCAGTATTCGTATATCATGATATAGTTGAGGACGAATCGCAAATAGAATATGATAATATGAAAACAAAAGAAAAAAAATTTGAAAAACAGATGACAGGACTTATGAAATTGGGTTACAAACCAATAAGTTATGAAGACCTAGTAGCATATAAAAATGGAGAGAAGGCAATACCAAAATGGAGCTTTTTAGTAACTTTTGACGATGGATATACAGGAGTGTACAAATATGCATTCGAGATTGCAAAAAAATATAACATTCCAATGACATCATTCGAAATAAGTGATACAGTTGGAACAAATGGATATTATACATGGGAACAAGCAAAAGAAATGAAAGAAAGTGGACTAATGTCAATCTATCTTCATGGTTATACACATACACAATATGATAAAGAAACTCCAGAAAGATTGCTTTCAGACACTAATAAGGCTCAAGAAGATTTGGAAAATAATCTAGAAGATAATAACATTTTAAAAGTATTTACGTATCCATATGGATTATATACAAATGCAGAAAGAGACACTTTATGGCAGGCTGGATATGTACAAAATTTGACTGATAATAGGATAAACTTAAGTGACAAACTTGATTTATCTGGA
>OHAF01003073.1_pt1 | contig 11380 bp, 10 predicted proteins | sample 1577041 | NCBI WGS metagenome assembly OHAF01 (sample SAMEA3541495, study PRJEB24748) | human gut metagenome | biome: human gut; feature: human-associated habitat; material: faeces | place: China | collected 2012
CCGCCAATTCGCCTATCGCAACCGAAACGCCGCCCGCGCCGAAGTCGTTGCAGCGTTTTATCATACGGCAGGCAGTGGGGTTTCTGAAAAGCCTTTGCAGCTTTCTTTCCTCGGGAGCGTTGCCCTTTTGCACCTCTGCACCGCAGCTTTCAAGCGATTTTAAGGTGTGCGATTTTGAAGCCCCTGTAGCGCCGCCGCAGCCGTCGCGCCCCGTTGAGCCGCCGAGAAGTATTACGGTATCGCCCGGAGCCGGAGTTTCGCGCCTTACATTGCGGGCAGGCGCCGCGGCTATAACCGCACCTATTTCCATACGCTTTGCGGCGTATCCGTCATGATATATTTCATCCACAATTCCCGTAGCCAAGCCTATCTGATTACCGTAAGAGGAATAACCGTCCGCCGCGGTGGTAACAATTTTTCTTTGCGGCAGCTTACCCGGCAGCGTTTCAGATACCTTTTTAAGCGGGTCGGCAGCGCCTGTTACGCGCATGGCACCGTAAACATAGGATCTGCCCGAAAGCGGATCGCGTATTGCACCGCCTATGCAGGTTGCCGCCCCGCCGAACGGCTCTATTTCGGTGGGGTGATTGTGGGTCTCGTTTTTAAAGAGCAGCAGCCAGTCCTCGTCCTTGCCGTCTACATTCACCTTTATTTTAACGGTGCAGGCGTTTATTTCTTCCGATTCGTCCAGCTTTTCAAGGCAGCCCTTGGCTTTTAAATATTTAACCGCAACGGTTGCAATATCCATAAGGCAAACGGGTTTTGTTCTGCCAAGCTCCTTGCGCATTGCAAGATAATCATTATACGCGCTCTGCAGCAGCTCATCCTCGAAAACCGCGCCGTCTATATGAGTTAGGAATGTGGTATGGCGGCAGTGATCCGACCAGTATGTATCAATCATTCTGATTTCGGTCATAGTGGGGTCGCGGTGCTCGGACTTAAAATAATCCTGACAGAATTTAATATCGTCCGTGTCCATTGCAAGCCCGTATTTGCTTACAAAATCGGCAAGACCTTTATTATCAAGCGAGGTAAACCCGTCAAGCGTTGCCACCGATTCGGGTATATTGTATTTTAATGCAAGCGTTTGCGGCTTTTCAAGCGCCGCCTCGCGCGCCTCAACGGGATTTATAACATACTTTTTAATCGCTTTCAGCTCGTCCGCGGTAATATCGCCGTAAAGCATATAAACCTTTGCCGTGCGGATAAGCGGTCTGTCGCCCCTTGATATAAGCTGAATACCCTGCGCGGCGGAGTCTGCGCGCTGGTCGAACTGACCCGGAAGATATTCTACAGCGAAAACCGCCGCGCCGTCGTTTTCAAGACACGAATAGGTATTATCAAGCTGCGGCTCTGAAAAAACGGTGTTTACCGCGTAATCAAAAAGCTCTTTTGTTATATTTTCCGCGTCATAGCGGTTAATTACGCGAAGTGATGTAACGCTTTTTATCTGCACAAGCGTGTTTATATCGTTAAGCAGTGCTCTTGCCTCTGCCGCAAGCTCCCTTTTCTTTTCTGTAAATATACGGTATACCATATCAGTTTTCCTTTCCGGCGTTAAGCGCCTTTAAGCCTATATCCCTGCGGTAAAACGCATTTTCAAACGAAATTTTTTCTGCCTTTTTATAAGCCGCGCAAAGCGCCTCTTCAAGCGTGGGGGCGGTTGCGGTAACGCCTAACACCCTGCCGCCGGAGGTTACAAGCCTGCCGTCCTTATTTTCCGCGCCTGCAACGAAAACGCTGTCCTTTACGCTTTCGTCCATTTTAATTTCAAAGCCCTTTTGGTAAGATACGGGGTACCCGCCCGAAGCTATTATAACGCATGCGGCGGCACCGTTTTTAAAGCGAACCTCGGTATTTTTCAGCGTACCGTTCGTAACCGCGCGCATTACCATGAAAAGGTCGCTTTCAAGCAGGGGCAAAACCACCTGCGTTTCGGGGTCGCCGAAACGGCAGTTGTATTCTATTACTTTAGGGCCGTCTGCCGTTAGCATAAGCCCGAAATAAAGGCAACCCTTAAAGGTGCGCCCCTCTGCATTCATGGCGTTTACAGTGGGTAAAAAGATTTTTTCCATACACTGCTTTGCAACTTCGGGGGTGTAGTAAGGGTTCGGCGCTATTGTTCCCATACCGCCTGTGTTAAGGCCTTTATCCCCGTCCAGCGCGCGTTTGTGGTCCATTGAGGAAACCATGGGAACTACCGTTTCCCCATCCGGAAATGAAAGCACGGATACCTCGGGGCCTGTTAAAAATTCTTCTATAACAATTTTTTCGCCGCTTTTGCCGAAAACCTTATCTTCCATAATATCGCGCACGGCGCGTTTTGCGTCTTCCCGCGTTTCGGCAATAATTACGCCCTTACCGAGCGCCAAGCCGTCCGCCTTAATAACAGCAGGCAGCGGCGCTGTTTCAAGGTATAAAAGAGCGCTTTCGGGGTTATCGAAAACCTCGTAAGCGGCAGAGGGTATGCCGTATTTTTTCATAAGATTTTTTGAAAAAACTTTGCTGCCCTCAATAATCGCCGCCTTTTTATCGGGTCCGAAACAGGGTATACCCGCCTTTGTAAGCTCATCCACCGCGCCGAGGCACAGCGGGTCATCCGGCGCCACCACCGCGTAATCGATTTTATTTTCGATCGCAAATTTAACCTGCGCCGCTATATCGGTAGCGCCGATATTTACGCAAACCGCATCCTCGGCAATTCCGCCGTTGCCGGGCAGCGCGTAAAGCTCGGTTATCTCTTTGCTTTCCTTAAGCTTTTTAATAATGGCGTGCTCTCTCCCGCCGCCGCCTATAACCATTACCCTCATTTGAAAAACTCCTTATCAGTGGTGGAAAAGCCTCATGCCCGTAAACGCCATTGCAATGCCGTATTTATTGCAGCAATCAATTACAATGTCGTCACGAATTGAGCCGCCCGGCTCTGCAATATAGGAAACTCCGCTTTTATGCGCGCGCTCTATATTATCGTCAAACGGGAAAAATGCGTCAGACCCTAAAGCTACGCCCGAAATGCCCGATAAATAATTCTTTATTTCCTCATCGGTCAGCGGTTCGGGGCGTGTTTTAAAGTATTTCTGCCATATTCCGTCGGCGCAAACATCCTCTTCGTTGCGGTTTATAAAGCCGTCTATAATATTATCGCGGTCGGGGCGTCTTATATCGTCCTTAAACGGCAGCTCAAGCACGCGGTCATACTGCCGCAAAAACCAAGTATCAGCCTTTGAGCCTGCAAGGCGGGTGCAATGCACACGCGACTGCTGACCCGCGCCCACGCCTATCGCCTGACCTTCAAACGCAAAGCAGACGGAATTCGACTGGGTGTATTTAAGGGTTATAAGCGAAATTATAAGGTCACGGCGGGCGCTTTCGGGAATATTTTTATTCTCCGTTACAATATTATTAAGCAGTGAATTATCAATTTTAAAATTATTTCTGCCCTGCTCGAAGGTTATGCCGAAAACCTGCTTGCGCTCTGTCGGTTCGGGGATATATTCGGGGTCTATTTCAACTATATTGTAATTTCCCTTTTTTTTGGATTTGAGTATTTCAAGAGCCTCTTTTTCGTATCCGGGAGCAATTATACCGTCGGAAACCTCATGTTTTATAAGCAGTGCCGTGGGAACGTCACATATGTCTGAGAGCGCTATCCAATCGCCGAAGGACGACATTCTGTCTGTGCCCCTTGCTCTTGCATAAGCTGATGCGAGAGGGGAGAGAACCGCATCGTCGTCAACCCAGTAAATTTTTCTGAGCGTATCGGAGAGCGGCAAGCCGACAGCCGCGCCTGCAGGGCTGACATGCTTAAAGGAAGCAGCCGCAGGAAGACCGATGGCGGATTCCAATTCTTTTACAAGCTGATAGCTGTTCAGCGCGTCGAGAAAGTTAATGTAGCCGGGTCTGCCGTTTAAAACGGTAACCGGTAAGTCTCTGCCGTCCGCCATAAAAATTTTAGACGGCTTTTGGTTTGGGTTACAGCCGTATTTAAGTTCGATCTCTTTCATTTCAGACCTCCGTAAAGTCACTTCTTAATTGTTTTTGTTGATGATTCTTTGGGTGTATTCGTTTGTTTCAATGTCAATAAATCTTACGAAAAGCGAAACCTTGTTGTCCGCGTTGAGATTTTCCCAGATAAGCTTTGTAAGAGTATCAATATCCGTGTCGGGAAGCTCAAGCGTTTTCGGCTCACCTTCAAAGCTCGGAAGGGGATTTCCGTCGCATTTATAAGTGTGGATAAATTTTGCTTTACCGCAGAGTGGATTTTGATACGCATAGGTGTATCTCTGACAAGAGCTGCCGTCGCCGTCTGCCGATTTAAGGATTGACATGGCATAGTTCATTTCGCCGTTGTCTATGTGGATAATGCCCGATATTCTCGGCGTGAAATTAGGAGCGTCATCCTCAAACTCTCTTGTGCGAAGCGACTGCTCAAAGGTCATCTGCTTGTCCATAAGCTCATAAATTGTATCGGTCTGGTCGCCGTTTGTAACAATAGTTTTGTTACCGAGAACTCTTACGGGAGCGTAGATGATAAGGTGGGGGTCAACCATCTTGGACTCGTCGAAAGCCTGAGTGCGAATACCGTCGCCGTCCTCAACGAACACACGGTTCCTGCTGTTCTCGCTTCTGCCCATAATGAAATAAGCCATAACAGCCTTTTTGCCGTCCGCGCTCTTTCCTATCATAATTCCCCTACCGTGATATGCGAGAGAATTAAGCTCTTCCTTAATCGATTTTATCTCCATGAAGCAATATCCTTTCAAAATTTATTAAAATGAACCGAGATAACATTCGGTAATATAATTTTGTGAAACCTTGCCGCCTTTTTCATGTTTTGAAAAAGCATTTTCAAGTTCACAAACAAAGCCGTCATAGCCGCTGTCATCACGCCGCGGCGCATACGAACGGGAAAGAACGTCGCCGATAAACTGTTCCTTTGTGACAAATCTCTTATTTTCAAGTCTTAAAAAATCGGTGTTTTTAAAATATTCGTTTCTTAAAAATGAGTTGCCGTCAAAGTCGTCATAACCCGTCTGAACATGACCGCTTCGGTAGCAGTCGCAATATTTCATACAGATTTTGTTGCGCTCTTCTTCAAGACTGTTCTGACATCTTGAATTCCACACGATAGCAAGGTGTCCGTCATGAGTTAATATCCGTCGGCACTCCGCCTTGAACCTCGCCTTATCGAACCAATGAAACGCTTGTGCAACGGTTATCAGGTTAATACTTTTGGCGTTAAGCGTTGTGCTTTCCGCTGAGGCAACAACCGTTTTTACCTTGTCGCCCAAAGCTTTTTTGAGAACCGAGAGCATATCCGAGTTAGGTTCAACCGCCGTTACGCTCCACGGCTTTTTGAGCAGCGCAGATGTAAAAATGCCTGTGCCTGCGCCTATATCAGCCACGGCTTCGGCGTTAGTCATTTCGTAAAGCCAATCAATAAGCTTTTCGGGATATGACGGACGATACTTTGAATAAAGCTCCGCCTTACCCGTGAATTTGTTCTCATTCATTGCAGTATGTCCTGCCGTTTTCGATTTTTACTTTACCTGAGCACATAAGCTCGACCGACTCGGGGAGAATTTTCCACTCCGCCTGCTCCATAACGCGTTTTTGAAGTGTCTCGGGAGTGTCATTTTCCTCAACATAAACTGCCCTTTGCATAATAATCGGTCCGCCGTCGGGAATCTCGTTTACTATATGCACCGTAGCGCCCGTAACCTTAACGCCCTTTTTTAGAGCTGCCTCGTGAACATGAAGCCCATAGAAGCCCTCACCGCAAAACGACGGTATAAGCGACGGGTGAATGTTTATGATTCGGTTTTCGTACTTTTTTGTGAACTCCTTTGAGAGTATTGACATAAAGCCTGCAAGAACAATTAACTGAATATCGTTTTCTTCGAGATTTTTTAAAATCTCTTCTTCAAATCTTTCCTGGCTTCCGAGCTCTTTTTTTGAGCATACAACGGATTTTATACCGTGATTTTCGGCTCTTTTGAGCGCGTATGCAGTCTTTGAGGAGGACACCATCAAAACTATCTCGCCATGCGGTATCTTACCGTTTTCCTGAGCGTTTATAAGAGCCTCGAAATTTGTTCCGCCGCCGGAAACAAAGACGGCTATTTTTGTCTTTAGCATATTTTAACACCGTCTTCGCCGCTTGCGGTTTCACCTATGATATATGCATCTGTGCCGCTTTCGCGAAGGATTCTTACAGCCCTGTCGGCGTCCTCGGGGGCAACTGTTATGCTCATTCCCACGCCCATATTAAAGGTGTTGAACATATCTCTTTCCGGAATGTTGCCGGTTTTTTCGATAATATCGAATACGGGGAGTATTTTAAGAGCTTTTTTCTCGATAACAGCGGTTATGCCTTCCGGTAGGCTTCTCGGAATATTCTCATAAAAGCCGCCGCCGGTTATGTGCGATACAGCCTTAATTTTAACTTCCTTTGCGAGCGCAAGCACGGGCTTTACATATATCTCGGTGGGAGTTAAAAGAGCCTCGCCTATGGTCGAGCCGAGCTCGTCATACGTCTTATCTATACCGCCCTTGTCAAAATCGAATACCTTTCTGACAAGCGAAAATCCGTTTGAATGTACGCCGCTTGAGGGCAGGGCGATTATAACGTCGCCGGCCTTTACCGATTTGTTGTCAAATACATCGGGCTTGTTAACTATGCCTACCGTGAATCCGGCAAGGTCGTAGTCGTCCTCGGGCATCATACCGGGATGCTCGGCTGTTTCACCGCCTATGAGAGCACAGCCGGCTCTGACGCAGCCTTCTGCAACGCCCGATACTATTGATGCTATCTTTTCGGGATAGTTTTTTCCGCAAGCGATGTAATCAAGGAAGAAAAGAGGTTTTGCACCACAGCAGATAACGTCGTTTACGCACATTGCAACGCAGTCTATGCCTATGGTGTCGTGTTTGTCTAAAAGCATAGCGATTTTAAGCTTTGTGCCTACGCCGTCGGTGCCGCTTACGAGTATCGGCTCCGAGCACATCTCATCCTTGAGGTCAAAGAGTCCGCCGAAGCCGCCTATATCCGACATTGCTCCCGAGGTGAGAGTCCTTTTGATATGCTGTTTCATAAGCTCAACTGACTTGTATCCGGCGGTTATGTCAACACCGGCAGCCTTGTAGCTCTCGGAAAAGCTCTTTTCCATTATAAATTCTCCTTTTCATTCTTTTCGCTTATCTTCTTTTCAAACTGAGTTTTGTTGGTGTCGGCAGGTATTTCTATCGGATACTTGCCGTTGAAGCAGGCGGCACAGAAGTCAAGCTTGCAGCCGTCGGCAAGTTCAAAGACGTGTTCTTCGCTGAGAAATCCGAGCGAATCCGCACCGATTATTTCGCGGATTTCATCTATTGAATGGTTGTTTGCTATAAGGTTTTCGGCCGAGTCTATATCCGTTCCGAAATAGCACGGATGCCTGAACGGGGGAGCCGAAACGCGCACGTGGACCTCTTTTGCCCCTGCGTCGCGGAGCTGTTTAACTATTCTCGCACTTGTTGTTCCTCGGACTATTGAGTCGTCTATCATAACAACTCTTTTGCCCTTTACTGTGGAACCTATCACATTGAGCTTTATCCTGACATCGCTTTCGCGCTGCTCCTGAGTCGGCTGTATAAACGACCTGCCTATATATTTGTTTTTGATAAAGCCCATACCGTAAGGGATTCCCGATTTTTTGGCATATCCCATTGCGGCGTCAAGACCGCTGTCGGGTACACCTATGACAACGTCGGCGTCAACGGGATGCTCTTCGGCGAGAAATTCTCCGGCCTTCTGTCGTGCCAAGTGAACCGAAGCACCCTCGATAACGGAATCGGGACGTGCGAAATATATATATTCAAATACGCAAAGAGCCTTTTTGCGGTCGGAGCAATGACCCTCTATTGAGCGCATACCGTATTTGTCGATAACCACTATTTCGCCGGGGCGCACATCGCGTACATATTCTGCACCGAGAGTGGATAAAGCACAAGATTCGGAAGCGAATATCGTTTTACCGCCCTTTTTGCCTATGCAAAGCGGACGAAATCCGAGCGGGTCACGCGCCGCTATGAGCTTTGACGGCGACATTATGATAAGAGAATAAGCTCCCTTTAGGCGGTACATTGCCGAAAAGACCGCCGCCTCAATTGACGGAGCGGCAATTCGCTCCTTGGTTATGATGTATGAAATAACCTCGGTGTCGCTTGTCGAGTGAAAAATCGAACCGCTCATCTCAAGTTCTCTGCGAAGCTCGGCGGCGTTTGTAAGATTGCCGTTGTGAGCGAGAGCCATGCTGCCCTTTATGTGGTTTACTACCATCGGCTGCGCGTTCTCTCGTGAGCCGCCTCCCGTGGTACCGTAGCGGACGTGACCGACAGCCATTTGCCCCATACCGAGCGAAGCAAGTTTTTCACGGCTGAACACGTCATTTACAAGCCCCGCATCCTTGTAGCAGTTAATAACGCCGTCGTCATTTACCGCTATTCCGCAGCTCTCCTGACCGCGGTGTTGAAGTGCAAAGAGCGCATAATATGCCGCGGACGCCACGTCTGCGGTCTCTTCGGAGTATATACCGAAAACGCCGCACTCCTCATGAATACTGTCAAACATATAATACCTCGTAAATTGCTTTTGTAAACTGCTTAGTCTTTAAGGCCGAGACGACGGAATACTTCGTTGTAAGCTTCTTCCACATTGCCGAGATCGCGGCGGAAGCGGTCCTTATCGAGCTTCTCGTTTGTCTTGACATCCCAGAGACGGCAAGTGTCGGGCGATATTTCGTCGGCAAGGATTATTGTGCCGTCGGGAAGTCTGCCGAATTCGATTTTAAAGTCAATAAGCTTCATTCCGGCAGAGAGAAAATACTTTTTGAGGCACTCGTTTACTTTTCTTGTGTAATTCTTTATTGTGTCGATTTCGTCCTGAGTCGCAAGTCCGAGTGCGAGCGCATAATCGTCGTTGATAAACGGATCGCCGAGCTCATCGTTTTTGTAGCTGAATTCAAGAATGGGGCAGAGGAGCTCTTTTCCCTCGGGAACGCCCATTCTCTTTGAAAAGCTGCCTGCGGCCACATTTCTTACTATTACCTCAAGCGGAACTATTGAAACCTTTTTAACGGCGGTTTCGCGGTCGCTGAGCTCTTTTATAAAATGAGTGGGAACTCCGTCTTTTTGGAGCAGACCGAATACATAGTTTGACATTTTGTTGTTAACTACGCCCTTACCCATTATGGTGCCTTTTTTCTCGCCGTTAAAAGCGGTTGCGTCGTCTTTATAATCAACTATTACAACGCCGTCCTCATCTGTTGCAAAAACCTTTTTTGCCTTACCCTCATAGAGCTGTTCAAGCTTTTTCATAATTTGTATATCTCCTTCTGTTTTAGTTTTTAAATTGATTTGAAATTATATCATCTTTTTCACGGACCGCTTCGGCCATTTCTTTTCTCATACCGCGCAGCTTCTCCCGAAGAGAGTCGTCGGAGAGAGCAAGCATTTGAGCCGCGAGAATTGCGGCGTTTTTGCCTCCGCCCAAAGCCACCGTGGCTACGGGAATGCCGGACGGCATCTGTACCGTGGCCAAAAGTGCGTCGAGTCCGCCGAATGACGAACCCACCGGAACGCCTATTACCGGTAAAACGGTGTTGGCGGCAAGCACTCCGCCGAGATGAGCCGCCATACCGGCTATTGAAATTATAACTCCGAATCCGTTTTGCTCGGCGTTCTTTGAAAAGGCCGACGCCTCGTCCGGTGTGCGGTGTGCCGACATCACGTGAACCTCAAAGGGTATTTCGAGCTTTTTAAGCTCGGTTGCCGCTTTTTCGGCTGTGGGCAGATCGCTGTCAGAGCCCATGATTATTGCAACTTTTTTCATCTTTTGTTCCTCCGGAAAAATATAAAGCGGCGTAGTTTTATACTACGCCGTTCTTTAATAATACATTTTTTCGCAAATATTGCGTTTTTTCATTTTTGCCGCACCTATTTTGCTGCGGTATAATTTTGCACAACGGCAGAGTATTTGCGAATTCATCAAATCATTTCCGTAAAGGCTTTTGATAAAAAGCATTCTTATACCTCCGTCAGCACAAAAACTATACTGTAATTTTACTTTTTACGACAGAAAAAATCAATACCAAAAACCGCGGAATTTCAAAATTGGATACATCAACAAGTATCACAAAATAAAGTAATGCCGTTTGTCTAAAATGACAAGTGCGTCTTACTTTTCGGAAACGGCCTCGGCGGCATTTTCAACGTGCGAGCTTTTTGTCTGCCCGTTGAGCCAATCTGTGATGTCTTTGGTTACGGCGGCACGGTCGATTTCGTTAAGCAGCTCATGTCTGTCGCCGGGGTAAAGCTTCATTTCGACCGAACTATGCCCGGTCTTTTTCAATGTCATGAATACCTCATTTACACCCTTGCCGTATTCGCCGACAGGGTCGTTTTCGCCGGCAATTAAAAATATCGGCTTATCATTCGGAACCGCGCGGTACCAGTCCTTGCCCGAGATTTGCTTCAAAAGCGAAAACAGAGTTTCAAAGCCGTTTGCGGTAAAGACAAAGCCGCAGTAGTCGTCGTCTATGTATTTTTTAACCTCTCCCTTGTCCTTCGAAAGCCAGTCGAATTGTGTTTCGTTTTCGGTGCGCTTGTTGTATTTTCCGAAGGCGAGCGAATTGAGAAAGTCCGAACGATGATGGTCGCCGCTGCGCTTTTCAATTGCTCTTGCCAAGGCTGCACCAAGACCTGCGGCAGGGTTGGCACCGCTTGTTCCGCACCATATCGTACCGTCTATGGTGTCGGGATATTTTGCAGTATATGCGCGTGCGAGGAACGAACCCATGCTGTGTCCGAAAAGGTACATAGGGAGTCCCGGATATTCGCGTCTTGCTATGTCGTTTAATTGCTTCATATCGTCAACAAGGCTTTCAACGCCGTTTTCACCGAAGTAGCCGAGCTCGCTGTCGTCGCTGACGGAATTGCCGTGCCCCAAAAGGTCGCATATAAATACGGCATAACCGTTCTTACAAAGCTCAACGGCAAATCTTCCGTAGCGGTTAGAGTGCTCAGCCATTCCATGCGTTATCTGAACCACGCCTTTTACGCTTCCGTAGTCTGCGGGGGAAGCCGACTGAGCATATATATCGCAGAGCCCCGATGCTGATTTAAAGCTGTATTCATTGGTTAAAAAGTCCATAATGACACCTCATATGAGAGATTTATAATAATTTAAGCCCGAATTATCAGGCTTTTAATTTAATTATTATATCATAAATTCCCCTTCGATAGCAGGAGCGGCACGAAGTGCGGCGGCGAAAGCCGCAATTTAGCCATTCAATGTTCTCCGAAACGGTCAAAATCTTTGATTTTGTTTTCGTTTCGTGAG
>OHAF01003074.1_pt1 | contig 11378 bp, 13 predicted proteins | sample 1577041 | NCBI WGS metagenome assembly OHAF01 (sample SAMEA3541495, study PRJEB24748) | human gut metagenome | biome: human gut; feature: human-associated habitat; material: faeces | place: China | collected 2012
TTTTTACAGAAAGCGCATCGAAAAGGGCGGCTCACTTAGGGATTTTTAATCTCTGAAAATATCGGCATAGTCGATTCGTACGGCTATGCCGTATTTTTATGGCATCGGGAGTTCGCATTCTCCGATGTAGTTGAACACAATGCGGATTCTTCTTGTTTTTACGCCGCTAATCTTTTCGGTTTGATGGACATAAATCTTTTCAACGAAAGCTCTGATGATTTCCGGTGTGAGTTCCCAGATGTCTGTGTACCGTCTGACCAGTTTGAGGAAACTATCTGCATTGGCTGTGCTTTCTTTCGCTGTGGTGATAATCTGATTCAATTCAGCCACCCTAGCGGTCAGTTGTTTTTGTTCAGTCTCATAGTTTTCCGACATCTTCATGAAGCGCTCATCGGAAATCTTGCCTTCCACATTATCCTCATAAATCCGTTGAATCAACGTATCCAGCTTTGCAATACGTGTCAATGCCTGTTCGTATTCCTTCTGGCTGTCCCGGATTTCCTTCTCGACAGCCTTGGTCTTGGCTTTTGTGACCATAGCCAGAAATTCATTTTCGTGTTCCGCAGCGAACTTTACCATACCGCGAATGTGAAGGAGAATCAGTTTCTCAAGGTCTTCGTTCTGAATCTGGTGGGAGGTACACACGCTCTTGCCTTTCTTTCGGTATGTAGCACATACCATGTACTCTTTCTGCGGAAGATTATGCCCACGGACCTGGTAAAGCTTCACTCCGCAGTCCGCACAGAACACCATGCCGGATAGAACGGGCATCTCTCCCATAGGGGTGATACGGCGTTTGCCGTTTCGGATTCGCTGCACCGTGTCGAAAGTTTCTTGGTCAATGATTGCCTCATGGGTGTTTTCAAAAATTGCCCATTCGGAAGGGTCATTTCTCACCTTTTTATTGCTCTTGTAGGATTTCTTCTGTGTTTTGAAGTTGACCGTATGTCCTAAATAAGCAGGCTGCTCCAAGATGTGTGTTACTGTCTTGGTCTGCCAGAAGTATTCATCTTCAGGCATCTTCCCGGAAGCCGGGAGTCCATTTTTGAGGCAGTACGCAGTTGGATTCAAAATCCCCTCGGCGGTCAGCTTTTTCGAAATCTGTGTAGGACCGTAACCCGCAACACACAGATGAAATATCTTCTTTACTACTTCCGCAGCATCGGTATCAGCCACCCAGTGATATTATCATCAGGGTCTTTTTTATATCCAAACGGCGGTATCGTAGCGAGTGGCTTACCCGACATTCCCTTTGCCTTGAACACAGCACGAATCTTTTTTGAGGTGTCCTTGGCATAGAACTCGTTGAAGAGATTGATGAAGGGTGTGAAATCGCTGCCTTGCTGATTGGCGCTGTCCACACCGTTGTTGATTGCGATAAAGCGAACATCCGCATCCGGGAAGGGGACTTCTGTGTGGAAACCTACTTTGAGGTAATCTCTGCCCAGTCGGCTCATATCCTTGACAATGATGGTGCCGCCCCGTCCGGCAGCCACTTCAGCCATCAGCCGTTGGAAGTCCGGGCGGTCGAAGGTTGTACCGCTATAGCCGTCATCTACGAAAAAGGATGTGTTCTTGAAACCGTTATCATCAGCATATTTCTGCAATATTAACTTTTGAGACTGGATTTGTCAAGGGGGTTTTTTTTAGGAGATATGGGTAACATTCATAGCTATATTGTTACGACAACGAGAAAGTTCGCACAAATCGTTTAGAAATCTGTTTCTTGATGCACCTTATATGGTACATAACAAATGGTATATTATTTCCAGTAAGAATAGCAAAGACACAACGGAGGAACGTGTATGCAGTTTTTTAAATATGAGGGACTGGCACTATGTGAAACATGGTCTCAGGAAAATGACAGCCGACGCGCAATGCATGAAAAAATCAGAAAAATCGCTTTGAAAAGCGACTCTTTCAATCAGAAGCTACAGCGCAAATCATACTTTTTTGTGACCGACGCTCTGAAGACACAATTATAATCGGCGTAATCTCCAAAGATTCCCAGCATATTCAAACATGGCTTGAAGAATACATAAAGTCAGTTGGAATGGAGCTAAAAGATACCCGGTTGGAAGAAGTCACTTTCAATGCGATACGCAATATGCTCCAGCGGGCAAGTCAACGCGATTACATACCAGACGATGACGAAGTGCTGGAACAGTTTGGTCTTGATAAATTAGGCTATCGGTATGGCAGAGGATGCAGATTTGACGAAGGCCTGATAGAAAGCTCCTCCAAAAAAGAAATTTACGCTACTGCGGATCAGCTTCTTTCCAATGAAACGCTGATTCCCGAATTGGATCGTATTTATGTCAGAAAAGCAAAAAGCAACGCCGCAGGACATCCTGTGCACTATATCATACAGACAGACGATTCTGATATACGGGAAAAAATGGGCCGACTTTTGCTTCAGGCGTTATATGCCAGAAACCGGCTGCACAGCAAAAGGTACTGTTTTCTGGAACTTAGGCCGGGAGAAGAACTTTCACGCACAGTCTATAACTGCCTTTACAAAAGCTGTTTTGGAGGCACGGTGATCGTCAGGTATCTTGCAGATGACGACACGGAAGACGATTATGCCGCCTGCGGTCGGGAAACGGTGGAGGTTCTGTGCGAAACCATGAAGAAATACTGCAACCAGGTGCTGACCATATTTTGTCTTCCCCGGGAATGTACGACGTCCAAAGCGCTGTTTTATGAGAATCTAGGCAATACCAGTTTTGTGGAACTAAAAGAGGACTTCGTATCCACCGACCGGGCAGCCCAATTTTTAAAAACGCTGGCTTTCGAGCATGGAACTAGAGCAAATCAAAAGCTTTTTGCAAAACTGGAACCGGATAAAGGCTATCTTGCTCCGGAGCTTCGCGGCCTGTTTGACGATTGGTACAACCATGAGCTGAACCATGAGGACAAACAACACCCATACCAATGCAATCTCATCTTGCTCCCTCATCGCCTGTCACTTCTCCTATTTGTTTTCAAAGAAGGCGACAAGACGTTCGCGCTGGCGAGGGCCAAGGCCATGAACGCGGCGATTGGGGGCGATGTCGAGACGGACCATGATTTCGCCAGCATGCCTCTGGGCGACGCCGGGAAGACTCGCGAGGAGTTGCCGGACGTAGAGACGTTGCGCACGCGGGTCTTCGAGTGCGGCGTCGAGCGTAATGTTACCGGCTTTAAGGCTCCGTCGAAGCTCAGCGCGGGCGCGGCGGGCAGCCATAGCGTGTTCCAAGTTGCAAAGCCTCTCGTCCTTCGTGAGGGTAGGGAGCGCGTTCATCTTCTGTTTCCTTTCTCTAGCATCATCTGTCTTTCGGATACCCGGAACAAAAAATCAAGCCATGCGCGCTGCACGATAATACGGATGCGTGGTCCTCCACGTGCGAAGATGACGTGACTGCCAATCCTCTTGCCTCGCCGCTGCAAAAGTCCGTCACGAGTATTGGCAGTAGCGTTAGAACCAATCTTCATGCCTTACCGCCTTTCAACCGCCATCGCCGATTCGAGATTGCCTTGAGGGAGCGATGAATCTTTTCGGAAAGAGTGCTGTCTGGGACGGTGTGCGCAAGGACGAGCGCGTCCTCCCATTCGGACCAAGGGCGACGTGGATATAGGAACGCGGTCTTTGAGTAGTAGCGCTTGTGCTCGGTACGTTTGCTTGCACGACGCCTCTCGCTCATTCGGTCTTCCATGGGTAGCTTCCAATCTGTTGCCTACCCAAGCTCCTCGGACAGCAGGCGACGAATGAGCTGGGTCATGTTCTCGCCGGTCTCGATGCGGTGGAGCTGGCACTTGCGATGGAGGGACTTGGGAATACGGATGTTTGTGACGACAAAACCCTCGGAGGCACCATCCTTGGCCTTCGTCTTTTCGATGTTGGCCTGCTCGCGCTTGGACTTAGCGGCAGAGGCCATGAAAGCGTTACTCATTTTTCTTCTCCTTCTCATTCATAATCTTGTCGGCAAGTTCTTCCAACGCCGGAACAGCGTGGCTTTTTGGAGCGTACTCCGCGACAGAGATTCCCTCCCCTGCGGCTTGCGCAAGGGCCACCGCATCCGGGTGACAGTGACCTCTGGGGCGGAGAATTTCATCTTCCCCAACAGCAATACCAGGGAGGGCTACAACAGCGCGGTTACCGTGGTGGCGGAAAACACCCTGCACCACGGCGGCGCCCACGCCTCTAAATTGATCGTGCGTGTGGAAGAGTGATTGCGGCCAGGGTTTGGCGCGGGTTATAGGAAACGCGGGAATCTCTATGGGAAGGCCGGGAGAAACCCCGGCCTTTTTCGTGCCCGCCCGTAAGGGCAGGGCTGCCCCAGAATGGGGAAGCGCCCCGCGGCACAAAAAGGCACACTGCCCCACTGGGGACAGTGTGCCTTACCTGTTTTGTATCAGCCGTTGAGCGGCAGGCGCCGCAAACGGTTCCCCCTGTTTCCCAGCGGGAAGGGGCTTTGCCATTCCGCGGAAGGGTTCCCGCCGGTCAATGGGTATTGGGATAGGCCTCCCGGTACTGGGAGGGGGTCATGCCGGTTTTGCTTTTAAACACTTTCAAGAAGTAAAAATAATCCTCAAACCCGCAGGCGGCGCTGGTTTCTGCAATGGTGTAGCCAGAGCTGAGCATGCGTTTGGCCTGGTCCACCCGCAGGATCCCCTGCATCTGCTTGATCGTCACGCCGTACACAGCCTGGAAGATGGCGTTCAGGCGGCGGTAAGTCATGCCAAAGGCGGCGGCGTAATCCTGGTTTTGCAGCTGCCGACCTTTGTTGTTGTCAATATATTGCAGGACCCGCAGGGCCGTCCTGTTTTCCCGCTTGGGCCACAGCCTCTTTTTTTGCATGGCCAAACTGAGCTGGTACAGGATCGCCTGGATCTGGGAGGAGAGGAATTTCTCGCTGAAAAAGGGCGGGGCCCGGTGGCAGGCCGCGTACTCCATCAGGTCAAAGCAGGGGAGCTCCAGCGGGACCTGCCCCCACAATGGCAGCAGGATATGGCCGTTGTCCAGCTCCGTGGGCGGCGGGGTCTCTGCCCCCTCTGCCTGGAAATGGGCAAAATAGGCCTCGTGCTCGTCATGCTGCAGCCCGTAATGCCGCACATAGGGCGGCAGCAGGAAAAATTCGCCGCCGTGGACCACATGGTCCTCCCCATAGATGCGGAAGGTCCGTGTCCCGCTGATCATCAGCACCAGAACCCACTGGGCCATCACCCGGTCCGGGTGTACGTTCCCGCCGCTGAATTTGTCCACGATTTCCACATGGACCTCCCCCGTCATCCGGAACCACCGGGGAAGCCCTTGTCCGGTACCCATAGATGCCGCACCCGCCTTTTCCAATATGTCCATTTCATAATAGGCCGTTCCGGGGAGAAAAGTCAAGCACGGGGATGAAGAAAATGTCCAGTTATTCCATATACCTTTCGTTCCCTCCATAGACTTTTCCCCAGGGGAGCGGTATGATGCTGCCAAAGCATCCAAGGAGGGATACGAAATGAAAAACGGTAAGCTCAGAGTGGCGCTGGTGGGGGTCTCCTTCGGCGCGGAGTTTGTGCCCATCTACTTGAAACACCCGGATGTGGATTCCCTGGTACTGGTGGATACGGACCGGGCGCAGCTGGACAAGATCGGCGACAAGTTCCTGCTGGAGGAGCGCCTGACGGACTTTGACGCCATGCTGGCGGACGAGACCATCGACGCGGTCCATCTGGTAACGCCCCCGGCCACTCACGCCCCCCCTGTCTGTAAAGGCGCTGAACGCGGGCAAGCACTGCGCCTGCACCATCCCCATGGGAATGAGCATCGACGAGCTGTACCAGGTCATCGAGGCCCGGAAAAAGAGCGGGAAGCACTACATGTTCATGGAAACTTCCGTCTATGGGCGGGAATTCCTGTATGTGAAGGACCTGTACGAAAAGGGGGAGCTGGGCAGGATCCAGTTCATGCGCTGCGCCCATTACCAGGACATGGAGGGCTGGCCGGAGTACTGGCTGGGCTTCCCGCCGCTGATGCACCCCACCCACGCGGTGGCCCCCTGCCTGATGCTGCTGGGCAAGCGCCCGGAGAGCGTGTACTGCAAGGGTTCCGGCAAGGTGCGCAAAGAAGTGGAAGAGCCCTATGGCTGCCCCTTCGCCTTTGAGTCCGCCCTTATCTCTTTGAAGGACAGCGACGTGGGCATCGAAATGGCCCGCTTCCTCTACCATGTGGCCCGGGGTTACACCGAGAGCTTCAACATCTACGGCGAGCGGAAGAGCTTTGAGTGGCAGCAGCTGGAATCTGAGAAGCCGGTGCTGTTCTCCATGGCCTTCGACCCCAACGCGGAGCATGTGATGAACGACTACGGCCGGGGCGGGCTGGTGACGGAAGAGCGCGTCGAGATCCCCGACTACGCGGACCGCCTGCCTGCGGAGATCGGGCGCTTTACCCAGCAAACAGTGTACGATGACAGCAATCCCCACCTGGCGTTCCTTCAGGGGGGCGGCCACGGGGGTTCCCATCCCCACCTGGTCCACGAGTTCGTCCGCAGCATTATTGAGGACCGGGACCCCGTCCCCAGCGACATCGACGGCGCCTACTGGACCGGCGTGGGCATCTGCGCCCATCAGTCCGCCATGGAGGGCGGCGTGGTAAAGCGCGTGCCTGTTTTTGAGTAAAAAGCCTGCAAAAAATCTATAGAACTACCATCTACCATTTGTTGAGAGGCCTCCGGGGGAGGAGAGCGCCCGGGACAGGCGCAGGAGCCCTCTCGATGGAAAGAAAAGTCCGGGAGACGCTCCCGGGCTTTTCCTTTGCCAGGGCAATCCAAGGGCGGCTGCCCTGGAAAAGCGCAGGGGGTGTTCCCCCGCCCAGGGCACTCTACCACCAGTCGGTTGCTGGTGCGGGTGGACTGTGGTATGCTGAAGAAAACACCGAAGGGGAGGAAAAATTATGAACGTATCACAAATCGGGCGTTTTATCAGCCAGCGCAGGGCGGCTTTGGGGCTTACCCAAGCCCAGCTGGCCCAGCAGCTGGATGTGACCGACAAAGCGGTTTCCAAGTGGGAACGGGGAGTTTCCCATAGTTAAAGATACCACACCCAATATCACAAACTCACGCTTAAACAATATTCCTTAGTCAACCACATACAATAGCAAATACAAAAAAGCTGGAAGCAGACTTAATTTTGCTCCCGGCTTTTCTTTATTGTTTTGATGAAGTCGTTCAATGATACTTGTTTTTGCTATCTGCTTACATAATGTGCATACTTGTCACTTGTGTTCTGATATATCTGTCCCTCTTATTGCCTAAACTCATATTAAGGGTGTGATATATCCAAGTGCAATAGCCTTGTTATAGGCTTCGATAGCATTTTTAGCCCCCAGCTTATCATAGATGCTTTGGATATGGTTGTAAAGTGTCCGTTCACTGATATACAGTTCTTGCGCTATTTCATGCTTTGTTTTCCCTGTTCCAATCGCCTTAATAATTTCCGCTTCACGATCTGTCAGGGGATCTAATAAAGGGGGCGTAGTGGACTTGTGACCTTTACTAATAGCTGTGAGTTTTTTTACCAACTCGTCAGCAGAAGCAGACTTATCAATATAACTTACGGCGCCTTTTTTAAGTGCCTCCTGTCTATAAACTGGCATATCATAAGAGGATAGCATAACCACCTTTATTTTTGGCTTTTTACTATATATCGTTTCTATCAGATCAATGCCAGAACTTTTTGACTGCTCTCTTAGGTTGACATCAAGTAATACAATGTCCCATTCGTCTACGGAAAGAATATTCCAAAACTCTGTTTCATTACTTACATAGCGACAGATAGAGATTTCATCCCAATCTTCCAGAAGTTTGCTTAAACTCTCTCCAAATATCCTGTGATCATCAAATAGTAATATCTTCATTTTTTCTCCCCAAAACTGCCGTTGCAGTTAAAATACCATCTTTCTCTAAATACTGAATGTTACCACCATTCCCATTTATCAACACCGTCAAGAACAGCATACCACCTTTGGAAGAAAGAATATTTTCAATGTCATTTGGTTTCGCTCCATCATTTTGACAGGTAATTACGAGTCTACTTTCTTCATTTAGCGCGATTTCCAAATGAATAAAAGTAGCGGCAGCGTGTTTATAAACATTGTTGACAAGTTCTTTGATTATCTGCATAGTCTGTTCCAAACTGTTATCTTTTTTCAAAGCAATCCTTGCTTCGCTGTCAATCGTGAAATCTACAAGTATATTCTTCTTTGGGTACAGCTTCTTAATCGCGTCAAGCATATATCCGATATGTTCCCATGAAGCATACCCCGAAAAGATATTAGAGGAATAGAAATTCATCATATTTCTTACCCGCAATTCCAAATCAGACAATATCCTTTTTGTTTCATCAACATCTGGTGAGCGAAGCGACAGGAGATTTTTGGCACCTCCAATGTCTTGAAGCACATCGTTATGAAGCAGTCTTGAGAAATCTTCCCTCTCATTTGCAATATAGTTCGTTAATTCATAATACTTTGTCAACTCCTTGTAACGGGCCTCCATGTCGCCAAGATGAATGACAGCAAAAGCCTCAAATAAAAGCATTATAAGCTGAAAAAATACATTGACTTGTAGGGTGGACAAATCAAAGCAATAAAGTACGACTGTAAACAAGGGAATCATAAGAGCGAGGACATATCTTGCTTTCCTCTGGGCAATCGGAAGAATATTAACCTGTTTCAAATTTATATATCTATAATCAAGGAAAATTCCCATGAACATTCCAACTAACATGGTTATAACAGGGAGAATTTGGAAATCAAAAAACGACAGTATGATAGCTGCAATTCCAAACAGCAAGCGAACCATTTTACCCCGGCTTGCGTCAGTTCTTACCAGCATTATTCCGATAATCAATGCAAAAAACAGAAATGCACCCATGTATAAGGTGGAAAATCCATCATACATCAGCGCCGCAATAAAGGAAACAGAAAGCAGGTTCCAGCCACATTCAGATATTGTTGCCTTTCGCCGTGATGTCATTACATGAAGATAGAGCAGATTGAGATAACAAAGCAAGACGGCAATCGACAATAAGTTGATGGCTCCGTCATTCGCAATTCCTTTATGTGTTCTATCCAATATAACCCATAAAGTCACAATACCCGCATGAAGAAACAGATACGGATAGAAGCGTTTATCCTGCATAGCCCCCCTCCTTTCAGCTAAAATTCATTATGTTAGTAATATGATGATACGATCCGTTCTTTAGTCATCAGACATAAACCACACGCAGTCAAAACTATTATACTCACTGGAGAAAATAGTAGCAACACCCACACATTATTCGTTTTCATAAATATCCCACATTTTAAGACAACCAGCAAAATATGAAGCAGTGTTGCAAAGATAGGAATACTCTTAAACCAGTTCATATTTCTAATCCAGAGAATCAAAACATTTATAAATGCCGAATACAATATGCTAAGGATCAGAAAATAGGTGCCTAATAACAAGATAAGGTTTGGCAGGCGAATGGAAATTATCAAAAGTAGAGGAAACAAAAGGATCAGCGTTCCAATCCATAGTGATAGCAGATTCTCCTTAACAATACTTGAGATTTTAATACCATTAGCAAGTTTCCATTCTATTCTCTTTGTGATTTTTTCTTGCTGCAACATATCCTTGCTTATTTCTCCGGCAAAAAAGATAAATAAGCACAGGTATCCATCAAGCATAAAATACTTTATATCAACGCCAAATACAATGTTTTCTGAAATATCCCCAAAGTTCATCAGAGAGATCATGCCGAAGATAGCTGCTACCGCACTCATAAATATAAAATTCCAGTTCAATACCCTTTTAAGGTTTAAGGTTATCAAACCCATTCGCCATCCCTCCTGATAACTGTTTCGTTGCTCATGTGCCGAGCCTTAAAGAAACTTAATAGTACAAACATCATGCAAAGTGCAACATCAACCACAATAATCAAATAGTCAATTCCTATATGATGTTGATTCACAAACTCTGTAATCTGTTCTGCCGACATCGCAATCAAATAAACCAGTGCAAAATTACCAAAGAACAGAACATTTTTGAACAGTTTTACTCGTTTTACATCCAGTACAATGATATTCAAAGCGACAATCTCACAAAAACTAAGTACAAGAATACTAAGATAAACGCATACGATCCGCCCAAAGCTCATTGTCCAGTCGGTAAAGTAATAGCAACTCATAAAAACAAAGAACGGGATAATACCAGAAAATCGGAAAATCTGTATCGAATACTGTTTTATAATCTCTTTTACCGCAATTCCAGAAGCTGCAAAAAATTCAACTCTCCGGCTTAACTTATCCTTTGCTGTCAAATCTACAATCATAGCACCGGATTGCAGGGAGGTAAGACCAAAAATAACCGCATAGAGCATTAGGACTAAATAATCTTCTCCCTTAGACTGCAAGGCGTCCATCTGCATTGCAAAGCTCATAAAAATCGCCAGAATGGCAACAATCGCAGTATCAATTAGGAGGCTTTTACTTCTGGTAAGATAGTAGCCTGCGCCTTTTCCCATGTTACTCATGCCGATTGCCCTCCTTAATAAAGATTTCTTCCAATGATTGTCCTTGCATTTCTTGAATACCCTTATCAAACAGCAATCTGCCATTTTTAATCATAGATACATCATCAGCGCACTTTTCAATCTCGCTAAGGTCATGTGAAGTGATAATAACCGTTTTTCCGTCAGCTTTTAGAGCCTCTATCAAACTACGGATTTCTACTCTGGATATGGGGTCTACACCCGATGTTGGTTCATCCATGAGCAGAATATCCCGTCCCATCATAATCACAATCAAAAGGGACAGTTTTCTTTTCATTCCTTTAGAATAAGTGCTAACACGCTTTCCTAAATGCTCGGTCAATCCTAATTGCGTACAATAACTGTCTGAACGATCATTTATTTCAAATCCAAAGTATTTCCCAAAAATTCTCAAATTTTCAAGACCAGTCTGTTCTTCATACAGATAGTCATTTTCAAGCTCCATTGCATATTTCCCTGCAATGTTGATTGTCCCTGCATTTGGCTGGTATACCCCTGTAATCAAGCGTAGCAGTGTTGTCTTTCCAGAACCGTTCGGGCCAATAATCGCATGGATTGTATTTGCTTTTACATTCAGGCTAAAATTCTCAAACAAAACTCTGCCACCAAAACCTTTTTTTAAGTTCTTTACTTCAATCGCATTTTGAATCTCAGACATATTTTTTGCTCCTTTCATTTGGTGCTCCACCATATAGGTATAGTGTATAAAACGAAGAAGCATTTTGCATGAGTAATTACTGCAATTTCGATACTGCCATCAGGCAAATGTCACAGAAACCTCACAACGAGAAAAAAATTTAGTATTCTGTCAGTTCCAC
>OHAF01003078.1_pt1 | contig 11371 bp, 3 predicted proteins | sample 1577041 | NCBI WGS metagenome assembly OHAF01 (sample SAMEA3541495, study PRJEB24748) | human gut metagenome | biome: human gut; feature: human-associated habitat; material: faeces | place: China | collected 2012
GTCAGTAAGTTTTTAAGGTCCATACCGTCCTCTGATGAAGAGGGACGGTATGGATGATAGAAAAGTTAATAGTTATTCTTATTCATTGAAGACAAGATGACAATTGTCAACGGTCAATGCAAAGTTCAGGTCGCTAGGATCCACAGTGTTGATGCCTAAATAGTATTGGGTAGAGGTTGTACCTGTAGTACTCTCCATTACTACTTGAATATCGGCGACGCTATTGCCACAGTTCGTTACATAGACTGTGACTTTGGCTCCATTCATACCGGCAAGCCAAGTGCCCCATTCGCCTTGTGTTCCGTTGTGAACGCAGGCTGCATATCCATTCCCCCAGCCATAGTTGTCGGCGCGAACCACTGCATATTCTGCGGTAATATCGGTTTTGCGGAGAATCACAGCGAAGTTGTTCCAGTTGTTAGCCAGGCTACTGTAATTGGTGAAAGTAATGTACTTTGTCTCGCCTATAGGTACATTGAAATCGTCAGAGATGGCTCCCCAGAAGACTGTTGAGTTATCTTCGGTTCCTATCATGTCGGTACTGTTCTTCACGACAGTCGCTTCGGAGACGGTGACATTTACCGTTGCGGTGATGTTTTCTCCGGCGGTAACGATAACCGGCTGCGAACCAGCCTTTGCAGGAATGGCGGAGAAGCTGAGTTTTGCGTTGTCAATGACTGCCAAACTCCCGTCAGAGTAGGTTCCCATAACTACCATGCCTGTTGGGTCGAAAGGCATCATGCAACTCTTGGCTTCTTCCGAGGTGTAGTAATAGGGCTTTGTACGCGAGGGTGCAGTGGTTATTGAAATTGATTGAAGTACTCCCACAACCTTAAAAGATGCGTTAGCCACAATCGGTTTATCACAGTTTTTGCCCTTGAAGGTTTTGTTGTAGACAGCTACAAGAGTCTTATCTCCCGTTTGATTTATATCAGGAATGGCTGAGAATGAGAGTTCGGAGGCTGTTACGGTTTTAGTCACTCCCTCTTCAAAGGTTACAATGGCTGAGATGTTAGTTATGGCCTCTTCAAGTGAAGTACCCAAAGAAATTTGTGTGGGTACATCCTGCAATATCATTGATATCGGATTCTTGTCTGCGGCAGATGTGAGTCCACCGACAGGAACGATGTTGGTTTGCAGAAAGTCTATGTAAGAGCCTTCGGGGACTAAGAAGCAGCGAATGTTGGTGTTGCTTGCATCTGCGTTCAGGTTGGGTTCTTTATTCGGTTGTGCATAGGTCTTAGTAGCCACTCCGTTGGTCATCTTGACAGTGAAAGCATTTTTGCTGGTGCGGTCTACGGTGAGCGTCACTTTGCCACCCAACTTTTGTACGTTCTCGTCTTTGTTATCAACGGGATCAAGAAGCAAGGTGCCCGATATGTACTGGAAGTCAATATAATCGCCCCACTGAGAGTTATAAGTTTCAGGGCTATTTGTAACATCAAAGCGGATAGCTCCATATTCGGTATATCCCTCACCGCCACGTTCCACATCATTGGTGATGATAAGGGCAAAGTTCTTATAATATGTGTTATCGGCAGGGTTGATGTTAAGATTGAATACTGCATTCCATTTCTCACCGTCAGGTACCACATAATACTTGGAAAAAGCAGTCCAGAAACCGGAGGTGAAATCCGTATTCCCGATGGTGTACACATCTTCCTGCATACCTTCGAGTACTTCATCTTCCGGTTCTTTCTTGGAGTCTTCTATTTCCTGTATTTTATCAGAAATCCATTCGGGAGCATTTACGTCATAGAGTTCGCCTCCTTCGCAGCTTGCCAGGACCAACATCCACAAGGTTGCTGCACAACAGAAGAATGTTATTTTATAGAAATGTTTCATTTTCTTTATTTTTTAATAGGTAATGGTTTGAAACGTTCCCCGCCTGTTCCGGTTGAACCCGTAGGGCTGAGGGAAGTGTGTTTCTAAGTTTATTTACTTGCTTAACTCTACGACTGGACGTACTTTCCATTTGTTTTCCCGGAAGTAAATGGAATTATCTGTACTGTAATTGGCTGAGTTTCCTGTCAGGTTCGGGTTGTTGTTCATCAACTGTTGTACGATAGGCAGGAACTCATGTCCCGGTCTGTAAGTATCGAAAGTACTCTTCAGTTCGGAGTCGCTTGCTATATCGCTGTACTTCACAGGATCCTTTACTCCATTTATGGAGCGGCGCACTGTGCCATGTTCTTTTAGTTGTTGCAGGCGTCCGCTGTCATAGAAGAATCCCCAGCGGATGAGGTCGAAGCCTCGTCCGAATTCGCATCCGAATTCCTTAGGACGTTCCACATTGGCTATCTGTTCAAAGAGTTTGTCGGCAGAATTAAAGTCTTCAAGTTCCAGATCTGCCAGATTAGCGCGGTTACGCACTTCATTGATCCAATCGATAGCCTGCTGTGTGGGACCGTTGACTTCGTTCTCGCACTCGGCAGCGCGTAGCAGTACATCGGAATAGCGCATCAGCCGCAGGTTGATACCATCGTGCAAGCCCGTAACCACAGTGCTATACAATCCGGTACGGAGATTCGTGAATTTGGCAATCGGCAGACCTCCGAAAGTATTGTTGGTTACGATATTATCAGTGGATTTAAGTGTATTTGTATAAGCCACATTGCCATACTCGAAGTTCTCCCAATCGGTTTCATAGGTACCAATGGTCCAATAGAGTCTGGGGTCGAGTTTCCCACTGGTGGTACGCTCTTCTTTAAAAAGCTGGTAAAGCCAGGGCGAAGCCGAGATGTCGGCCCATCCGCCGTAGGCACCTGGAGCGAAGTTGCTCTCAACGGCCGAGCCTTGTGTGGCATTGGGGCTTGTGTTTACCGGTGTCCATTCGTCGTCGGTGCCTTGTGCTCCATAGTCGAGGAACTGTACTTCGAAGAGGCTCTCTGCGTTGTTCTCGTATGCCGAACCTTCACGGAAGTTATCTCCGTAGTTGTCCATCAGTTTATAAGTGCCATACTTTTTGGCGATGATATCTTTCAATACCGGAAGTGCTTCGCTGTATTTTTGACGCATCATGAGGGCGCGGGCATAATAGCCAGCCGCAGCACCGCAGGTGGCACGTCCACCACTCCATTCACTGCCTTCATCACGGGAGGGAAGCAATTCCATTGCTTCCAGAAAGTCTTTTTCCACTTGGTCGAGCACTGCATCATAGGTGCTGTTGGCGCCATAAAGTCCGTTTAACGAAGAGTAGGTAGCATAATCCGTAATGAGAGGTGGATTCTGATAATAGCCCACTAAGTTGTAGTAGGATAGAGCGCGAAGGAAAAGCGCCTGTCCTTTGATGCGTTTCATTTTTTCGGTAAGCTGGCTGTTATCTTCACCGCAACGTGAAATGGTGAAGTTGCACACATTGATGGTATAGTACCACTCACGCCAGGGCCACCATGTAACGTCTGAAGTGACTTCAGCATTAAGATCATCAAAAGGCAGATACCACACTTGTGAAGAGTTCCAGGCTTCATCGCCACGACATACATCGATGGTGTAGCCTACACGAGCATAAGAACCTTCCATGCGGATGTGGTTGTAGGCGGCAATCACACATTCCTCCAAGTCGTCAGCATTAAAGCCGAATGTACTTGAGGTTTGCTGGTTGGGATTCAACAGTTCTAATCTGTCGTTGCAGGAAGTCAACATGCCAAATCCCAAAATGAGAGCAAGTGAATATTTATTTAGTTTCATAAGATCTGTTTTTAATTTAGGTACTAGAAAGGTAAAGATTAGAATGTAAAATGAACACCACACATGAAAGTACGTGCAGTAGGATAAGAACAGAAATTGTATCCCGGAGTGAAAGTTCCTCCTGCGTAATCCACATTGTAACCATGATAGCCGGTGAATGTGTGGAGATTCTGTGCCGATACGTAGAAACGTACATCGGATACATATTTACCGAACCACTTATCCGGGAAGTTGTAGCCCAATTCTACATTGGCTATTTTCCAATAGGCTGCATTCTGAATCTTGCGTGAACTGAAGAGGTCGTTCCAACCCAAGCTGGCACTGTTGGTGACATAGGTGCGTGGCACGTTGGAAAGGTAAGTGCTGCCGTCTTCGCTAAAGCGGTTGGCTTCGAGCATACCCACTTCTTTGTTTCCCCAGCCATAGCAAGAGTTGAGTGAGTTGTAGATGTCGTCGCTAACGTGATAGTTCAGTGCGCCGAACGTTGCGATGCTCAGGTCAAAGCGCTTGTATTCAAAACGGGCATTAAGGCCGAAATTGATTTTTGGCATGCCGCTGCCCAATACCACTTGATCTTCGGAGTCTACTTTACCGTCATTGTTTACGTCTTTATAGAGGCAGTCGCCAATTTGGGCGCCTTCTTGTGTGGCGTGGTTGTCAAGATCTTCTTGTGTGCGGGCGATACCTTCATAAACCCAACCGTAAAACTGACCGATTTCTTGGCCTACTTTAGTGATGTAAGAACCTGAGATATAAGAATCGGTACCGAAACCTAATGAGGTTACGCGGTTGCGTAATGTGCTAAGGTTGGCCGATACTTCATATTTGAAGTCATGGTCGCGGTTACGGTAGGTAGCGGAGAACTCAAAACCGGAGTTGTTCATCGAAGCGGCATTCATCGTTACGGTGGTATTGGACACTCCGGCTTGTTCCGGAACAGGAACAGCATACAGAAGGTCTTCGCTGGTATTCTTGTACCACTCAGCTGTAAACTCCAAACGATTGCGGAACAAAGCAAGATCGATACCCACATTGTAGGTCTTCTTTTTCTCCCATGCAAGGTTATTGTCCACGAAAGTGGAAACGGCAGAACCGGTCACTACGTTACCGTTGAAATTGTAAGTCATATTATTGCGTGACATGACGGCCTGATACATGTACTCACCGATGTTCTCATTACCAAGCTCGCCATAGCTTGCACGAACTTTGAACATGTTCACGACGTCCGGATTGAAAGGGAAGAAGTTTTCTTTGTCAAAGCGCCAGCCCACAGAGACGGAAGGGAAAGTTCCCCAACGGATACTTCTGGTCAGGCGTGAGCTGCCATCCCGGCGTACTGTTGCCGATAATAAATATCTGTCATCGTAGTTGTAATTGATACGACCGATGTAGGACAAGATAGCATGCTTGTATTCGTAACTTTCGGAATACGTGTTGGCGGCATTCTGAAGTTGTAGGAAATAAGGTTCGGTGAAGTTGATTCCCCATCCGGTCAGCAGGTCGGTGTTTTCTTCTTCGTAAGTCTGACCTGCCACTACGTTGATGTGGTGTTTGCCTATCGTACCATCGTAAGTAAGCACATTCTCTATCAAGGCGTCCGAATAAATACGGGAACCCTTGGTCAACCGTTCATTACTCTTGGACAGATAGACGCGGTTACTCTGCACCCATGCCGGAATCCAAGTGAAGTCCTTGCAGAAGGTTTTGCTGTAAGAGAGGTTTATTTTATAGTTGAGTTTGTGGTTTTTGCTGTTGAAGCCGAACATATTGAAGATGTCTACGTCTGCCGAGCCTGTTCCCACGAAACGGTCCACACGTGTGTTGCGTTGCAGCAGGTTGTTTACCAGTAATGGATTGGAAGCGGAGATATCACCATGTATGGTATCGTAGTATACGCCATAGCCGTAAGCATCATAATTGAAGTTGTTGGCAATTCCCACCAAATTGTCGAGCACCCATGTTGAAGAATCGTATGCCTTGATGGTGGGCTGCATCAGTAAGGTTCCGCGCAGAATGTTGGTTACGTCGCCATACAGACCTTGAACGTATTCGGAAGCATTGGACAGGCCCATGTTGTCTTGGTCGGAGTGGGAGTAAACAAGGCTGGTCTGGAACTTTATGAACTTGGTGTCCATACTGTTGTTGACACGTGCGGTGTAACGTTCGTAGTTAGGACCGGCACCTTCGAGTGTTCCTTTTTGGTTGAAATAGTCTAATGCTATATTATAGGTGTTGTGAGCACCACCTCCGGAAAGGTTTACATTATGGTTTTGACGGATACCCGTTTTGAATACTTCGTCGAACCAGTTGGTATTGGTGTCATCTTGGAAATGGTATTTCCCGGTTTCGCTGTTGAGCTTGTATCCCGATGGCAGTGGAGTGTTGGAGTTTACACAAGCCTGACCGATGTATTGGCTGTATTGGTCGGCATCCATTACATCATAGACTCCCTTAGGAATATAATCCATACCGAAATATCCATTGTAGTCCACTTTCAGCGGTTGGTCTTTTTGTCCGCGTTTGGTGGTGATGATAATCACACCGTTGGCAGCACGTGAACCGTAGATGGCGGCAGCCGAAGCATCCTTCAATACCTGGATGGTTTCAATATCGTTGGAAGAGAAATCGCGGATGGAAGTTCCCATGGGAACGCCGTCGATGACATAGAGGGGAGAAGTACTGCCGAAAGATCCTACACCGCGAATACGTACGGTAGGATCGGCACCTGGTTGTCCGTCGGAGGTAACTTGTACGCCGGAAACCTTGCCTTCAAGCATGGTGGAGATGTTGGAGTTTGATGTCTGTTTCAAAGCTTCTGCATCTACTACGGCAACAGAACCGGTTAAGTCGGATTTCTTTTGTGTACCATAACCTACAACAACCACTTGTTCCAGCATTTGGTCATCAGCTTGTAATTGTATGGTATCAATAATAGCGCGGTTGCGAACTGCTACTTCGCGTTCCTTGAAACCCACATAGCTTATCAAAAGGATAGCGTTTCCGGGAACTTCCAACTGGAAGTTCCCATCCAGATCGGTAATGGTTCCGCCTTGTCCGCCTTTAACTCTGACGGTAGTTCCTGGCATAGGTTCACCTTGTTCGTCAACAATCTGACCACGAACCTTGATAGTCGGAGATTGTGTCACAGTAGCCATGGCAGGTGTAGGATACACCGTCATACCGCTAAAGGCACACAGACCAAGCATTACGGAAAGAAATAAATGTTTCCTCATTTTTAAAAGAATTAAGATTATTAAATTAATAGATTAGATCACCGTTAACTATATTATAATATTATATTAGTCAATATACGATCCTATATTGACCGCCGGGAGAGTCAGGTAACAGACTTCACAAAACTGGGGGAGGTTGAATTTAGCCAATGCCATCTACGATGGACAGCCGTTCTCTTGTCGTTCTTCATATTATTAATATTAAAATTAGATTTCCAATCATTGCTTTTCCTTGAGGGATTTCCTGAAGAAATAAGCAATGATTGTATGGCAAAAGTAGGGCTTATGGTGTAAATAGGGGTGGACAAATGGGTTTTAGAGGTGGATAAACGAATTTTAAGTGTAGAGAATACAGCTTATTATGTAGATTTATTGTTTTTTGCCGTAAGTAAGGGTTATTCTTCCTCATTAAGCAGTGAACTTGGCGTCGTATTGAAGTATTTGGTGAAGCATCTCGTGAAGTATTTAGGGTCATTAAATCCTACTTCATAAGCAATTTCTGCAATGCTCATACTTTTATTCTCCCGGTTTTTCAGTACTAGTTCGCGGGCAATGTTCAGGCGGTAGTTGCGTATGAATTGTCCGGCAGACTGCCCGACGAGACTTTGTAGCTTTTTGTTCAACAGGCTTTTGCTCACACCTGCCGTTTCGCAGAAATCGCTCACCTCGAAATAGGAGTTTTTGTAGTTCTCCTTAATGACATTCATGATGCGGTTGAGGAACTTCTTATCGCCCGATTCCTCTTCCATATTCAAGGCATCCACATCCATGGCTATGGCAAACTTCTTTTGATAACGTTTACGGTTCTCAAGGATATTCTCGATGCGGGTAAGCAGTAATGTCTCGTCAAAAGGTTTCAGTAAATATTCGTCAACTCCTATGCGGTAGCTTTCCAGGCGTGATTCCTGCGATGTCTTGGCTGTCAGCATAAGGAAAGGGATATGGGAGATAGCGAAATTCTCTTTTACCCGGCGGGACAGTTCAATGCCGTCCATTACGGGCATCATCAGGTCGCTGATGATAAAGTCTACCGAATGTGAGTTTAATATATTCAAGGCCTCTGCTCCATGGGCAGCTTCGAACACATTGTATTTATCCCGTAGGATGGAACGGATATATCCACGCATATCCGCGTTGTCCTCGACCACCAGGATTGATAAACCTTTTCCGAAAGTATTGGATGGGGGTAGCGCATCGGAAGTCATAAGTTGCGGGGCACTTTCGACCAGTGTTTCCACCGTATTGCTTTCCGGTGTTGTTGGCAGGAGGATGCGTAGCGAGCAGCCTATCGTATGGTTGTTTTGCGCATGGATTTCACCCCCATGCATCTGTACGATGCGTTTACACAAGTAAAGTCCGATGCCGCTTCCAGCCTGTCCGTACATAGGATATTTGGTTTGTCCTTGCGACTGGTAGAAACGGTTGAATATTTTGATTGTGTCATCATCAGGAATACCGCTACCTGTGTCGCTGACACAGATGTAAAGCATGGATTTGCGGTTATCGGCAGGAGGTAGCAGGGCTATGAACAAAGACACACTTCCGCCGTTTGGCGTAAATTTAATGGCATTGCTCAGCAGGTTCGTCAGCACTTTGTGCATCGCTTCTTCGTCGTAGGAGATTTCCGGTGAAGGCATCCGGAAATAACGTTTCACTGTGATGTCTCTTTCTTTGGCAAAGACTTCAAAAGGTATGATCAGTTCATTGGCAAATTTCAGAAAATTATTCCGGGATTTTACGATTTCCAATTTGCCCGACTCCACCTTACGGAAATCCATAAGCTGGTTGACAAGCGATAACAGGTATTTGGAATTGCGTTCCACGAAATGTAGCTGCTCAATGACTTGAGGGTTGTAGCTTAACTTTAATGCACGCTCTATCGGCCCTATGATCAGTGTGATTGGGGTGCGGAATTCGTGTGTGATATTGGTGAAGAATGCTATCTTATCCAAGGTCAGCTCTTGTATCTTACGTGTCATTTTAGTAAGCTGCGCTTTCTGCCGGGTAATTTTTTCGTTTTGTTGCTTCAACATCCGATTCTGACGGGACAACTCTTCGGTCTGTTCTTCCAGTAGTTGTTTCTGCTTTTTCAGTTCATGGGTGCGTTGTTCCACCTTTTGGTGTAATCTTGCTTTTTGCTCTTTCAGGCTTCGTATGCGCCATTGGTAGAATTGCCATGTAGCGAATGTGGCAAGGATTATTACAAGCAGTATAAACCAGGTTGTCTTGTAAAAATAGGGCTGGATTGTTATTTGCAGTTCCGTTATATTATCCTCTTCGGTTGGGGTGTAGGGCGTGTACTTCACTTGCAGCGTATAGTTTCCCGGAGACAGATTGGTGTAAGTAGCAAAACGCCGGCTGGCAGGCACGTGTATCCAACGGTTGTCAAAACCCAGTAGGCGGTAACTGTAAGTGGCGGTATTGTCGGACTCGTAGTTGAGTGCGGAAAATTCCAGTGAAAAAGATTTTTCACGTTCGTGGATGCGGATAGCCTTACTGACGGCAATATCGAGCGGCAAGTATTCGTTGCCGGGGAATATTTCCTCGTTTCCTACTTTCAAACGGGTGAACCGTACTTTGGAAGACTGGGTTGTAAGGGCAGGCAGGTTGCAATCTATGGCAACCAGCCCGGATACGGTGCCGAGATAAAGCTTGCTGTATTGTGAACGGTGAGCAGCATTCCAGTAAAACTGGGTATCGGCAAGACCGTCTTGCCGGTTGTAGTTGATAAAGTGGTTTTCTGTGGGTTGGAAGCGCGACAGCCCATTGTTGGTTGCTATCCAGATACATCCTTTATCATCTTCCAGGATACTGCGGATACTGTTGTCTGGCAGGCCATGAAGGGAGTTGTAACAGACAAACTGTTCTTTTCCATCTTCGTTCTGCATACGTTTATAAATGCCATAACCGTTGCTGCCCAACCACAGTGTGCCGTCCTGAGTTTCGTAAAAGCAACATATCTTTTCTATCAGTCCGGAAGACGGATCATCCAGTTTGTACTTCAGATGACGGTAACGGAATGTTCCCTCAGGCAATGAGACGGAAGCGGGGGAGTGCAGGTCGATGATATAAACGCCGTCCAGACATCCCATCCATAATTGCCCGTCTTTGTCTATGATAGAGCCGATGCAACCTCGTATGTCTTCGGCGGCACGCTTGGCAAATGGTGAACAAAGCTGTTTATGCGTCAGGTCATAGAAAAATAATCCCTGGTTTGCTCCGATCCACATACCGTTGTTTATGGAGTCGTAGACCAGTGCTCCGATAAAGTCTATGGGATAGTTGTCTTTATTTTGGGCTGTGATTGCTTCTATTCTATGCTGTGGGTTTTGTGGGTTGATAAGGTTGATGCCGCCGCCCCATGTACCAATCCACAATCTTCCTTGCCCGTCGGCGGTGATGGCGCTGACAGAGTTGTGGGTAAGAGTGCCGCTTTCGTATGTATAATGGATGAAGCTGTCGCTTCCTACTGCCTTTTTATTCAGCCCCCCTTCTACGGTGCCTACCCATAAGTTTCCGCTATGATCTTCGTAAACGGCGTTCACCGGATTGTGGGAGATTGTTTGGAGATTCTTGTTATCATGCTGATAATTTTGTATGGACAGACGCTTGGCGGTCATTTTATTGATACCACCACTTTCGGTTCCTACCCAGATATGCTGCCCTTCTACGATGATGCAGTTGATAAAATTGCTGTTCAGTAGCTTGCTGCCTGTGTTGGATGCCTGGTCACTTATGCGTTCAAAATTGTCCTTTATGGGATTGTATATGTTGATGCCTTTCAGGCTGGCAACCAGTAGTTGCTTGTCATTGGTTATGGCAAGGCAGGTCAGGAAGTTCTGTGAAAGGGAATGTGGATTGCCGGGGACATGCACATATTGTTTCACTATATTCTCGTTTTTATTATATCGGTACAAACCCTTGTCGGAGGCAATCCATACTTCATTTTCTTTGGCTATAAAGTCTGTAAAATACATATCCGGTGCAAAGCTCAGGCAGTCTGCAATCAGTGTCTCTTTTAGTTCGTTTTGTACAGTCATGCCTATCTTGTATAATCGACCGTTGATTCCTATCCATACTTTTCCCTCGTTTTCCACATCTTTGAAGGTGATGTCGTATCGGTAGGGGTTGGGGATCTCTAGCGAGTGGATGCTTTCTATATCTCCATTGGTGTGGAAAGCGATGCGGTGCAGGCTATTACCACAATATAGCCAGATACATCCGTTGGCGTCTTGCGTGACCATAAAAGCCGGTTGCCGGATGAGTTCTTCCAGCTTCTTATTGGGGGCGGGCAGTACGGACTGCATGGTTGTCAGGTCGATAATATCCGTACCCCCTTCCGATACAACCCAAAGCCGTCGGAAGTTGTCTTCGTGGACTTTGCGTATGAAGTTGCTCTTGAGCCGGCAATGTGGGGTAGCCGGGGTAAAGTTGATGAATTCGTAGCC
>OHAF01003079.1_pt1 | contig 11365 bp, 12 predicted proteins | sample 1577041 | NCBI WGS metagenome assembly OHAF01 (sample SAMEA3541495, study PRJEB24748) | human gut metagenome | biome: human gut; feature: human-associated habitat; material: faeces | place: China | collected 2012
GGAGATGCCCCCGGGCGGGCGGCATGTATCCGGGGCAGGCGGGGCCTGCCGGTGTTCAGAGATTGCTGGGGCCCCGGACGCTGTTGCGGCGGAAGTGGTGGCCCAGGCTCGTGATGCAGAGCAGGGCCGTCACCAGGAACAGGCCGGGGATGAGGATCACCCACCAGGTGTTGAGCAGCAGGGCCTTGTCGGCCAGGGCCAGCATGCTGCCCCAGGAAAGTTCGTCCACAGGCAGGCCAAGGCCCAGGAAGCTGAGGGTGGATTCCATGGCGATGCTGGTGCTGACGGCCGAGATGACCACGAAGAGGATGGCCGAGACCACATTGGGCACCAGATGGCGGCGCATGATCCAGCCAAAGCTGCCGCCCATGCAGCGTGAGGCCAGGATGTATTCGCTGTGGCGTATCTGGCGCACCTCGCCGCGCACGATGCGGGCCAGGGCGAACCAGCCCGTGACGCCGATGAGCAGGGCGATGCTCAGGGCGTTCTGGGGGCCCAGAAGGGAGACGGCCAGCAGCAGCACCAGCAGCACGGGGATGCTCTGGACGAGCTCCACAAGGCGCATGAGCAGGGCGTCGGTACGGGCCGGGGCGATGCCGGACAGGCAGCCGTAGGCCACGCCCAGCACGGTGATGACCGCGGCGCTCAGCAGGCCGATGAGCAGGGAGGCCCGGCCGCCGAACCAGATGATGGAATAGATGTCCCGGCCCAGGGAGTCTGTACCGAAAAAGAACCGGCTGCCGGGCGGGGTGTTGCGGTCGGCAAGGTAGAACTCGGCGGGGTCGTGGTTGGCCAGCCAGGGCGCGCACAGGCAGCCCAGCACCAGCAGGAGCAGCAGGCACAGGGGCAGCAGGGGCAGACGGGCCAGGCGTTGCCGCCAGCCGGGACGGCGCAGGGCCGGGCGGTGTTCCCGCCAGCCCGCGCCCACCAGCTCGAAGGCATCGTCGGGGAGGGCCTCCTCCGGCCGGGTCGCGGCGCTGTGGGGGGCCGTACGGGTCTCGTCCATCAGCAGACCACCTCACCGCTCTTGATACGCGGGTCGATGGCCTCGTTGATGCTCTGGGCCAGCAGACTGCTGATGATGACCATGGCTCCGGTGAACAGGACCATGAGCATGAGCAGGTTGTAATCGTGATACTTGGCGCTGGAGATGGCCAGCAGGCCGATGCCGGGATAGTTGAACACGGCTTCGGCCACATAGGTGCCGCTGAGCACATGCGGGATGGAGATGGCCATGATGCCCACCACCGTGGGCATGACGTTGCGCAGGCAGTGGCTCCAGAGCACGCGGGTGCGGCCCAGGCCCTTGGAGCGGGCCAGCAGCACATAATCGCGCCGTACTTCGTCCAGCAGCTTGTTGCGGATCATGTAGGCGTAATACCACAGGTGGCTGGCCACCATGACGGCCAGCGGCAGCACCAGATGGCGGGCGCGGTCGGCGATGTCGCCGGCCTTGCCGTAGCTGTAGGCGCCGCTGCTGGGCAGCCATTCCAGATTGACGCTGAAGACCAGCACCAGCAGCACGCCCAGCCAGAAGGCCGGGACATAATAGGCCGTGGTGCCCACCCGGCAGATGAGGCGGTCCAGGGCGCTGTGTTCGAAGCGGGCGCAGAGCAGGGCCAGGGCGATGGCCAGCACGAAGACCAGCGCGTAGGCCAGCCCGCCCAGCAACAGGGTGTTGCCCAGCAGGGGCAGGACCACGTCCACCACCGGGCGCTTGTATTTGAGCGACATGCCGAAGTCGCCGTCCAGCACGTTGCCGGCCCAGCGTTGGTACTGTTCCCAGATGGGGCCGTCCAGGCCCAGGCGCTGGCGGGCGGCGTCCAGCTCGGCGCTGCTCATGGATTGCACGGCATCGCCGTAATAGGATTGCAGGGGATCGCCGGGCGTCAGGCGCGAGATGTAGAAGACCGCCAGCGAGAGCGCCAGCAGCATCAGCACCAGCAGCGCTGCCTTGCGCAGCAGGGAGGCTATGAGGGTCGGCATGACATCCTCCGGTCGGCCTGACGGTCGTATCCGGTTTTGGTGTTACAAATTGCAAATCCGTGTCACGGCTATTTAGGGCCATAAAAGCTGCCGTGTCAAGGCAGGGGCCGGAAAAAAGCGGACATGGCGTGCTTTCGCGCCATCATGCGGACAGGAGCGGCGCGTGCGCGTCCGGCTGTCTGTTGCCGCTGCCCGCCGCCTGAGGGGATGGTCACCAAAACATGGAAAAATCATTCCTGATTCTGCCAAAAACGTGACAAGAGCCGGGAAATGTCGTATGCCTTGCGCAGTCTTCGCGAGACGTTCAGCCCCTAAAGAGAGCCGCCGCAGTGTCCCATCTGACCCGAGAAAAACTGGAAGCCCTTTCCCGCTGCTGGGAGCAGTGGGAAGCCGAGGCCGCCACGCCCCAGCGCAAGGTGGCGCGTGCCCGGCTGCATCTGTTGTTCCTGCTGCTGCGCTACGGCGGCCTGCGCCTTGGCGAGGCGCTGGAGCTGGACGCCCGCAAGGATGTGGACACCGTGACCGGTATGGTGCATGTTCCGGGTCCCAACAGCCGGGACGTACTGCTGCCCCTGAGCGCCATGCGCCATGTGCGCCGCATCCTGAGCCTGCCCGAGGCCGAGAGCATGGGCAGGGACTTTTTGCATTTCGACCAGGGCTTCATCCGCAAGAGCTTTTATGCCGTGGCCCAGCCGCTGGGGCTGGACAGGGCCATGGTGGGGCCGCGCGCCATCCGCTACGCCCGCGGGCTGGAGCTTCTGGACCTGCATGTGCCGGTCAACCTGGTGCAGAAATTCCTGGGCCAGCAAAAGCCTTCACAGATCGCGGCCTTCCTCAACTTCTCCGACGGCGCCGCGCGGCGCATGGTCCAGAACAAGACCCTGGGGCCCTCGTCCGGCACGGACCCGCTCTGCAATTCCTTTCTGGGCATCGTGGAGGACATCTCCGTGGGCATGCGCATGGCCTCGGTGAGCGTGCGCACCTTCGGCGACATGCGCCTTGGCGTGCAGTGCAGCACGCGCCAGTTCGTGCATATGGAGATCCACGCCAACCAGGTGGTCACCGTACTGGTGGACCCGGAACAGATCGTGCTCTCGCGCAGCCGTGCCACGCTCAGCATGGGCAACTGCCTGCCCTGCACGGTGCAGAGCATCCACCAGGACCAGGTGGAGTCCTTCGTCTCGCTGGAACTGGGCGACGGCTCGCGTCTGTGCGCCACGGTGGAGACGCCGGGCCTGCTCCGGGTGGGCATCTACGAGGGCCAGAAAGTCTACGCCCATTTCCCGTCACGGGCCGCGCGCCTGTGTGTGGACTGATATTTCCCGCAAGGGGCCGCCGTTACGAACCGGCGGCGCATCATCAACCAATCAAGGAGTCGCATCATGAAAAACCTGAAGAAACTGTTCCTGCCCGTGCTGGCCGCCGCCTTCCTGGCCGCTCCGGCCCAGGCTGCCGACACGCTGATGATGGCCACCACCACCAGCACCCAGGATACCGGCCTGCTGGAGTTCCTGGCCCCCACCTTCCAGAAAGAGACCGGCATCGAGCTGAAATGGGTGGCCGTGGGCACCGGCAAGGCCCTGGAGATCGCCAAGAACTGTGACGCCGACGTGCTGCTGGTGCACGCCCCCGCCGCTGAAAAGGAATTCGTCAAGGCCGGTCACGGTATCGACCGCCGTCAGGTGATGTACAACGACTTCGTGGTGGTGGGCCCCAAGGCCGACCCCGCCGGCGTCAAGGGCAAGGACACCGCCGCCGCCCTCAAGACCATCGCCGACAAGAAGGCCTCTTTCGTGAGCCGCGGCGACCAGTCCGGAACCCACAAGGCCGAACTCAAGCTGTGGAAGCAGTCCGGCCTCAATCCCGACAAGGAAGCCTTCTACATCTCCGCCGGCCAGGGCATGATGGCCACCCTGAACATGGCCGCTGAAAAGAGCGCCTACACCCTGACCGACCGCGGCACCTGGATCAAGTTCAACGCCCAGCAGGGCGCCAAGAACCCCCTGGCCATCGTGGTGGAAGGTGACAAGGCCCTGTTCAACCAGTACAGCGTCATCACCGTGAACCCCAAGCAGTGCCCCAAGACCAAGGCCGACCTGGGCAAGAAGTTTGAAGACTGGTGGGTGGCCCCCTCCACCCAGAAGCGCATCGCCGAGTTCAAGCTGGAAGGCAAGCAGCTCTTCTTCCCCAACGCCGGCAAGTAGCGTTTTTCCGTCCGTTGGCGGGGACGGTCTCCGGGCCGTCCCCGTTTTGTTTTTCGACCTCCCTCCACGGATTCCCTCCGTCGCATTCCTGGTGATCTATGGACTATCTGGTCAACGGCTTCTGGGCGGCCTTCGCCCTGCTGGCCAATATGGACGACGCCACCTTCTCGGCCATCACGGCCACGCTGGTGTCCACGTCCTACGCCATGGCGGCATCGCTGCTCATGGGCCTGCCCATGGGCTTTGCCCTGGGCTATTGTGATTTTCCCGGCAAAAAGGTCTTGCGCCTCATCTCCGACACCCTGCTGGCCTTCCCCACCGTGCTCATCGGCCTGCTGGTCTATGCCTTCATCACCTATCGCGGCCCGCTGGGCGAATGGGGCCTGCTCTTCACCCTGCCGGGCATGGCCATCGGCCAGACCCTGCTGGCCCTGCCCATCGTGGTCTCGTGGGTGGCCCAGGCCGTGGAGGGCCTTGACCCCCGCTGCCGCCAGACCCTCCTGACCCTGGGCGCCCGGCCCCTGCAGCTGGCCTGGCTGAGCCTGTGCGAAGTGCGCTTCGCCATCGCCATGGTCTGCCTGACCGCCTTCGGCCGCGTCATCACCGAGGTGGGCATCGCCATGATGCTGGGCGGCAACGTGCGCTATCATACCCGCACCATGACCACGGCCATCGCCCTGGAGACCAGCAAGGGCGAGTTCGCCCAGGGCATCGCGCTGGGTCTGGTGCTGCTGTTCATGGCCTTTGCCATCAACGTGCTCATGACCTTCATCAAGCACCGGGGGCGCATATGAGCCTTTTGTACGAAGTCCGCGGCCTGGTGCGCCGTTACGGCCGCGTGACCGCGCTGGATCTGCCCGCCCTGGGCGTGGACGAGCTGCGCATCCACAGCGGCCAGGTGCTGACCCTGGTGGGCTACAACGGCAGCGGCAAGTCCACCCTGCTGCGCCTGCTGGCCTTTCTGGAAGAGCCCGACGAGGGCCGCATCATCTATCATGGCGGCGAGGACCCGCGCCGCGAGGTGAGCCTGCTGCTCCAGGAACCCTATCTGCTCAAGACCACCGTGTTCGAGAACGTGGTGCTGGGCCTGAAGCTGCGCGGCCGCCGGGACGGTCTGGAGGTCGCCTATCAGGCCGTCATGCGGCAGGTGGGCTTCGATGATCCCGATGCCCTGCGCCGCCGCGGGCCAAATGCCCTTTCCGGCGGGGAACGCCAGCGCGTGGCCCTGGCCTCGCGCCTGGTGCTGCGCCCACGCGCCCTGCTGCTGGACGAGCCCACCTCCAACGTGGACGTGCGCAGCGCCCGCGCCATTGCCGCCGCCGTGGCCCGGTGCCGGGCCGAAGGCGCGGCCATCGTCTGTTCCACCCACGATCCCGCGCTCATGCAGGCCCTGGGCGGGGAACAGCTCAAACTGGGCCAGGGCTGGAGCCTGGACGGCTAGAGGGCGGACACGCTTCCGGACGGGGGCTTTCTCTCCCGCATTCCTCCGGGCGCCCCGACCGCGCCTTGCCGCTGCCGTGATGGCTCCCTGCCTGCCGCGCTGCCGGACATCCGGGGATGACCGTATGATACTGCAAGGCATCGACCATATCTGGGCCGTGGGAGAGTCCTTCCACATGCGGGAACACGCGCCGGGCGACGGCAGCATGCTGATCATGGCCTGCTGGTATCTGGACGTGCTTTTCCCGCTGCTGACCCTGGGCCGCAGCTGGCTGCCCGGCTGGGTGTTCTACGCCCTTGCGCTGCCGGTGCTGGTGCTTTTTCCTGTCCTTTTCTGCCGCCTCAGATATACGGAGCAGCGCCGGAAGGAGATCCTGGCGCGATACCGTCCCCGGAAGACGGGCTGGCGCTTGCTGGGCATCTGGGCGGGCACCCTTGCCGTCTGCTGCCTTGAGGGGGCGCTGCTGCTGTATGGCGGCCTGTGGCAGTGGGGCAGGCCGTAAGATCCGTCCCCGGTGCCGTGCGCGGGGCCACCCCGGTACGGCAGCCTTCGGATGCTCCGGTACATGGTCCCATGGTCTGACGACATCCTATGGATATTTTCCCCTGTGGCATGGCTGCGCAGTATGCTGGAACAGCACGTTCGTTGAAGCTGCAACGAACATATGACATGCCCCGCTGCGCCCGCAGAGCGGGCAGCAACGGGGCATGCGTCCGGCGCGGAGGCGGGGCACCTCCCGCTGGACAGGCCTGCCATCTCCAAGGCCGGCTGGCTGTTGCCGGGTGGGAGCTCCGTGGAGATGCGGCAGGCCTTTACTGGAGGGAGATTACTGCCTGCCGGCGAGTCGTTGCGGGATTACCTGCAAAAGGTGCTCGGACTGGCACACCATGCGCATCCACGGCCAACGATATCGGATGGCAGCATGATTTTTCATCTGTTGGGGAAGCGGGAAAGCAGCAGGATTGCTGTAATGGCCGCCGCATGGCGGCTCGGTATTGACGATGAGCCATTCGAAATCCGGGTCATCGATCAATATTTCGAGCAGTTTTTCCCAAAGCCGTTTGTCTCTCCAGCGGATGAAACGGTGATGTACGGTACCCCATTTCCCGTATTCTACCGGCAGATTCCGCCAGGGGGAGCCTGTCCGTAATATCCACAGGACGGCATCGATGAACAGACGGTTATCCTTGGCGATTCCTCCCCACTGTCCCTTTTGTCCGGACAGGTATGGCTCGATACGTCTCCATGTGACATCCGAGATGTGATATGGCGGTTTGTCCATAAATCGGAACTCCTGGGCTGGTCACCAACGCGACGGAACGGACCACTGGCGGTTTAAAACGCTATCCGCAGGCCGGCGCTCACGCTCCACGGAGTGGAGGCCTTGTTCCCGTCTTCGCGTTCAAACTCCGCATAAAAACGGGCATTGGAGGCAAACTGCACGTCAAAGCCCGCACCGTAATAGATACGGGTCCCGCGCAGGTCGTCCGAGAAGGCGATGTCATTGACCGTGACCTTCTGGTCGCCCATGAATTCGTGGTTCACGCCGCCCTTGAGATAGGGCTGGAAGTAGCGATCCTCGGACAGATCCCATTTTTTGCCCAGCACAAGACCGGCCCGACCGGTCAGGGCGTAGGCATCATCCTGTTCCACCCTCATGCCGTTGCTGGTCGTGAAATCCGTGCCCTTCATCCAGTACCAGGAAAGCTGGAGCTGGGGCTCGATGAAGAATCCCTCCCCGAAGCGGAACATGCGTCCTACTTCCTGGCTGATGCCGCCGGCATAGGTTTTATAGGAACCGTGCACCCGGGTGCCGTCCAGCATACGGGTCTTGAGGTTCTGGTCATACCAGTCCCAGGTCAGCACGGTGTCGGAGTACCAGCCGTCCGTATGCTGCCAGGTGGCGTACGCGGCGATGCCGTAAGAGCGGCTGTCACCGGATCCGTCGTGCAATCCGTCGATCCTTTGCTCTGCTCTGGTGAGCTGGCCGCGCAGACCAAACAGCCACCTGTTGTTCTCGTTCTGCTCCACCAGATGGTCGTAACCGAAGGACGTACCATAGAAATTCTGGCTGAAGTCGATGCCCGCCAGACCGGAAAGACGGTTCTCCTGGGTGAAACCGCGCACCCACAGGCCGTCCGTGCCGTTGCCGTAGCGGATCTCGCCCAGGCGCTCGCGCAGGTCAGAAAGCTGCCCCATCCACATGGCATAGGAAGAGGCCATGCCGGAAAGCCCCAAAACGGTCTCGGCCGTAGGGGATTTCTCTTCGCCGACACGTCGCAGATACCATTCGATGGGAGGTTGGGGTTCCGCAGAGATATAGAAAGATACATCCGAGTCAGGCGTATTGGGGATGGGCAGCTCCCTGCGGGCGAGCTCGTAGACATAGACCCCCATATCGACCTTGCCGCCGGGGTTGCAGCGCGCAAGTCGCGTCTCCCCCTTCATCCGCACGGACGAGATAGTTGGTTTCAGGGATCCCGGATTTTGCACCTGTGGGAGTCACATAGATATGGTACTGCCCGTCCGTCCAATATCTAATAAAAACCTGGTCGGTCCGGCCGGTGGCGAAATCCGTTTTAAGCTTGAGGGTACTGCCATCCTCAAGCCAGTCTACGGTTTTCACGGTAAATCCTGGCTGAGACGTCAGGTCGATCGTCTCTGCCCGGGCAGAAGACGCATGGAGAGAGCCTGCAAGAAAAAGGCCCGTCAGGATAAGCGGGCCCAGAGCCAGGCGTACCATGCTCGTTGCTGTGCGGGTATTTCGGTGACGGGATCCTTTGGCTGAGTATGACATCTCCTTTCCTCCTTGTTTGCCGGTACGGCGATGGCCGATGGACATGGTGTGTTGGGATGGACACCATGGATGCAGCGGGAATATAATGTTAGTTTTTTGCTATGGAATATTTCATGCAATATTGTCTAAAATTGTATACCCAAAAAATGGAAAAAGCAAATATTGATTATTTTTATCATATAGATTGGCAAAAAATTACGCCGGTTCCGGCAGAAAGCTAAAGAGGGAGGCGACGTCAGCGGCTCCCCATACGTTATCTGGTTATTGCGCTCAACAGGGATAACCATGCACTTTATCAGGAGATGTGCGTGGATGACAGGTTTATGGGATCCGCGTTTTTCTGGGAACGGCGGGCAAAAATCCGCTTTGCTTCATGCCGGGCGGATCTGGCCGTCGCGGCGGGGGCAATAGCTGCCTATGGCAAAGAAGGGGAGATAGGCGGGTTGAGAGGGGCTTGGGGGACAGAGACGCGTGCGTCCGGCAGCTAGACTTGCGGGGGCTGTAAAAAATCGATGACCGTGCAGCCGTACAGATCCGCAAACTGTTGCAGGCGCTTCAGGCTGACGGCATTGTGCCCCTTTTCCATGCGACAGATGGTCGCGCTTTCCAGCCCTAGCAGGCAGGCTACCATTTTCTGGGTGAGGCCGGCTTTTTTGCGCCGTTGCCGCAGGTTGCGAGCTACAACCATGATGATGATTTCTGTCATGTGGCCTCCTTCACTTGGCTCTGTGATGGCGGTACGGCGATGGGTAAGGCATGCTGCGTACCGGAAAATATTAGTTTTTCCCTATGAAATATTTCATAGGATAATATTTAAAATTTTATGCCAGAAAAAAGAAAAATACAATCGCTAATTATTTTCGTTTTTAAAAATATCAGCCTGCAGCCTGTGTGGATAAGCTCTGGAGCGAAGCAGATGTACTAAAAAAACACGCTTTTGCTCCAGATTTGGATATTGCCGGGCAAAAGCGTGTTTTTTATCGTGTTTTATGAAATTTTTTTAAGAATCAGCGCTTCAAGGGCCGCATCCCTGCCGGAAGCGTGTCCGTTTTGGGGAGGGGCAGGGCCGGAAGCGTGTCTGTTTTTCCGTTTTCTTGACCAATTTTTTTTTGCGGGACTAAGGTGGGTCAAACTGGATGGATGTACTGCTGAACTGCCTTGTTTTGCATCAATCAAAGGAGAGTCTCATGTTCCGTTTCCTGCGGGTCAACATGGCCACCAAGACCTGTGTGTTTGAAGATATCCCCGAAGAATACGCCGGTCTGGGCGGTCGTGCCCTGACCTCCACCATCGTGGCGCGCGAAGTCAACCCCATCTGTACGCCGCTGGGCCCCCACAACAAGCTGGTGTTCGCTCCCGGCCTGCTGGGCGCCACCAACAGCCCCAACGGCAACCGTATTTCCGTGGGCTGCAAGAGCCCCCTCACCGAAGGCATCAAGGAATCCAACTCCGGCGGTCAGCCCGGCGGCCATCTGGCCAAGCTGGGCATCATGGCCATCATCGTTGAAGACATGGCCACCGAAGGCGAATGGTGGCAGCTGGAACTGAGCAAGGACTCCGCCAAGCTGGTGCCCTCCACCGTGGCCGGCCTCAACAACTTCGACGCCGTCGCCAAACTGGTGGAGACCTACGGCGACAAGTGCAGCTATGTGACCATCGGCCGCGCCGGTGAGTTCAAGCTGACCGCCGCCAGTATCGCTTTCACCGACCGCGAGCTGCGTCCCATGCGTCACGCCGGCCGCGGCGGCGTGGGCGCCGTCATGGGTTCCAAGGGCCTCAAGGCCATCATCATCAACCCCGAGGGCGGCAAGAACCATCCTCTGGCGGATGAAAAGGCCTTCCGCGAAGCTTCCAAGCGCTTCGCCAAGGCTCTGACCGAGCATCCCATCACCGGCAAGGGCTTGGCCGAATACGGCACCGGCGTGCTGGTGAACATCCTGCACGAAGCCGGCGGTCTGCCCACCGCCAACTTCACCGTGGGCCAGTTCGACAAGCACGAAGGCGTGTCCGGCGAGACCATGAACCGCCTGACCAAGGAACGCGGCGGCGAAGGTGCCGTGGCCCACGGCTGCATGAGCGGCTGCATCATCCGCTGCTCCGGCCTGTTCCCCGACAAGCAGGGCAAGTTCCAGAGCAAGTGGCCTGAATACGAGACCCTGTGGTCCTTCGGTCCCCACAGCGGCATCAGCGACATCGACGCCGTGAGCCGCTTCGACTACATGTGCGACGACATCGGTGTGGACACCATCGACGTGGGCGTGGCCGTGGGCGTTGCCATGGCCGGCGGCGGCATCCCCTACGGTGATGCCGAGGCCGTGAAGGCCGCCATGCAGGGCATCAGCGACGGTACCCCCCTGGGCCGCATCATCGGCTGCGGTACCGCCACCACCGGCCGCGTGTTCGGCGTGCGCCGCGTGCCCTGCGTCAAGGGCCAGAGCCTGCCCGCGTACGATCCTCGCGCCGTCAAGGGCGTGGGCGTGACCTACGCCACCACCCCCATGGGCGCCGACCACACCGCCGGTTACGCCGTGACCGCCAACATCCTGAGCTGCGGCGGCAAGGTCGATCCGTTGAAGCCCGAAGGCCAGATCGAACTGTCCCGCAACCTGCAGATCGCCACGGCCTCCGTGGACTCCGTGGGCCTGTGCCTGTTCACCGCCTTCGCCATCCTGGACATCCCGGATGCCCTGGCCGCCATCGTGGACATGCTCAACGCCAAGTACGGCTGGCAGCTGACCGGTGACGACGTGGTCACCCTGGGCCAGCGCATCCTCTCCACCGAAATCGACTTCAACCGTCGTGCCGGCATCACCGAATCCGCCGACCACCTGCCCGATTTCTTCGTGGACGAGCCCGTGGCCCCGCACAACACGACCTTCGACATCTCGCACGAAGAGCTGAAGACGGTCTTCAACTGGATCAAGAAGTAGCATAGAC
>OHAF01003081.1_pt1 | contig 11357 bp, 8 predicted proteins | sample 1577041 | NCBI WGS metagenome assembly OHAF01 (sample SAMEA3541495, study PRJEB24748) | human gut metagenome | biome: human gut; feature: human-associated habitat; material: faeces | place: China | collected 2012
TTTTGCCGCTTCCCTGCTGGTTTTGTCTGCTTTCCGGCGGGTCCTGCAGCAGCAGACTGCCCGCAAGGCAGACGGGCAGCGTGACGGCCCCCAGTGCCCAAAATGCGCCCCGGATGCCCTGCACGATCCCAAAGCCGCTGACCGCTGTGCGCACGAACACGGTGAGGAACGCACCGGAAAGGCCCACCGCCCCGCCGATCACGCCGGTGGCAAGGCCCTTGCGCCCGGCATACCACTTCTGTGCGCAGGACTGGATGGACGGGTACAGAAACGCCGTGCCCAGCCCCGCCGGGATGCTGAATGTCAGAAAGAAGCTGACCGCACTGCCGCCCGGCAGCATGGCCGCTGCAAAAAATCCGCCGCACAGCAGTGCTGTTCCCCACAGAGCCGCACACCGCGGGCCTCGGCTGTCCTGCAGAAAGCCGCCGAGGACGCACCCCACGCCGAACGCCGCAATGAGGATGCCGAAGGCATAGCCTGCCCCCTGCTCGCTCAGGCCGTACTCGTCCATGACCGGCTGCTGGAATACGCCCCACGCCGCCGGGATGCCCGTGAGCACCTGAATGGCTGCGCCCGCCGCAAGGATGGTCCACGGATGTTTTGCTGCAAATTGCTGTTTCATCGTCTGTCCTCCGAATGGTTTTTCCCTTACAGTGTGCCCATTTCAATTGACAAAACGGCAGATTTCTTTATAATGAATAAGGTAAAAGTATTTACATTGATTTATATAGAGAGGAACCATCTTATGAAAACACAGGCATTGAAGGGCATGCGCGACCTGCTGCCCGCTGAGCAGACCCTGCGCGATTACATTCAGGGCAAAATTCTGGAGACCTACCGCGCGTCCGGCTTCGAGCGCATTTCCACCCCCATGCTGGAGGATATGGAAAATCTGGACAAATCCGACGGCGGCGACAACCTGAACCTGATCTTCAAGGTGCTCAAGCGCGGCGATAAGCTCACCGCTGCCCTGAACACCGGCGATCCCAAGCAGCTGTCCGATATGGGCCTGCGCTATGACCTGACCCTGCCGCTGAGCCGCTACTATGCCGCCAACAAGGATAAGCTGCCCAGCCCCTTCAAGGTGATCCAGACCGACCGTGTGTTCCGCGCCGAGCGCCCGCAGAAGGGCCGTCTGCGCGAGTTCGTACAGTGCGATATCGACATTCTGGGCGATTCTTCCCCCAATGCCGAGGTGGAGCTGATCGACGTGACCACCCGCGCCCTGCTGAACATCGGCTTCACCGGCTTCACCGTCAACATCAATGACCGCCGCATCCTGCGCGGGATGCTGGAGAGCATGGGTTTTTCCGCTGATACGCTGGATTCCGTCTGCATCACCTTTGATAAGATGGACAAGATCGGTGCCGATGGTGTGAAGGCTGAGCTGACCGAAAAGCAGCTGCCGGAAAATGCCATCAACGCACTGGCCGACTTCATTGCCGCAGGCGAAGTCACGCTGGATGCCGTGGCTGCCCGCTGCGCAGATCCCGCCATTGCCGACGACCTCAAGTATGTTCTGGTCACCGCCAACGCCATGGCTGCAGGCCGCTATCAGGTAGCCTACTGCCCCAGTCTGGTGCGCGGTCAGGGCTACTACACCGGCATGGTGTTTGAGATCACCTGCCCGCAGTTCAGCGGTGCCGTGGCCGGCGGCGGCCGCTACGACAACATGGTGGGCAAGTTCCTGGGCACTCAGGTGCCCGCCGTGGGCTTCTCCATCGGCTTCGAGCGGGTGTGTGGCATCCTGCTGGAGCAGGGCTACCAGATCCCCGGCGCAAAGCAGAAGATCGCCCTGCTGTACGGCAAGGATGCCGACTTCACCGCCGTTCTTGCCAAGGCTGCAGACCTGCGCAGCAGCTACAATGTCACCGTTCTGCAGCAGGCCAAGAAGCTGGGCAAACAGTTGGGCCAGCTGGAAGCTTCCGGTTTTTCCGGTGCCGCCTTTATGGATAAGGATGAGATCAAAATTTTTGCGCAGCAGTAAATAATTGCACACAAAGCCCCTTTACTTTTGATACGCTGCCCCTAGAGTAGACAGAGTAAAAACAAAACTCTGAGTGCTCTGGGGGTATTTTCATGTCAAGAAAAAACACCTCAGAAAATCGAGCGATTTTCTGAGGTGTTCTTGTTTTTCTGGTTTAAAAGCCGGTAGGCGGCACATAGTAACTAGGGATCGAGGCTGTTTTCTGCACATTTGCCTGCTGGCGCAGCGCTGAACGGGTCACCTCTGCCCAAGAATACTGGGTCATATACTCGCCGCGATAGGAATTGGTGGCCGAGCGGTTGCCCCGCAGGAAATTGTAATAATCACAATCCACCTTGCTGGTGTCCAGCGCCAGTGTGCTGCGGCCGCGGATGAGCAGGCCGGTAACACCTGCATCCTCCAGCGTATGGCTCAGGTCAAAGATCAGATTGCGGAGATAGCTGTGCAGCGATGCGGTGTCGGGCTTATCCTCCCACAGCACGGCCAGCATTTCGCCGTTGGTGCAGGTGGCACCATTGCGATCCACCAGATAGGCCAGCAGCTCCTTGCTCTTGCTGCGCTTGAAGGCCAAAGCGCGCCCGCCCACGAAGATCTCAAAATTGCCAAAGCACTGGATCTTGATGCCGACAGGGGCATTCTCCGGCGGGTAGCGCAGATGCTCCAGCACATTGCGCACATCTGCCTCGTTTGCAGGCTTGAGTAAAAAGCCGCTCACGAAGATCTGCAGCGCTTCCAGCGCATACTCCGGGTGCTCTGTTACCACAATGATGTTGCAGCGCGGCTGCAGCTTCTGGATCATGCGCGTCAAAGCAAGCCCGTTCATGCCGGGCATTTCCAGATTGAGGAAAGCCGCGTCCATCGGCCCCTGACGCATCCAGCTCAGTGCATCCTCGGTCGTCATGGCGCTGATATAGTCACAGTCGGGTGCAACGCGGCACAGGATGCGGATCAGCGAGTTGATTGCAAGCTGTCCATCATCGACGACCAGTATCTTCATTCGTACACCCCCGCAAGTTTACCATACATGTTCCCTGTTTCAGTTTAACACTTTGTCCTTTGATTCGCAAGTTTTTTTGCACAAAAAGACAGAAGCTCCACACTTCTTTACAAAAAGACGTTCCTTCCCCATCAGTTTCCTCATGAAGCAGCCGGCTGAAAGAGGCATCTTTCCCAAGGCGAAGTGCGCATGATAATCCGTAGATCCGCTCATTTTTTCTCTGCTTCGTGGCTCCGCTTACAATACTTTTTGTAATATCAATACTTTAAGTAGAATTTGTAGTACTTGCGGCCCATGTAATTATCGTAATCCACCTGATTGAGCACGGTAAAAATCGATGCTCTCGCCCTGCAGCAGGCGCGAGACTGCGTCGCGGGCGTAGCCGCAGCTTTCTTCCCTGCCATCGCCAAAGCCATGGGCAATGCTGATCTGCATTTGGGTGGTGCCTACCGGGTTGCCCAGCATACCCAGCACCGTAACCTCTGCCATGGTGTCGCGGTCGATCTTGAGCTGACGGACAGTCTTGTTTTTGCTGTCTATCACGATCAGCCGACTGTCCATGCATTTTCATTATTTTCCGGCAGGAAATTTCGCATTTTCAGCCTTTAGGGAGCCACAGATAAACACAAACCCCGGCCATGCAGAGTTCATCCGCACAGCCGGGGCCAATTGGTATTTTATTTGATATCCAGTTCAGGCGGCACATCGATCTGGTCCGAGACATACTTGCCGTTCTTTTTGCGCTGCCGCACGCACTCCGTCAGCAGATATTCGATCTGCCCGTTCACCGAGCGGAAGTCATCTTCGGCCCAGGCGGCAAGGGCATCGTAGAGCTTCGCGTTCAGGCGCAGGGGCACCTGCTTTTTTGGTTCTGCCATCAGTACAGGCTGCCGCTGTTCACGATGGGCTGGGCATCACGGTTGCCGCACAGCACCACCAGCAGGTTGGAGACCATTGCCGCCTTGCGCTCGTCGTCCAGCTCCACTACCTTGTTCTCATTCAGGCGTTCAAGGGCCATTTCCACCATGCCCACAGCACCGTCCACGATCATCTTGCGGGCATCGATGATGGCGCTTGCCTGCTGGCGCTGCAGCATCACGGCTGCGATCTCCGGCGCATAGGCCAGATAGGTGATGCGGGCTTCCACTACCTCGATGCCGGCCTCGGCTACATTCTTCTGGATCTCGTCCCGGATGCGGGCGGCTACCACCTCCGAGGAGCCGCGCAGACTGCCCTCATCGGCTACGCCGTCGCCGGTGGTATCCACATTGGGAGCCACATCATAGGGGTAAATGCGCACCACATTGCGCAGAGCGCTGTCGCACTGCAGGGAGAGGTACTCCTTGTAGTTGTCCACATTGAATACGGCCTTTGCGGTATCGGTCACGCGCCAGATGACCGCAATGCCGATCTCCACCGGGTTGCCCAGACAATCGTTGATCTTCTGGCGATTGTTGTTAAGAGTCATGATCTTCAGGGAAATCTTCTTGCTTACATAGGAAGTACTTGCAGAAGCAGTTGTTCCTGTAGTGGCCAGAGTCAGAACGGACTTGGCAGCATTTCCGCCGTCTACATCACCGCTCTGATTCAGCTTGGTCTTCGCTGCCGGGTTCACTGCTGTACAGAACGGATTTACCCAGTAAAAACCATCGTTCTTCAGAGTTCCCACATACTTACCAAACAAAGTAAGTACCAGAGCTTCCTGTGGCTTCAGCACTTTTAATCCGCAAAAGGGAATCCATCCCAGAGATAGCCAAATAATTCCAATGACCATCAATGGAATCCAGTAAAACATGGCACCGATTGTAGTAAAGGCAGCAGCTGCTACGTAAAGCAGAATAAACAATACCATCATACCCATACCATTTTTCTTGTTATCCAAAACTTTTTCCTGCATAATAAGCCTCCTGACCGGGATAACGATTATAACAGATATCCCTGAATGTATGTGACAGCTATGATACGGAATAGCTGTCTTATATTGCCTTTGGATATTGATATGATATCATTTAGATATCATAATGTCAACTATAAATGTTTTGGAAGCAGTTATTTGGTTAAATTTGGGAATACAGAGATTTGTGATATCAGGAAAAATATAATAAATTTGAGGATGTACAGAAGAAGATATGTTAATATAAACGCAGGCTCCACCATATACGAGTGGATAGGACTGAAAAAGGGGATGACAGTTTATGAAAGCAGTGATTGCAATTGATTCATTTAAAGGAAGTCTCACTTCGATTGAAGCCGGAATGGCTGCAAAGGAAGGGATCTTAAAAGCACACCCGGATGCGAATGTTGTCGTAAAACCACTTGCAGATGGTGGTGAAGGCACCACAGATGCCCTGATTGCAGGACTTGGTGGTGAGCGTATTGATCTTACAGTGACTGGTCCTCTTGGTACTCCGGTAAATGCACATTACGGATATCTGGCAGAAAAAAATACTGCCATCCTTGAAATGGCTGCCGCTGCCGGAATTATCCTGGTAAGAGAATCTGAAAAAAATCCACTTACTGTAACCACTTACGGTGTCGGTGAAATGATCGCAGATGCCATGGAACGCGGTATCCGCAATTTCATTATTGGAATTGGAGGAAGCGCAACAAATGATGGTGGAATTGGAATGCTTAAGGCACTTGGCTATCAATTTTCTGATGAAAATGGACAGGATGTCGGCGAAGGCGGACAGGCGCTTGAACGGGTATCTTCTATTATAATAGAAAAAGCTAACCCAATTCTCAAAGAATGCAGTTTTCATATTGCCTGTGATGTAACTAATCCACTTTGCGGAAAGAACGGAGCTACCTATATTTATGGTCCGCAAAAAGGTGTCACACCGGAAATAGCAGAAGAACTGGATCAGGCAATGAATCATTATGCTTCTGTTACCTCCAAATTTCTTCATAATGATTATGCATCTGCAGAAGGTGCCGGTGCTGCAGGTGGTCTTGGCTTTGCATTTCTCAGTTATTTAAATGCTACGCTGACTCCTGGAATCGATCTGATTCTTAACGCTGTCGAACTGGAAAAAGAATTAGAAGACACAGATATCACTGTTACCGGCGAGGGACGCCTCGATCACCAGACCGCTATGGGAAAAGCTCCTGTCGGTGTGGCAAGACTTGCAAAAAAATACGGCTCCAAAGTCGTTGCTTTTGCCGGAAGCGTCACCCCGGAAGCAACAGCCTGCAATGCGGCCGGAATCGATGCATTCTTCCCGATCGTCCGTGGAATCACAACACTAGACGAAGCAATGGATCCCAAAAATGCAAAATCAAATATGGCAGCAGCTGTGGAACAGGTATTCCGTCTGTTATAGTTTTAATATTATTTACAAATTTCAGAGAGTGTTTTTGTATAGTTTTTACAGAAATACTCTCTTTTCTTTATGATTTTCTTCTTTTCCTACACTGACCATCAACAACACAACGATCTACGACCTGACAGATCTTCATTTCAACATAATATTTTTCTGTCAATCTATACTTTTTCAGCAATTGTTTTATTTCATATTTTGAAATCTTTCATTCATATATTGCATTTTTGTGAATCATATACATTTTCCAGTTCTTCTTTTATGCAATCTTCCCCTTGTACCTTTCCACCTTGTTCCTCTCTCCAAATAATGCTACAATTCTTAAATAAGTGGTAATGATACCGTTCTCTTTATCCTGTTAAATGCAGGATAAGCATCTGCATCATTCCCGCAACTTCTTTTCCAGAATCGGAGGATGTTTAAAATGAAGTTAGACAAATCACTTGCCTTTCAGGTAGTAAACACGATCAAAGACACCTGCGGACAGGATATCAATTTTATCGATAAGCAGGGAATGATTTTTGCGAGTACCAACGCCGATCGGATTGGTACGTTTCATGCCATCGGTCACAAAGCCGCCCAGACAGAACAGACAATCGAAGTTTTTTCAGATGATGATTTTCCCGGAACACAAAAAGGGATCAATATGCCACTCTATTATCACGGCAGTTTTCTTGCAGTAATCGGAATTACCGGAGAACCGGACCAGGTCCGCCAGTACGTCCATCTTGCCGACCGGATTACCCATCTGCTGATCCGTGAAAAAGAGCTGAACCGACTGAGTCGCTCTCTGGAAGATAAAAAACACTTTGTTATCGATGCCTTGATCCGGAATGAGATTGCTGATCTGGATTATCTGGACACATGCCTTTCGGATCTGCAGTTAAATCCAGGGACAAAGAAACGGCTTCTGATCATCCAGTCATCACCGGATGGACACAACAACTCTTCTTCCCTTGAACAGAAGATCATCGGACTTTTCGGCACGCTTGGTATTACTCTTTATACCTTTTATTATCCAAATGAATATCTTGCCGTGCTGGAAAACTCCGGCAAAGCCGCTCTCTATCAGATACTGGCTGATTTTACCGCAAACTGTGGAGCTTTGCTCTCCATTGCAGTCGGAAAGAAATGTCAGCTTTTCCAGCTTTCTCTTTCTTACCAGTCTGCACTCACTGCGCTGAAATACTGCCGGAGTTCGGAAAACGGGATTGCTTTTTTCGATGATATGACACTGGAAATTCTGCTCTCTTCCATCTCGGAGCAGGAAAAAAATGCTTATCTGCAAAAAACGATCTCTGCACTTTCTGATGAGGAAAAAAATCTGCTTCAGACTTACTTTGAAGCAAATATGTCTCTTCTCGGAACCAGCCAGAAGCTGTTTCTTCACAAAAACACAGTGCAGTACAAGCTGAATCATATTTATCAGAAATGCGGGCTGAATCCGCGTGTTTTCAAGGATGCGGTGCTTTTATATCTTGCCTTGCAGTTGTGATATTTTTAAATCCCAGACACGGATTCCTGTGCACACATCTTCCATATCCGTGTACAGGTTTGTCCATATAAGAAAATATTCTTAACAAATAAGTTTACTTACAGATTTTCGTCAAAAAACAGGACAGCCTTTCCTTCACCCACACACCGGGTATTAAAAAGTCTGTCCTATCTTTTTTTATTCTTTATTTCTCATCAGCTATTCATCATACTTTGCTTCCACGCCATATTTCTTCATTCTCCGCCAGAGCGTCGTCGTACTGATCCCCAGCTCTTTTGCCGCAAGGTTCCGGTTTCCATGGCACCTTTCCAGAATTTCTGACAGCTCAATACTCTCTGGCGACCGGTAAATAACCGTTCTGGATTCACCTTTGATCTCTTTCATTTCCGGATAAAGCTCTTCAAATAATTTCTGCAACACGATTTCATCTATGACACGTTTCTCCGTTGAAAGCACAAGCCGTTCGCAGAAAGCTTTCAGTTGGATCGTGTTGCCATTCCACGGAAGCTTGGCGAGCTTCTGATAGCCGCCGTCCGTAATCTTCAGGTGCCGGTTGTACATTTCCGAATATCTTTCGATCTCCCGGTCAAAATAATGTCGCAGATCTTCGACTCTCTGATTCAATGACGGCACTTTTAAGGTCAGTCCCTGCAGCATATAATAAAACTCCTCGCTGAGGGTTCCCTGCTGCACCATCTGCTTCAAATCCACCTTTGATGAGCCGATGATCCGCACATCCAGAGCATCAATCGGCTGTGCATCCGTCCGCATCTGCGCCCTGGAAAGCATGGTTCTCAGAATCTGGTGCTGTACCCGGAGTGTCAGGTGTTCCATTCCCTTGATGAAAAGTGTTCCGTGGTCTGCTTTAATCATGGCACCTTTTCCTGCCATATCCCGCTGCGATTCCACCGGTTCCCTGCGGAACAGCTCTTCCATCTGGTGCTCCTTATCCATCCCGCGCATATTGATGCTCACATACGGTCCCGCTTTACGGTTGCTGTTATTGTGAACCGCTTCTGCGATCAGGTAATCCTCAATCCCCGCCTGTCCATAGATCAGGATCGGGCTCTCTGAAAGTGCAAATGTTTTCGCATCCTCCAGTACTTTCTTCATCGAAATATTTTCAGTATAAATACTGCCAAAATCCGTTTTTGCCGAAAATCCATGCAGCAGCATTTTATTGCTTTCCCGCTTTGCGCCTCTTGCTCCGTCCGCAATCTGATGCAACGTAATGATTGCTCCGTTGATCACTTCATCATATTCGATCGGTGCCATCAGAAGCATAAACGCTTTATTTCCAAGACTAATCGAGGTAGAAAGGTTCTCACTTTCTCCTTTCAGGATCCGTCCCACAAGATCCATATCAATCTGTGGAAATACTTCGGCAAGCGCACATCCGACCACATCTTCTTTTTCTTTGCCGATCAGCTTTTCCACAAGCTTATTGACAACGATAATGTTACCGTCCATATTTACCTTGACGATTCCGTTAAAGGATGTGTCCAGAACCGTCTCAAACTGGGCGGTATTCTGTTTTTCGATCTCTGTCGCGAACGCCATGGCACGGGCAGATTCCAGTGCTTCTTTAATGGATTCCTCGGTTGCCCGGTAAAAGAGTGTCGGATACCCTCTCCGCTCTGCTTCATTGCAGGTAATCTCTCCTCCGATCACAAGATCCGGATGATACGCCTCCATCTTATCTAAAATCCCCGGTGTCTCTTCACTTCGCTTCATCACCGCAACTTTCAGCGTCCCGCCAAAAAGCTCTTCCATGTAAGACACATCGCAGAGCATATTGTCAAATGCAATCAGAGCGATCACCGGATGCTCTTTTTTCACCATCAGTTTTGCTTTCTGTAAGAGAAGCCCGATCTCCTGTGCATGCAGCTTCATCTCGATCAGCGGAATATTGGTATACTGTTTGATCATCTTCGCCTGATAACCGCGGGCGATCACAATCTTCGCCCCTGCCTCCACTGCAAGTCTTGCTTCATTTACCACATCAACCGAAGAAATCGCCTTTAAACAGGCGATTTCCACATTCATATCTTTTACTACTTTCTCTGCCATCGGAACCATGTCCGCTTCCGGCAGAAGCATTCCTATTTTAACCATACAAGAATCCTCCTGTTTTCGCCTGAACTGTTTTCAGTGTATCACAATTTCCCCATTTCAGGCAAGAGAAGTCCTTTACGTAATCGGTGCCGGGTTGAAAATGCACAGATCATTATACAGTTTGTATTTTTCTGCAAATGACCGGTCTTTTCCGCTGGCAACCGCAATGATCTTGTTAAATAATTCGGTTCCTATCTCGGCGATCGAGGCTTCACCGGTCGCAACCGGTCCTGCATTGACATCGATCAGATCCTGCCACATTTCCTTCATCTCATTTCTGGAACAGACCTTGATAACCGGTGCTGCCGCAAGTCCGTAAGGGGTTCCTCTTCCGGTCATAAATACCTGCAAGGTAATACCAGATGCAAGCTGACACGGACCACACACAATATCGCTTGCCGGTGTTGCTGCATAGATCAGTCCCTTTTTCGACGGGCGCTCTGCCGGCGACAGCACTTCCACGATCGGAGATGTTCCGGATTTTGCAATGGATCCCATTGCTTTTTCTACAATATTGCAAAGACCGCCTTTTTTATTTCCAGGTGTCGGATTAGCACTCCGGTCAACTTCCCCGTTTTTCAGGTAATTGTCATACCATTTCATCTCTGCTGCAAGCTTGTCACAGGTCGCTTTATCCACACATCTCTCTGCGATATAATGCACACCGTCACGCACCTCTGTTACCTCGGAAAACATGACCGTTGCACCTGCATTTACCAGCATATCTGCCGCATAGCCTGCAGACGGATTGGCACTTACTCCGGAAAATGCATCGCTTCCTCCGCACTGAATTCCGATACACAGATCAGAAAGCGGAAGCGTCTCTCTCTTTCTCCGGTTCAGGATCTGAAGCTTTTTCTCTCCCATATCCATGATTGCTTTTACCATGGCGTCAAAGCCTTTCTGCTCCTGCAGAACCACTACATTTTCCGGGGAAATATCTGCCTCATCCAAAAGCATTTCCACAGTCAGTTTTTCACAGCCGAGTGCTACCACCATCACCTGTCCACCAAAATTCGGGTGTTTGACAAGATTTCGCAGCGCACGGATCGGCACTTTTGCTTCGGGCGCATTGATCGCAACTCCGCATCCATACGCATGATTGATTGGCACGATATCGTCTACGTTTGGATATTTTGGAAGAAGCTCTTCCTTCATACGCTTCACTGCCACATTCAATACGCCCGTTACACACTGCACTGTTGTGCTGATTCCCAGAATATTTCTGGTTCCGGCATAACCTCCGTTCGGATTTCTGTATCCTTCAAATGTCGTTACCGGTGGTGTCGGAAGATCTTTCACGATCTTCGTCCCATATTCCATATCATCAACCGACGGCGGTGTCGGAAGTTCCAGCATAAATTCGTTGATCCAGTCTCCTTTTTCAATATCGTTCATCGCATATCCGAGAATCACGCCATAGCGGATGACCGGTTTTCCCTT
>OHAF01003087.1_pt1 | contig 11341 bp, 9 predicted proteins | sample 1577041 | NCBI WGS metagenome assembly OHAF01 (sample SAMEA3541495, study PRJEB24748) | human gut metagenome | biome: human gut; feature: human-associated habitat; material: faeces | place: China | collected 2012
CATTCCGCTTTTAAATGTTCCCGTTGCAAATTTATAGAAGTAATCTAACATCCAAGCCGAAACAGGCGTGTAGAACATCATCAAAAGGTAACAGCCTATCATACACAGCCAGCCGTGAATATGCCATTTGCTCTTTGGCTTTTCAAGTGTTTTATAGCTTAATACGGCACTTTTTCTGCTTGCTCTGCCAACTGCAAGCTCCATTGTAAGAACGGGAATCCCCATAAGCACAAGAAATGCAAGATAAAAAAGCACGAATAATCCGCCGCCGTTTTCGCCCGTAACATACGGAAAGCGCCAGACATTGCCTATGCCAATCGCACAGCCTGCACTTACAAGGAGAAAACCTGTCCTCGACTTAAAATTTTCTCTTTGCATAAATATTCTCCTTAAAAATACTGTCACTTTAATTATACAAACTTTTCACCGATATTTCAAGGAATAAACTTTTTATTTATGCAATTTGACAGGAATTAAAAAGCTTTGTATACTTTTATTGACAGAAACATTTAAGCCTTGTTTAAGGTTCGAAATATATAATAGAATAAGAAAACTTTCGGGAGGTTACCAAATGCGACTTTTACTTGCAGAGGACGAAAAAGAGCTTTCAAAGGCTCTCACGGCAATTCGTTAGAAATAACGGTTGTATTTTAATATATACTTTAAAATCTAATATAAAATGGAACACAAGCAATGTAAAAATGTAAGTGTTCCATTTTTGTTTTTTAATATAAAAACTTAATTTAATTACAAATAAATTCCTTTTACTCCCAAAAATTGACATTTTACTCCAGAGTATATGGGCATTTTTATTTGGATATTATACAATGTTGATTGCTTGTTGCAACAGCAAAATTTTTATGGAGGTTATATCATTTATGAACAACAAGAATTCAAAGGTTAAAAAGATTGTAATAGCTGCAATGGCTGTAATCTGTGCTTTTTCATCAGCAACAGCAATTACAGCAGGCGCAAAAACCACTCAGTATAAGCATACTGTTTGTGTCGGTGGATATCCAGGCGGTAATGATGCTACTTGGCTTTCAATTAAGAAGAACGGTACTTATACCTATGATTTATTTGATGGATATCCAACTATTTTTAACAAAAAATCCAGCACAGTAATAAAATCAAGGGTTGAACATAAAGATAAGAAAGATAGGACTTATTATCAATCTTATACTCTTAGGAGTAACTATTCTGCGCCTGTACAAGTAAAATATGGCAATCTAAGATCAGGAAGTTGGCGTGCGGATTATAGATATGTGAGTGGCGGTGGTTGTAGAGCTAATGTTACAACCATGGAAAAATATTAATGAATTTATGGAGGTTGCCATATATATGGTAACCTCCATGCTTAGTAAATAAGTTAAATGTAATAAAAGTGTAATAAATGACATCTTGATATTGAATTTTAATTGATAGAAATTATAATTAAAATATAAATTATAATTTAAATATAACATAAAACATACAACAGGAGTTTGGCGATGAAATTAACGAATGTGAATTTTCTTGCAAAAGCAAATGCCAAGATAAATAAAAATGAAAAGGGAATAAAAATTGTTTCCGCATTGCTTGTAATATCAATAACCTTGATTTCGGCATTTTCAATTACCGTCACAAAAGCTGTAAATGAGTATAAAGAGGATTATCGTGCAAGAACACTTGAGGTTGACCCTTGGTTAAGCGAACTTGACGATAATGTTATAGAAAGTATTAAAAATACTGAGCATGTAGTTGATATTTTTCCTCTTGAAGGAATCAGAAATGAAGCTTTTAATATTGTTCAGTCCTCGGATGAGGACTTACAAAAAATGATTGATCAAGAGAAAAATAATTATTTAAATATTTGGTCATTGTTTAAAAATGAAAAACGCAGTGTTATTGCAGGAAAAACTCTTGATGAATCCCCTGTGTTAAGCTGTGTTGTCCCGAGTGATTTTTATCCTTTTGAGGTTGAGAATGAAAATAAAAAGCCTGATTATATTGACGGGGAAGGTCTTATAGGAAAAACGATAACTGTAAAAGCGATTAATAATATGTTAATTCAACCTTATAATATTGATGGTTCATCAGAAAGCGGTTCACTTGAATTGCCTGCAATTGAATATAAATTAAAGGTAGTGGGTACTTATTATCTGTCACCGACCGAAACAGGCTATTATGATTCGATTTATATTTCAGAGGAAACAGCTACGAAAATATTAGATGACGCACTTACAAAAGGCGGATATTCAAAAGATAACGAAACCACTGTCGGCAAGTGGTGGAATGATTTATCGCTGAGGACTCACTATGTTGTTGTTGATGATTTTGAAAATATTGAATCGGTATATAACGCACTCACCGATATGAATGTATGCTGTGCCGATGACTCCGAACTCGGAATACAGGACAGCATAGTAAACGCTTCAAATATATTCAGCTTTGCAAGCGTATTTCTTATTATTTCAACAGTGTTGCTTTCTGTGATTATGATTATACAATCAACAGCAAACGCACTTTCACTTCGTAAATCCGATATAGGCTTGCTCAAAGCGATAGGTTATAAAAACAGTCAGATATTTGCCTGCCTTTACTGCGAACAGCTTAGAGTTACATTTACCGGATTTGCGGTTGGAACAATTATTTCGATTATAGTTACGGCTGTTTCAAATTTTTTCTTTGCAAACAGAAATTTCATCGACCGTCTGTACATTATCAATTGGGGAACTTTCGGAATTTTGCTTGCAATTTCGTTTTTGATAGTAACAATAGTTCCGCTGATATGTCAGCTCATAGCATTACGCAAGCTGAATAAAATTCAGCCCAAAGACGCAATGAATGAATAATTTTGAGGGTAAAATAATGAAATCAATAGAATTAAAAAATGTTTCTAAAATATACAATAACAAAGTAACCGCCGTGGATAATGTATCGTTTACATTGTCAGAGGGTGAATTTGTGGCTGTTATGGGACAGTCGGGCAGCGGAAAAAGCACTCTGCTCCAAATGGCAGGTTTGCTTGACAACTGCACCTCAGGTCAGATTTTGATTAACGGCAAAGATGTGTCGTCACTAGGCAAAAACGAACTTGCCGACACAAGAATGAATTCACTCGGATTTGTCTTTCAGGCATTTCATCTCAATCCGCATCTCAAAGTTTTTGAAAATATAATGGTTCCAATGCTCATAAACGACCATTTCAAAAACAGAACCGAAATGAAAGAAACTGCCGAATTGCTTGTGCAGAAAGTCGGTCTTACACACCGCATTGATCACTATCCGAGGGAACTTTCAGGCGGTGAACAGCAGAGAACCGCCATTGCAAGAGCACTTGCCAATAATCCCGACTTTATCCTTGCCGATGAACCTACAGGCAACCTTGACAGCAAAAACGAACGTATGATTTTTGAAGAGTTGAAAAAACTTACAGAGCTTGGCAAGGGCGTTCTTGTTGTCAGCCATAATGATGCCGTAACCGATTTTGCAGACAGAATTTGCGTTATGAAAGACGGCATTTTAGAGGAAAATTAAAATGAAAAATAAAAAACTCGGTATGCTTGTTAAAGCCTCAATTCTTTCACGAAAAGGTGCAACAATATTTTTTTGTTGCTTTATGGTTATTGCAACCATTCTCGTTCTTGTGTCGGCAGGAGCGGTTATGCCGCTGAAAAATAATATTGACCAAAACATAAATAATCATATTCTTAACAGAGAGTTGAATTTTGAGATAAACGAAAATACTCCTCAAAATGAAATTGACGATACAATTTTAAGCATAAAAAGCATTGAACACATAACGAGTGTTTATAACGTGCCTGCCGAACTTGATGTGTCGGAAACTTCAGGAGTGCTGTTTTCAGCTTACACACTAAGTTATGTTCACGAGGGGTATAACCTTAAAATAGCAAGCGGAAGAGCTTTCAAAGAGAATGAAGAAAATGTTGCAGTTGTTCCCGAAGTTTTAAAGGATTTTAACAGCGAAAGTCAACGAATCAATAAAATTGACGGCAAAACGCTTGTGGGCAAAAACCTTGTTTTCGCTGATGAATCGGGCAAGGAACATAAGCTTAAAATTGTCGGAGTGTATAACACATCTGACCCGATTTTTACAGGCAATCAAATTCTTATTCCACGCAACAGTTTGATTGAGTTCAATAATGAAGTTATTGCAAATGCCAAAGGTTCGACTTCAATAACTTCCGATAAGGCTTATAAAATTCTCGTTGATGATGCAAAAAATCTTGAAAGTGTACAATCCGAGGTTTCCTCATATTGCGAACCGTATACAATGGACTTGAACTTTGATTCTCAGTCATACAATATCGCACTCATAATTATTATAGGTTCAATTGTATTTTTTGCATTGTTCGTAATTGCGGGACAGTATATGTTCGTCAAGAGCAATATAAACAGACGAACCGAAGAGCTTGCTTTGTATCGCTCACTCGGTTACAAGTCTAATCAACTTTTCTATATAATATTTGCGGAATATTTCCTTATCGGAATAATATCAATTGCAGTCGGTACAATTTTGGCTGTGTTACTCGATATATTACTTATAAATCCGTACCTTATGAATCTTGTGGGCAATACAATAATGGAAATGACCGTGAATGTTTCGGCTGTTTATGTACTGCTGTTCCTCGTGATTTATTTGATTGTACTTGCAATCGTCAGCATTTGGGCAGTAAAACGCTCTGAAAAAACGGATTTAAGCGTGTTGCTTAGAGAAAGATAATTCTATAGCAGAAATAAAACTCTATATTATTATTTAAAGCAGAAATTCTGAAATAATTCGGGATTTCTGCTTTTTTTAAATTTCATTTAAAGTTTGTAAATTATTATATAGACACGGTAAAGAAAAGGTAAAGACAGGGAGGTCTTACAATGGGCGTTAAAAATATATTCAAGCGTTACGAACTTAAATTTATGCTGACAACACAGCAGTACATTAACAATCCGAAACCTATAAAAACATGAAGCCCCCACACATTTTCGTGTAGGGGCGGTTTTCTTATAATTAATATCTTTCTCCGACAGCAACAATGACACTTCTGCCTGCCATATTAATCCGTTTGTCATAGAGAATAACATTTCTGTCCTCAAGGATTACATCCTGAGGCTCGTTGCCTGTGTTTACATAAAGTTTCCAGTGGTATCCTTCGGGAAGGTCGGGAAGCTCAACATTTACATAATCCCAATAAGCATTGACGCCAAAGTAAACAAACTCGTCAAGTCCCTGTTGTTTAAGACTTGCACCGGCGTACATAATACCAATCATTCTTGTATCATCGTAATATTTGGCACTCCACGCAACATTTGAATGGATGCTGACAGGCGGATAACTGCATGTTGACTTGCCTCTGCTGTCTGTGATAATGTGGAATCTCTTTCTGAAAGCAATCATATATTTAAAAAATTCAAATACATCCTTATGCTTTTCTTTTCTTGTCCAGTCAAGCCATGAGATAATGTTATCCTGACAGTAAGCGTTGTTGTTGCCGAACTGAGTGTTGCAAAATTCATCGCCTGCAAGGAAAAGAGCAGGACCCTGACTGCACATAAGAGTTGCAAAGGCATTTTTAACCATTTTTATACGAAGATTGTTAATGTTGTAATCATCGGTTTCGCCCTCTGCACCGCAGTTCCAGCTGTTGTTGTCATTAGCACCGTCAGTATTGTTCCAGCCGTTTTCAAGATTGTGCTTTTCGTTGTATGAATACATATCATAAAGAGTAAATCCGTCATGACAGGTAAGAAAGTTTACCGACGCATTGTAGCCCCTGTAGGTAGGGTCATACAAATCTCTTGAGCCTGTAATTCTCTGAGCCGCATCCCATGCAAGGTGGTTGTCGCCTTTAAGAAATCTTCTGAGGTCGTCACGGTATCTTCCGTTCCATTCAGCCCATCTGTTCCATGACGGAAAACAGCCGACCTGATAAAGTCCGCCTGCATCCCATGCCTCTGCAATAAGCTTTACTCCGCCGAGAATCGGATCAAACGCAAGGCTTTTGAGAAGCGGAGGCTTATCCATAGGAGTACCGTCCTCGTTTCTTCCCAAAATTGATGCAAGGTCAAAACGGAAACCGTCAATGCGGTATTCTGTTACCCAATAACGCAGACAGTCAAGTATAAATTGCTGCACAATCGGCTGATTGCAGTTGAGAACATTGCCGCAACCGCTGAAATTGTAATACTTTCCGTCCGGAGTGAGCATATAGTAAATGTTGTTGTCAATGCCCTTGAACGAGAAATACGGTCCCATTTCATTGCCCTCTGCCGTGTGGTTGAACACAACATCAAGGATAACTTCAATTCCGTTTTCGTGAAGCTCACGAACAAGCTGTTTAAGCTCTCTGCCTTCGTGATGATGCTCGTGGTCGCTCTCATAGCTTGTGTTCGGAGCAAAAAAACATACGGTGTTATAGCCCCAGTAATCGTAGAGCTGACGCCCGTCATAATTACGATACGAGCCCATTTCGTCAAACTCAAAAATAGGCATCATTTCAACGGCATTGATGCCCAGTCCTTTAAGATAGGGGATTTTTTCACGGATACCTGCGAATGTGCCTTTGTTTTTAACGCCTGAGGAGCCGTCCTGAGTAAAGCCTCTTACATGCAATTCATAAATAATAAGCTCTTCAAACGGAAGCTTCGGCTGAGTGCAGTTGCCCCAGTCATAGTCGCTGTTTACAACTCTTGCCTTATAAACACCCTCATGCTCCTGTTTTTTACCCCAGCCGCTCTGACCGATTACAGCCTTTGCGTATGGGTCAAGAATGTATTTCTTTTTATCAAAAATAATGCCTTTTTCGGGTTCATACGGACCGTCAAAGGAATATGCATACTCAAAATCAATCTCATCAAGACCGAACACGAGCATTGAATAGGTGTTGCCGATTTTGTAAGAATCCGGAAATCTAAGCCTTGCATACGGAATTTTTGCATAAGGTCTGAATAAAAGCAATGTACACTCAACGGCATAAACCGAATGAATAGTAAAGTTTACACCGCCGGAAACGGTTGTTGCACCGTTTAAAAGAAAGTTGCCGGGCCTTACATCGAAACCACCTACATTATCGGTTGGCTTTAAATCCCTCAACATAATATTCAATCCCCCTAAGTTACTCTCAAAAAAACAAAAATTCAGTCATAACACAACATATGTCTATTTTATCATATTATGTGATTTATTCAACATACTATTTGCAAAAATATAGTCAAATCTTGTCATCACGATTAAAAAGCAGTATTTTTACACAAAAAAAGACCGGAATAAAAAATATATTCGGTCTTTTTAATCATTTGCTTACGCTTATTGTCAACCTATAAAAGTAAATCTGTCTGTTTTTCTGCCGTCAACATCAACTTTTTCGGCAAACATTTCGACAGGTCTTGCCCACACTTCACTTGTGTTGTGGAGATTTCTGTAAATTACAAGTTTTTCACCTGTTTCGCTGTGGGTTGCAAAGTTGATAACCTCATATTCGCCACCCTTGAAATGTAGGTAAATACCCGGCTTGATTTCTTTTGTCGTATTTTCGGCATTGTCTGAATTGCTTTCACAGCAATTTTCTGTTTTAACAGCTTTATCTGAAGTTTCTTCATTTGCAGGAGCTTCGTCAATTTCAGCTGCCCTGCAATCTGTATTGTCTGCATTGAAATCAACCCTGAAACTTCCGTCATTAACAACAAGAATTCTCGACTGATACGGCTGCATTTCAATTTCATAGTAACCGTTTACATCAATAACTTCGTTGCCGTTGAGAACATCTGTAAGCTTTGCGTTGCAGCCTGTGTCAAAACCGATTCTTTCAACACGGTCTGTAAGGTTGAATGCAACAAAAACAGTCTGATTGTCGGTTTTTCTTCTGTATACAAGCTTTTCATTCTGAATATTTATGTTTTCAAAATCGCCGTACTTGAGAGCTTCGAGTGCAAGTCTTACTACACCGAGTTTTTTGATATGCTCAAGAAGTTCATAGTTCGGATTCGGAATGGAATCAAGGTCAAGACAGGGACGAAGCTCATAATCGCTGTAGGCAGTTCTCATACCCTCAATGCCGAATTCACTTCCGTAGTAAATTGACGGTACTCCGGGCATTGTATACATCATCGTGTAAACATTGTTGAGATGATTTTTGTCTTTAAGCATACTTGCAACACGGTTTACATCGTGGTTATCAACGAAATTATATGTGTAGATGTTTCTGTAAATACCGCCGTTAGCAAACTGTCTGTTTAGAGAATGAGCAATTTCAAAATAGTTGTGGTCATTATGGCTTGAATAAATGCCTTTGTAGCATTCGTAGTTTGTAACCGAGTCAAGCACATCGGGATTTGCCCAATGATTGTAATCACCGTGGGTAATCTCACCGTAGAGCCAGAAATCGGACTTTTTCTCTTTGCAAACATTTTTTAATTTCTTGAAAAATTCAATGTCAATGCAGTCAGCCGCGTCAAGGCGAAGTCCGTCAATATCAAACTCATCAATCCAAAATCTTGCACAGTCAAGAAGATAGTTTACTACCTCGTCATTGTGGAGATTAAGCTTTACAAGGTCGTAGTAACCTGCCCAGCCCTCATAGCTGAAACCGTCGTTATACGGGCTGTTGTTCCGGAAGTTTACATTTTCAAACCAAGACGCATATCTTGAATTTTCACGGTTCTGTTGAACATCTTTGAAGGCAAAGAAATCTCTTCCCACATGATTAAAAACGCCGTCAAGCATAATTCTGATGCCGTTATCGTGAAGTGCTTTGCAAATTTTTTTGAAAGATTCGTTATCACCGAGCCGACAGTCGATTTTTTTATAATCAATAGTATCATAGCCGTGTTTTGAACTTTCAAAAACAGGGTTGAAAACAAGTGCGTTTACCGACATTGACTTCATATGGTCAATCCAGCCGTAAATTTTGTCAAGTCTGTATTCCTGTTTGAAATCATTTTCCTTTGGTGCTCCGCAAAAACCGAGCGGATAAATATTGTAAATTACGGATTCATTTATATATCCCATTATATTATCTCCTTTTTGCACAGAATAAAGCAGTGTACGGATGCAGTGTTTTGTGTACATTAGTCATAATTATAACACTAAAATTTCTATTGTGCAACTGAATAATTTGTGTTACAATGTAACATATTGATGATTTAAAAATGATTTTAAAAAAATCTCGGAGGAACAAAATGCTCAAAATGCCCGAAAACAAAACAAGAAAAAAATTAAGAATCACACTTTGCGTGCTTTATCTCGTTGAAATCGTACTCTGTGCGTTGCCGTATTTCCAGTACATTGACGAAAAAAATGTACTCCATTCTTATTCCGTATTTGATATTATGTCTGTATGGGGACTCAGCGGTTCAAATGATGCGGTTTTTAAGTATTCGCTCTTTATGCCGATTTTCTTCATTATTCCGATTGCAGGATTTTTCTTCTGCGCTCTTGACAAAGAACGCAATATGAAGAATATCGTTTCAATCATCTGCTGTCTGCTCGGTGTGCTTTCAATTCTCACTATGGTAAGCTATACAATCAGCCTTGCTTCTGTAATTGCACTTCTTTTGTACATTCTTATCTGCTTTCTCACAACGCTTTCAATCTTTGCAAGATTTACCGACAAAGATGCTACGAAAGCTCCTGTTAAGCAGAAAAACACAGACCCGAACAGGGAAGTGTAATTTTACAAATTAAAAGTTGAAAACGGAAAATTGAAAATTTCGGTCTGGAACACAGTTTGCTTAATGCAAAGCATTGTTTTCCCGACTTTATTTTATAAAATTAAAACACGGCAGTTCATTATCTGAAATGATTGCCGTGTTTATTTTTGCCGATTATATTTTTAAAATTCCGTCAGAACAATGTGTGCCTGAGAATTATCGAGAACTAACGGCTTATCCATATCAACTCTCTTTAATTCTCCGTAGAGTCTGCCGAAAATTACGGTTGTTTTGTCCATATATGCCGCCATAGCCTCGCCTTTTACGGTGAACGGCTTGAATGTAATGTCAACTGCCGAATATCCCGCCTTAAAGTACCACGGTCTGTCAAGCTTTCCGCCTGTGCTTTTAACATTTATCTGCGACAATTTTACAAGATGACCGTCTGTGAAAAAGCAATTTTCGTTGCCGTAACGGTTGTCACCGACTCTGCTTGCAAGACAGAGGGAAAAGCGTTTTCCGTCAATAAAGCAGTCGGAGCTTAATCTCTGATAATTATGCTTTCTCGGCTTTGAAAAGCGCGTCCAGTCAAAGTAAGCGTTTGTGGTTGTTTCGTTTAAAGAATATTCCATACCGCCAACACGGATAATTCCGCCTGCGACAAATTTGGGAACAAAGCGTTTGAGATAAAAATATTTTCTGTCTCTCTCAAACGGTGCAATTTCGTTAAGACTTTCGCCCGCCGTCTTTTTGAGATTAATGTTAAAGTAAAGATTTTTTATGCCGCCAAAGTCGATAAAATCACATTTTAAAAATCTTCCGTTCGGTGTGTTTGTCAACTGCAGCTGAAGCCTTTTGTCCGTGTACAAAAGCTCTCCCGAACTGCCCGATTCGGGAAGCTCGTTCTTGCTGAAAACAAATTTCTTTACAACACAATCATAAATCACACCGCCTCTTTTAAGGTCGGCAACCGCAATTTTTACCGCAAATTCCATGCCTAAATTTTCAACCGAAAGATAGAGCGAAACCTCTGTGTTGCTTATGAAATAGCAATCCCTTTCGCTGTGTTTTCCGCTTGTTTTGCTCTGTTCGCTGTTATATTCAAAAACAGGCGTTCTTGCCCAGCCTGCACACATAACCTCTCCGTTTTCTTCAAAAACATTATGCTTTTCGGTTATCTCATGTTGCAAAACAATCCCTCCGTGTTCTCATTTTTAAAATTTTCCATAAAATCACACCATACAATATACACAAAATAATTATGCTTTTCAAGAATTATAACAAAACTGTAAATTTCGTTTTCTGCCGTCAACGGTATATGTACTAATTTTCTGATTTCATGAATAATCTGTAATAATATCATATACCTGTGAGGGCGGTTTTTATGAAGAAATTTGTCATTTTGCTTTTAATCTGCTTATGTTTTCTGCTTTGTTCATGCAGTGCCGACACATCGGGATATCAAAACGAGCTTACCTGCACAGACTGGAGTGCAGAGCTTGACGGCGGCGGAAAGATAAACCTTTCGTTTGACGGTGGCAATGCGTCCCTTATTATGATGAGCGGAAAAGACAAGGCGGAGCTTTGCGGAAAATATGTAGCCGATGATACAACGCTTGTCATATTTGTGCCGAAACTTTACCGAAACTACACCTTTGAATATATTCCCCACGGAAAAAAGCTTGATTTGTCATAC
>OHAF01003091.1_pt1 | contig 11331 bp, 9 predicted proteins | sample 1577041 | NCBI WGS metagenome assembly OHAF01 (sample SAMEA3541495, study PRJEB24748) | human gut metagenome | biome: human gut; feature: human-associated habitat; material: faeces | place: China | collected 2012
ACAGGAAAAACATATGCAAGTTTCGAGCCAATGCTTGACTACTGCGTAGTTAAGATCCCGAGACTTCCATTTGATAAATTTATCACAGCTAAGAGAACCCTTACCACTCAGATGAAAGCTACCGGTGAGGTTATGAGTATCTGCCATAACTTTGAGGGTGCTCTTATGAAAGCAATCCGTTCCTTGGAGCAGCATGTTGACAGTCTGATGTCTTACGATTTTACACAGCTTACAGATGAGGAACTGCTGGATGAGCTGGCAATCGTAGATGACCGCAGAATCTGGAAGATTGCAGAAGCAATCCGTCGTGGTATGCCACAGTCCATGCTTCACGACATCACAAAGATTGATATCTGGTTTATCGATAAGATTGCAATCCTTGTAGGCATGGAAAATGCTCTTAAGACCAGAAAGCTCACAAAAGAGCTTCTCCTTGAAGCAAAACGCATGGAATTCCCGGACTACATCGTTGCACGTCTGGCAGGCAAGACAGAAGAAGAGATTAAAGCTCTTCGTGAAGAATATCAGATTAAAGCGGCATATAAGATGGTTGATACCTGTGCTGCAGAGTTTGCGGCAGCAACACCATATTACTATTCTGTATACGGCGATGAAGGCACAGAGAATGAAGCAGTAGCAACACCGGATAAAAAGAAAATCCTGGTACTTGGTTCCGGTCCGATCCGTATCGGTCAGGGTATTGAGTTCGACTTCTGTTCCGTACACTGTACATGGGCATTTGCAAAAGAAGGCTATGAAACCATCATCATCAACAACAACCCGGAAACAGTTAGTACAGACTTTGATATTGCAGATAAACTGTATTTCGAGCCTCTGACACCGGAAGATGTTGAGAATGTAGTAAATATCGAGAAACCGGACGGAGCAGTTGTACAGTTCGGTGGTCAGACAGCTATCAAATTAACAGAAGCACTGACAAAGATGGGCGTTAAGATTCTCGGAACATCTGCGGAGAACGTAGATGCAGCAGAGGACCGTGAGCTCTTTGATGAGATTCTTGAAAAATGCGAGATCCCGAGACCAAAGGGACAGACAGTATTTACTGCTGAGGAAGCTAAGAAAGCAGCAAATGAGCTGGGTTATCCTGTTCTGGTTCGTCCTTCCTATGTACTTGGTGGTCAGGGCATGAGAATCGCTGTAAGCGATGAGGACGTAGAAGAGTATATCGGTGTGATCAACCAGATCGCACAGGAGCACCCGATCCTTGTTGATAAATACCTGATGGGTAAGGAAATCGAAGTAGATGCTGTATGCGATGGCGAGGATATCCTGATTCCTGGTATCATGGAACATATCGAGCGTGCCGGAATCCACTCCGGTGACAGTATCTCCGTATACTTCCAGAAAACTCTCAGCTACCTGTGGTTCACGTATGCAGGAAACTCCTATCACTGGAATAGAAACGTGATCTTTTACGGCCTTGATCAGATCTTTTCTCCAACCCTGGGGGAAGGAGATCGGCTCTACACATACACTTCCTGTCTCGTATAAACCAACAGACACATCAATAAAATCAATCCCGCATTTCTCAAGCGCCATTGCAATCTTAACTCCATCCTGGATATGGATATAATCCTCTGTCACTCCTGTTTTATCCAGAAATTCTTCAACGCTTAAACGGACACCGATCGGAAAGTCCGGTCCACACTGTACACGGATTCCATTTATGATCTCGGTGATCATACGAAGTCTGTTTTCAAAGGAACCACCATACTCATCTTCGCGTTTATTTGTGTAAGGGGAAAGAAACTGTTGTAATAGATACCCATGAGCCGCATGAAGCTCTACTCCATCGCAACCCGCTTTTTTTACCCGTACAGCACCTGAGATAAACTGTTGGATCAAAGCTTTTACTTCTTCTGTTGAAAGAGCCCTTGTTTCTTGCTGAAGATATTTGCACGGTATTGCTGAAGCAGATACTACCGGACCGCCTGTAAGAGCAGTTACTGTTTCACGTCCAGGGTGATGCAGCTGGATGAATATCTTTGTCCCATATTTATGTACTGTTTCTGCAAGCTTTGCAAGACCTTCGATATGTCTGTCTTTTGAAACAGACAGCTGACGCATCATCCCTGCACCATGCAGATCGTTTACCCTTGCAATCTCCGGAATAATAAGCGCTGCGCCACCAATTGCACGTGCCTGATAGAATGCAATCATGTCTTCCCATGGAGACCCATCCATCTCCGCCAGGCTTGTACCCATCGGTGACATTACAAGCCGGTTTTTAAGTGTAATATTTCCAATTTTTCCCTGTTTAAATATTTCCTGATACATGTACACCCTCCTTTACTTGTGTCTCTTGATTATTATGGCTTAAAAATAACATTTTCATTGTTAAAAAAACAACGGCATAAATATAAAAAAGACATTGTGTATTTATGCACAATGCACTATAATTAATAATAATCTGCAAAACACTGTGCATTTTTCACAAATAATTGTAAAGAGGAGTATGAAGATGCTGTTTTCCGATCTTATTGATTATTTAAAAAATGAAAAAACTTTTAACATAATACTAAATTGTTCTACTGATCTTCATGAAATACGAGATGTAGAGCTGCTGGATGGCACTCAAACAGGATACGCCACAGATATTGTCTATTTTGGTTATCCAGATGTCTTGTCTCCTGATATGCAGCCTTCTCAATGTATCCTTGTTCGTGGAGAAAACTATCTTTTTCCTTATTCCTGCACGGATCGTGCAACAGTACAGGCAAAAGAGCTTTTTGCGGTTTTTAATGCAGCAAAACAGTTTCTTCAGACACATGAACAGGTTAGTTTATATGAAGAACTGGTTCGAAAAGGCCACTCTTCCCATAGCCTGGATGAAGTGATTAACTCTGCATCCATCAAATTAGGATATTCTTTGGTATTTTGCGACAAGAAATTCCGTATCCTGTCATATTCTACATCAATTCCGGTTACGGATAAATTATGGAAAAAGAATATTGAACGTGGATATTGTACATACGATTTCATTAAAAATGTAATGTCATTGGAAGCTGTCCAGGGGGCTTCAGCCAGCATTGAGGCTGTTGAAGTATCTTGCCCGGAATCACCATATCGTAAATGTAGTTCGAAAGTGTTTTTAAACGGTGTTCAGGTTGGTTTTGTTCTGATGATAGAAAACAATATCCCTTTTACCGCAGAACACTTAGCAGCTATGAGTGATGTAAGCCGGGCAATCAGCTCCGTAGTTGGACATTATCATCCTGAACTGTTTCAGTACACCAGTGCGGACCAGCAGCTTCTTGAAGCCTTGCTGATTGGAACTCCGGCTGATATATTGGCAGATTCCATTTCTCATCTTCGAGTATCTGATGCAATGTATGCACTTTGTATCCAACCGAAGACATTTTTGAAGGAAAATAAATTAAAGTGCCACTATTGTGGTTACGAGACAAAAGCACTTACTGTATGTCCAGAATGTGGTGGAAAAAACATAAGATACTTTGGAACTGGAACACAGAAACTAGAAGAGCAGATAAAAACAATGTTTACTGATGCTACAACAATCAGAATGGATATAGATACAGTAACAAAGAAAAATTCACACGAAGATATTTTAAATAGTTTCAAAAAAGATGGAATAGATATACTCATTGGAACTCAAATGGTGGTAAAGGGACATGATTTTCCAAATGTTACTCTTGTTGGAGTAATTGCTGCTGATAGTAGTCTAAATATAGACGATTATAGGGCTCACGAACGTACTTTTCAAACTCTTACTCAAGTTTCTGGTCGTGCTGGAAGAGGAAAAGACAAAGGAAGAGTAATAATTCAAACTTACAATCCAGATGCATTTTGTATTCAATATTCACAACAACAAGATTACAAATTATTCTATGATACAGAAATACACCTAAGAAAACAGTTGAGATATCCACCTTTCTGTGATATAATACTAATTGGAGTTTCTAGTAAATCGTATAAAGAATTAGAAGAAACTTCGAATAAAATATATGAAAGTTTGAAGGCAAAAATACATACGGAAAAATTGCAAATATTATTGTACAAGCCTGTTCCAGCTCCAATTGACAGAATAAAAAATAAATTTAGGTGGAGAATAATAGTAAAATGTATTGTGGGAGAACCGATAATAAATGCAATAGACGATACTGTAAAAAATGCTGGAAATAAAAATACAAAAAATGATACTAGAATAATTGTAGATGTAAATCCAAGTAATATGCTGTAAAATTATTTGAATGAATTTTATAAGAAATTATAAAAAAATACACATAGGCATCAATATTTATAATGGGAGAAAGGAGCAAATAGAATGGCAATAAGAGAAATAAGATTATCAAATGATGAAATTCTAAGAAAGACTTCAAGAGAGGTTGAAACTGTCGATGATAGAATAAAAGAATTATTAGATGATATGGTTGAAACCATGCACAAATATAATGGAGTTGGACTAGCTGGACCACAAGTTGGTGTACTTAAAAGAGTAATTGTTATAGATTTATATGATGGTGAAGAGCCATTAAAACTTGTAAACCCTAAAATTATTAAGACTAAAGGAGAACAAGAAGTCGAAGAAGGATGCTTAAGCTTTCCAAATGAATATGCAAAAATGATAAGACCAAAAGAAGTTGTGGTTGAAGCTTTGAATGAAGAAGGAAAGAAAGTAAAAATAGTTGGAAAAGACTTACTAGCACAAGCTTTAGCCCATGAAATAGACCATTTAAACGGGGTTTTGTTTATTGATAACATGATTCCGGGAACTTTAGAATATATTAGTCCAGAAGACAATAAATAAATTACAATTGACTAGAATAATGCTACTAATTTGAATAAAACAAGTTAGTAGCTTAATAATTAAAAAATAAAATGTTTTAAATTAATTTTTTAGTAATCTCGAATGAAAGGTATGATAAAATATGAGAATTTTATTTATGGGAACACCAGATTTCGCATTAGAGTCACTTAAGGCTTTATATGAAGCAAAATATGATATAATTGGAGTAGTTACAAATATAGATAAACCAAAGGGAAGAGGCATGAAGATGGTAGCTTCTCCTGTAAAAGAATATGCAATAGAGAAAAATTTGCAAGTTTATCAACCTATAAAAGTTAGAAATAATCCGGAATTTTTGGAGGAAGTAAAGAAACTAAATCCAGACTTAATTTGTGTTGTTGCATATGGAAAAATTTTGCCACAAGAATTGTTAGATATTCCAAAATATGGTTGTGTAAATGTTCATGGCTCATTATTGCCAGAATATAGAGGCGCCGCACCAATTCAGTGGGCTGTGCTAAACGGAGATAAGAAAACAGGTGTAACCACTATGTTTATGAATGCTGGAATGGATACGGGAGACATGATATTAAAAGAAGAAGTCGAAATTGGCGAAGATGAAACGACTGGTGAATTGTGGGATAGATTAAAAACGATAGGAGCAAATCTATTAATAAAAACAGTAAAAGAAATTGAGAATGGAACTGCCACAAGAACTAAACAACCAGAAGAAGGAACTATGGCTCCAATGCTATCTAAAGAAATGGCAAAAATAGACTGGAAAAACAAGACTGCAAATGATATAAAAAATCTTGTAAGAGGCTTAAATCCAATAATGGGAGCATACACATTTTTAGACGGCAAAAAGATAAAATTCTGGAAAGTACAAACACTAACAGAAAATGAATTATTAGAAAAATTCCAAGAATTAGAAGAATACAAATATCATTTAAACAAAATGCAAGCTGGAACTGTATTATTTTCAGATGATAAGAAAGGCCTATTTATAAAAGCAAATGGTGGAATATTACAAGTACTTGAAATACAAGGAGAAAACTCTAAAAGAATGGCGGTAGGAGACTTTTTAAGAGGAAATCCTGTTGGGGTTGGAAATATGTTTGAATAAATTATTTCCCTACCAAGGTTAAAGAAAATAAGAGGAAAATTTTAAAATTCCTCTTATTTTTGTTTATTTAAAACTTACAACAGTTACACCCATTTCACCTTCTCCATAGGTTCCCATTCTGTAACTTTTTACATGAGGATTCTTCTTTAGAAAACTGTGAATTCCATCGCGTAAACGTCCTGTTCCTTTTCCGTGAACTATTCTAGCGTTTTCTAAATTTGCTATGTAGCAATCGTCTAAATATTTATCCACAATAGGAAGTGCTTGGTCAACTGTTAATCCGATGACATTAATTTCTGAAGCTACATTTTGAGCTTTATTATTTGAAAATGTAACATTGCTATTTTTATGTGTGCTACCAGATTGTTTTGTACTAGATTTTTTTGAAGTATTCAATAATAATAAATCTGATAGTTTAACATTTGTTGTTAGAGCTCCAATCTGAACACGTACTTCATTCGACCTGTTTGGAAGTGAAAGAACGGTTCCTTTAGCATTGAAGTTTTTGCACATTACTTCCATGCCGACTGTAATATCTTCCGATGACAAAGACTTAGAATTGCTTACTGAATTATTAGTTTCAATATGTGAAAGTGTATCTATTGATGAATTTAATTTGTTTCTTAAAACATTTGCACTTTTTGTGTTAGTAGATTCTTTATTTAATTCACGTATTATTTCATTTGCCTCGTCTTTAGCATCTAGCAAGATTTCTCTTGCTTTTTGCTTTGCATCAGATACAATATTTTCCGCCTCTTGTGTCAATTTTGAATTGTCTCTTTCTAACGATTTTCTTAAAAGTTCTACCTGACTAGAATTTTTTCTAATTTTTTCTTTTTCCTCTTCAATAGCCAATTTATCATCATAAATATTTTTCAATAATGTTTCTATATTGATATCATCATCTTTCTGAAAAGATTTTGCCCTATCTAATATTTCATCAGACAAACCTAATTTTTTGCTAATTGCAAAAGCATTACTCTTTCCGGGAATACCAATCAATAACTTGTAAGTAGGGCGAAGATGTTCTACATCAAAATCAGAGCTTGCGTTTTCAAATCCTTCATGTGTTAAGGCATATTTTTTTAGCTCTGGATAGTGAGTTGTGCAAATAGTTAAGGCTCCAAGAGTATGCAAATTCTCTAAGATGCTTATAGCTAAGTTTGCTCCTTCAACTGGGTCTGTACCAGAACCAAGTTCGTCTAATAAAACTAAGCTTGATGAAGTTGCTTCCTTTAAAATTTCTATTATATTTACCATGTGTGATGAGAATGTACTCAAAGATTCTTGAATACTCTGCTCATCGCCAATATCGGCAAAAACATTATCGAATACGAATATACTGCTGTTTTCTCTTGCAGGAATAAGAATTCCACTGCAAGCCATCAGGCAGAATAAACCAACAGTTTTCAGAGTTACAGTTTTTCCGCCAGTATTTGGCCCTGTAATCAACAATGAAGTATAATTGTTACCTAACGAAACATCAATAGGTACAACTACTTCTGGACTTATTAGAGGATGTCTAGCACCATATAAATTAATTTCTTTCTTATCATTTATTAGCGGACAAATTCCATTGATTTTCTTAGAATATTTTGCCTTAGCAAATATAAAATCAATTTGACCAATTGCTCCTAATGCTGTCTTTATTTTACTTGCAATAGGGAACAATGATAATGATAAATTTTTTAGAATTTTCTCAATTTCGATTGATTCCTCTGCTTTAATTCCATTAATTTTATTATTAAGCTCAAATATTGAAGAAGGCTCAATATAAACAGTAGAGCCACTAGCGGAAATATCTAAAATGGCGCCAGAAATGCTATCTTTATATTCTTCTTTAACTGGGATAACGAATCTATCATTTCTAATAGTAATAATTGAATCCATTAAATATTTAGAATATGAAGACGAGTGGATAAAATTAGACAATTTATCACGTACATCTTGCTCTAATTTACGCTTATTTCCACGTAAAGCAGACAATGTTTTTGACGCATCATCTGCGATTGTATATTCATCGATTATGGAATTTAGAATATTTTTTTCTATTGTCTCATTATAATAAAGCATAGAAAAATAATCTTCTAAAAGTGAAAAATCAGACAAATTAAAAGTATCATCAGCAAAAAAATAGTCATGCAAAAATCTAGATGTCTGTAATACATGAGCTACATCTAACAAAGCCTTAGCAGACAATGAATTATAGCTTTCTAAATTTTTTATCCAAATATCAATATTTGTAATATTTGAAATAGGTGGTTCTCCTTTTCTATAAAGCAAAGTCTGAGCCGTACTGGTTTCTTCAAGCTTTATTTTTACTAAATCTTTATTATTTAATGGCATAAGCTTAGAAACAAAGTCTTTTCCAATATATGTAGAGCAATAATTAGACACTAAATCTAAAATTTTATTATATTCCAATTTATTTAAATATTTTTCTATCATCATAAAACTCCTAAATAAAACTTGTATAATTATAACACGGAATAAGCGGAATGACAACAATCACTAATAGAAAAAATTATGGAAAATGGAAATAAGTATATTGACAAACTATCAATTGATAGTTATAATAATTATGGTGATGCAAATGGAAAATAAGCAAATTTCCTCAAAAGAACAAGTAGAAAACTTTTTGTTGGAACTAAAACATATAATAAATGATAAAAGGTTTAATATAAATGAGGATTTTGATATATTACTTAAGAAGAAAAATGAAACAGATGATGATGCATACACAACGAAAAATACACTAATTCAATTGAATTACGATAAAAATGATATTATAAGAAATTTAAAAGAATTAAAAATTTCAGAATATATTGGGACTTTAACTGATGTTAAAAATGTATATTCGCCACAATTTTGGGTATTTATTAAAAGGATTAATTTAAAACAAGTTTATATCAAGGTAAAAATAAGAAGTATACAGAATAGAAAAATTTTTTGTATTTCATTTCATTTTGCGAGATTTCAGGTGAATAATTTCCCATATGGTTAAGGAGGTTGGAAATATGAATAGTAAGTTATTAAGAGTAGTAAAAAGATATTGTCCACTTTGTGATAAAGAACACGAAGTAGAAGAAAGAGAAAGATTAAGCAGTATAAATATAAAAGGAGAATGCGTAAAATATAAAGAGGTTTATTTTGAATGTAAAGAGACTAATGAAGAGGAAAATGAGTTTGTATCTGCAAAAATGATGGACGAAAATCTTTTGAGAGCAAGAGATGTTTACAGAAAAGAACACAATATGCTTACATCATTAGAAATAAAGCAAATAAGACAAAAATATGGAGTAACACAAGCAGAATTTTCATATATGTTGGGCTTAGGAGAGGTAACGATTACCAGATATGAGACAAAGCTTATTCAAGATACAACGTATGATACTATGATGAAATTAATGGATAAAAATGCTATGTTTGCATTGGAGTCACTTGAAGCAAATAAAGAAAAATTTAAAAATAGAGAGAGATACGAAAAGATTGAAAACAACATTAAAATGATAATTTTAAAGTTTACGTTAAGTTATTTGAATGACCAAGAAATTGAAGCAAAATATGTCGATTATGATACAGAAAAAATAGAAAATGGATATAAAAACATTGACGTTCAATTGATTAAAGATTTGATATATTATATATCAAAAAAATGTAAATTCCTGTAACAACTATCATCATTGCTAATATCATAATAATTCCACCCATTGTTGGTGTACCTTGTTTCTTTAAGTGTGATTGTGGCCCATCATCTCTTTCTATTTGTCCTACTTTTAGTTTTCTTAATATTGGTATAATGATAATCCCTAAAATAATTGCAGTTATAAATGATATCATTAATATCAATGTTTCAAATTTCAATTTTACCAAACCTTTCCTTTTGTTTATTTCATTTTTTCTATTAAATCTCTTACTATAATTCTTTCATCATATGGATATTTAACTCCATTAATTTCTTGATATGGCTCATGCCCTTTTCCAGCTAAAACAATAATATCTCTCTTTGTTGCCATTTCAATTGCTTGTTTTATTGCCTCTGTTCTATCTACTACAACTGAATATTTACCTTTTGTCTTTTTCATTCCTTCTTCTATTTGGTTCACTATTTTTTGAGGATCTTCTGTCCTTGGATTGTCTGATGTAATAAAAGTATAATCAGCTATTTTTCCTGAAATTTCTCCCATGATAGGTCTTTTACCTGAATCTCTATCTCCTCCACATCCAAACACACTAATCACTTTTCCTCTTGTATAACTTTTTACAGCTTGTAATATATTTTGTAAGCTTTCTGGCGAATGAGCATAATCTATCATTATTGGAATTTCTAATTTATTATCTACTAATTCTGACCTACCTGGTACCCTAACAGTTTCTAATGCTTCTTTTATAATTTCAGGTGAAATTCCAAATTTTTGTGCCACACAAATAGCAGCCAAAGAATTATAAACACTAAATCTTCCTGGTATTCCTGTTTTTACTCTTTCATTTCTATCTTTTATTTTCACTCTAAAATCTACATATGAATTTGTAATTGTTATATCTTTTGCTAAAACATTTGCATAATTATCTATACCATATGTTGTTATATTACTTTCTGGAAATAATCTTGGTATCTTTGCTCCATGCAAATCATCTGCATTTACTATACCTGTATTGCACATCTTGAATAATTTTAGTTTTGAATTAAAATAATCTTCCATATTTGGATGTTCATTTGGACTTATATGATCTTCTGAAAAGTTTGTAAATAATACAATATCAAATTCACACCCTGTTACTCTGTGCAATTTTAAACTTTGAGAAGATACCTCCATTACTACTGTTTCCACTCCTGCATCTACCATTTGTTTAAATATTTGTTGTAATTCTAAACTTTCTGGAGTTGTTCTATCACTGTCTTTTATTCTTTTTCCATTTATATATGTTGCTATAGTTCCAATTAATCCTACTTTTTTTCCTGCTTTTTCAAGGATTTCTTTTATCATGAATGTTGTTGTTGTTTTTCCTTTTGTTCCTGTGATACCGATTGTTTTCAGTTTCTCTGCGGGATATCCGAAATATGCGGCAGAAATAAACGCCATCGCATATCGTGTATCTTTCACAAGAATGACTGTCACATCTTCCGGTGCTTCCACAGCTTCTTCCACGATCAGAACCTTTGCTCCTTTTGCAACTACATCCGGCACAAATTTATGGCCATCCACCACTGCGCCGCGGATACAGACAAAAAGAGAGCCCTCTTCTACTTTCCGGGAATCATAAATCACATTTTTTACTTCCTGGTCTGTACTGCCCTGAAGACATGTATATTCCAGCTTTTCCAGTAAGGATATTAATTTCATTTTAATCCTCCATATCATTTCCTGCCTGCCTGAATTTTTTACAGCCTCTACGGCAATTTCGTTACTGTTCACTCCGTTCACAGTAACTTAGC
>OHAF01003092.1_pt1 | contig 11324 bp, 9 predicted proteins | sample 1577041 | NCBI WGS metagenome assembly OHAF01 (sample SAMEA3541495, study PRJEB24748) | human gut metagenome | biome: human gut; feature: human-associated habitat; material: faeces | place: China | collected 2012
GCGAGGGCGGTAAGCCTGTTGACTGCCGCATCGAAGACGCAAAGCGCACCGGCGAGGACTTCAAGAAGGCCAAGGAAGCGCTCGGCGATCTTGCAAGAAGCGAATAAGATATCATGAGCTACATCTGCTACCCCGATCAGACCATGAAGTTCCTCGCCGACCGCAAGGCCAAGGAGATCCTGTGCAACGTCATCCAGCGTTATGCCGGCGACTACGTCAACGAGCAGACCGTCACGGCGGTTTCCCTGCCCAGCGAGGACATGAAAGGACGCATCATCGGTCGTGAAGGGCGCAACATCCGTGCGCTGGAAGCCGCGACCGGTGTGGACCTCATCATCGACGACACGCCGGAGACCGTCATCCTGTCCGCCTACAGCCCCCTGCGTCGTCAGGTGGCCAAGATGGCTCTGGAACGTCTGATTCAGGATGGCCGCATCCATCCCGCCCGCATTGAGGACATCGTCCAGAAATGCGAACAGGAACTGGATGCCCAGGTGCGCGAAGTGGGCGAACAGGCCACGTTCGATGCCGGGGTCCACGGCATCCATCCCGAGATCATCCGCCTGCTGGGGCAGCTGCGCTACCGTACGTCCTTCACCCAGAACGTGCTGCAGCATTCCCTGGAGGTCTCCGCCCTGTGCGGCATGATGGCCGCGGAGCTGGGCATGGATGTCAAAAAGGCCAAGCGTGCCGGTCTGCTGCACGATATCGGCAAGGCCGTGGACCATGAGATGGAGGGTACCCACGTCTCCTTGGGCGTGGAATTCTGCCGGAAGTATCGGGAGAAGGAGGACGTCCTCCACGCCATTCAGGCCCACCACGGCGACGTGGAGTGCAAGACGCTGGTGGCCTGTCTGGTGCAGGCAGCCGATGCCATTTCCGCCGCCCGGCCCGGCGCACGCCGTGAGAATCTGGAGAACTATATCAAGCGTCTGGAGAAGCTGGAGGAGATCACCAGCAGCTATCCCGGCGTGGAGAAGAGCTACGCCATTCAGGCGGGCCGTGAGGTTCGTGTCATGGTGAAGCCCGAACAGGTCTCTGAGGATCAGATGGTGATCCTGGCCCGTGAGCTGGCCCACCGCATCGAAAACGAGCTGGAGTATCCCGGCCAGATCAAGGTCCACGTGCTGCGTGAGACCAAGGCTGTGGAATACGCCAAGTAAACATCCTTCCCAATACGCATCGTCCCCAACGGCGCACCGCAGCAGTGGTGCGCCGTTTCTTTATGTCCTTTAACTTTGCTTTAGGAAGCGGTGATATCCTGTCCTCAAAACCCGAAAAATCGAGGACTCTGCCATGAAACGCATTCCACTCATTCTTTCGCCGGCCCTGCTGCTGTTGCTGCCGGCCATTGCCCTGTATCCAATGCTCCATGCCTCCGCCGAAAAGGATGGTGTCGATAGCAGCACAGCCATTCAGGAGGCCGCCCCATCGGAAGCCGCCCCGTCGGAAGCCGCCCCGTCGGAAGCCGCCCCGTCGGAAGCCGCCCCGTTAGACAGCGCCGTCGCTGCCCCCGCCGCTCCCGTCGCCGTCAGTGGTTCTATCGAAACCGGTGATTTCCCCCTCACCGACGGCCAGCAGCAGGCGCTTCACCGCTATATGACCGCCTACTATACCACGCTGGGGGATCTGACGGAGGCGAGCACCGACGGCGTATTCTGCGCCGACGACATCGCCGCCTATGAGCAGGCGGTTGGGAATGATCCTTCGCAGTCTCGGCCGGGGATGATCCTCTGCATCCTTGGCTGGAAATAAGCCCTATCATCTCCGGCCGGGAATAAGACGTTGCGCCCTGACAGTTTTGTGGTATAATAGGACTGTCAGCGGACAGAGCCATGTCCAGTTACCATGTCCACCTTTGTCCGCAGAATGTACCAATTCACCGGGAGGATACCCTATGGAATTTCGTGTGCTGGCACTGGGAGATGTTACCAGCGAGGATGGCACCCGCCATCTGGCCCGTACTCTGCGCCCCTTTCAGAAGGTCCACGGCGTGGACTTCACCGTGGTCAACGGTGAGAACGTCTCCGGCGTGGGGCTGACCCCAGATCAGGCGGAGGATCTCTTCGCCGCCGGCGCCGATGTCATCACGCTGGGCAACCATACGTGGGGCAAAATGCAGATCGCTGACTATCTGGAGGACAGTCCCTACATCCTACGGCCTGCCAACTTTTCCCCCCGCACGCCGGGCCGTGGTGTGGGAGTCTACGACTGCGGCCGCTTCCGCATCCGGGTCATCTCCCTCATTGGCCGCTGCGATCTGTCATGGGGCAGCGATAACCCCTTTACCACAGCGGACCGCCTGCTGGCGGAGCCGGACGCTCCCACCTTCACGGTGGTGGATTTTCACGCTCAGGCCACCAGCGAAAAGCTGGCCATGGCCTACTATCTGGACGGCCGGGTCTCCGCCCTGTGGGGGACCCACACCCACGTCCCCACCGCCGACCAGCGGGTGTTCCCCAAGGGTACCGGCTACCTGACGGATCTGGGCATGACCGGCGCCGTGGAGTCGGTGCTGGGCATCCAGCCCCAGCAGTCGGTGGAGATGTTCTTAGGCGGTCTGCCGGGCCGTTTCCGCCCTGCCTCCGGCCCCTGCAAGGCTCAGGGGGCGCTCTTCACGCTGGACAGCGCCACGGGCCTGTGTACGGCAGTGGAGCGGGTGGATATCCGCTGAGCACAACATTTGCCACATAAAATTTGTCACATAGGACCCGTCACGCAGGTTCTATCACATAGGAGAAATGAGCCATGTCTGTTGAAAAGGTCCGGGCGTACCTGACGCCCTATGGGGTGGCCCAGCGCATCCGGGAGCTGGAGGTTTCCAGCGCCACGGTGGAGCTGGCTGCCGCCGCTCTGGGGGTGGCCCCCGCCCGCATCGCCAAGACTCTCAGCTTCAAGGTGGGAGAGCGGCCCATCTTAGTGGTGGCCGCCGGGGATGCCCGCATCAATAACAGCAAATACAAGCACTTTTTCGGCGTCAAGGCCAGAATGCTGACGCCGGAGGAGGCCGTGGAGCACATCGGCCACGCCGTGGGCGGCGTATGCCCCTTCGCCCTGCCGGAGGACGTGTCCGTGTATCTGGACGAGTCTCTGCGGCGGTTCGAGACGGTGTTCCCCGCTGCGGGCAGCGCCGCCTCCGCCATTGAGCTGACCTGCCCGGAGCTGGAGCGCTGCTGCGGAGAGCGGTTCTGCCGATGGGTAGACCTCTGCCGTGGCTGGCAGGAGGCATAAAAGGAGGACGCTATGGCAAAAATTCTACACACGGCAGACTTCCATCTGGACAGCGCCTTTACCGCCCTGCCGGAGGAGAAGGCCCGGCTGCGCCGCCAGGAGGCACGCCAGCTGACGGACCGGCTGGTGGACTACGCCAATGACCACGGCGTGGAGCTGCTGCTGCTGGCCGGGGATCTCTTTGACTCCGACCAGCTCTACGGCCAGACGGCACAGGAGCTGGCCCAGTCTCTGGCCCGCTTCCGGGGCCACGCCGTCATCGCCCCCGGCAACCACGACTTCTACGCCGCCTCCAGCCCCTATGCCCGGCTGCTGTGGCCGGAAAACGTCCACATCTTCCGGGAGGAGCGGCTCCAGCGGCTCCCCTTCCCTCAGTACGGCTGCGTGGTATACGGAGCCGCCTTCACCTCCCCCGACGCTCCCGCCGGGATCCCCGGCTCTCTTGGCCCGGAGGATGAGGGGCTGGCCCGCATCCTGCTGCTCCACGGAGAGGTGGGTGTGCGGGACAGCCGTTACCGGGCCATGACCCTGAAGGATGTGGAGCAGAGCGGCGCCGACTATCTGGCGCTGGGCCACGTCCACGCCTTCGGCGGCGTGCAGCAGGCAGGGCGCACCTTCTGGGCCTATCCCGGCTGCCCGGAGGGCCGAGGCTTCGACGAGCTGGGGGACAAGGGCTTCCTCACCGGCACCGTGGAGCCGGGACAGGTGAAGCTCACCTTCATCCCCTTCGCCCGCCGCCGGTATCAGTGGCTGACGGCGGATGTCACCGGCGTTGACCCGCTGGAGGCCCTGCGCCGGGAGCTGCCCCCACACCCGGAGGCGGACATCTTCCGCATGGTCCTCACCGGTGAGACGGAGGAGCCGCCCCGGCTGGACGCCCTCTATGATGCGCTGTCCCCGGACTGCTTCTATCTGGAGCTGCAGGACCGCACCACCCGCTGCCGGGATCTGTGGGAGCACTGCGGAGAGGACACCCTGCGGGGCCTGTTCCTCCGAGACCTGCGCCAGAGATACGACGCCGCACCGGCGGAGGAAAAGCCCCGGCTGCTGCAGGCCGCCCGATTCGGCTTGGCAGCTCTGGAAAACCGGGAGCTGTAAAGCGCTTTCAATTTACTGCCCACGGCGCAGGCCGTGAGAGAGGAGCCATTCCTATGAAAAAGATCCTCATGATCGGCACCGGCGGCACCATCGCCTCGGAGATGACGCCGGAGGGCCTGACACCGGAGCTGAGCACCCACCAGCTGCTGGCCTATCTCCCCCGCATCGCCCAGCTGTGCCATGTGGACTGCATCCAGCTGTACAGTCTGGACAGCACCAGCATTCACCCCGCCCACTGGCTGGGGACGGCCCAAGCCATCCGGGAGCACTACGACGACTACGACGGCTTCGTCATCAGCCACGGCACGGACACCATGGCCTATACGGCGGCAGCCCTGAGCTATCTGGTACAGGACAGCCCCAAGCCCATCATCCTCACCGGCGCCCAGAAGCCCATCTGGTTCGATGGCACCGACTCCAAGCGCAACCTCACCGACGCCTTTCTCTACGCCTGCCGGGGCTGCGGCGGCGTGCAGATCGTCTTTAACGGCCGGGTCATTCTGGGGACCCGTGCCCGCAAGACCTACTCCAAGAGCTTCCGGGCCTTCTCCAGTGTCAACTACCCCGATCTGGCGGTGGTGCAGGACGAGCATCTGTTACAGTACATCCGTTGTGAGAGCCGCCCCCGCCCGCTATTCTATGACCGGCTGGATCCCAATGTGGGGCTGCTGAAGCTGATCCCCGGCACGGAGGATGCGTTGGCGGAGTTCATGCTGGATCGCTACGACGGCCTCATCATCGAGAGCTTCGGCGTAGGCGGCCTGCCGGAATACGACGGCGGACACCTCTACGACGTGGTGCGCCGTGGGGTGGAGCGGGGCAAGATCGTGGTCATGACCACGCAGGTCCCCAACGAGGGCAGCGACCTGACGGTATACCATGTGGGGGGACACCTGAAGAGCACCCTCCGGCTGCTGGAGGCCTACGACATGACCACCGAGGCCGCCGTGGCCAAGCTCATGTGGATCATGGGGCAGACCCGTGAATTTTCGGAGGTGGAGCGGCTGTTTTACCAGCCTGTGGCGCAGGATATCCTCCGCTTCGGGGACGAATAAGATGTTTGCTCCGGTGGGACACTGGGTGTGTCCTGCCGGAGTATTTTTTGTACTCCGGTGCAGACGAACAGGGCAAAAAAGGGAGGCGGACAGTCAGCTGTCCGCCCCAAGTGAGGAGAAAAAATGGATAAAGCTTCGGAAAGGACTGTCCCTCAGACGAGGGTCAGTACCAGCCACAGCAGGCCGATGACACCGCCGCCCAGCAGCGCCGCCATCCATGTGGTGAGCCGTCTGCGCCGGGGCGGAGCCCCGTGGGTGCGGGCGTAGCTCTTGGCGATGCGGACCGCCTGCTCCACCACCTGCTGGGATGAGACGCCGCCGCCTGCGGCGTCGTTGCTGAGAATAAAGATCGCCTGCTCGAAAATATGGGGATCGGGGGACTCCACCACGATCACCCGTCTGGAAATACCTTTTACCAAGGCCACGCCCTCCTCTGTCCGGTGATGTTTGACAGATAGAGTATTTCCGGCGCCGGCGGCGGTTATACCTGCCGGGGGCGGTTTTCTCCCGGCAGGGGCAGGTGTACCGCCAGCACGGCGCAGTCGTCCTCCAGTCCCCTGCGGCTGCGGGATTCCGACAGGATCAGCGCCGTCAGGGCGTGGACGTCGGTGCCGTTCCACCCCGCCAGCAGATTTTGCAGCCACTCGTCGCTGTTCTCGTCGGCGATGCCGTCGGAGATCATGACAAAATAGCTGCCTGCCGGGAGGGCCAGCCGAGTGACCTCCGGCGGCTCCGCCGTGGCCTGCAGCCCCGCCGGAAGGGAATGGGCGGTGAAGCGGGTAACGTGGGCGGTGTGCTTGAGATAGGAGGGCGCAGCGCCGTATTTATAGAGGGTGGCCTCGCCGGTGGAGCGGCGCAGAGCCAAAAGATCGATGGTGGTGAAGGCCCCGCCGGTCTCCCCCCGCAGGGCCAGCGCCGAGTTCAGGGTCTTGAGGGCCGGAGCCGGTTCAATGCCCGCCCGCAGGAACTGCTCCAGCAGCCGCACCGTCAGCGCCGCCTCCCGGTGGGCCTCCGGGCCGCTGCCCATGCCGTCGGAGAGCAGGAGGTACAGCATCCCGCCTGTCTCCACCGTGGCCAGCTGGTCGCCGCACAGCTGCTGTCCCTCCTTGGGGCGCAGGGCCGAGGACACCCGATAGCCCATGGGGACGGTGGGCTCCTCCGCCGGGGCGTGGGCTGCTGCCGCCAGCAGATCCCCCATCTGGGCGTACTGCTCCTGAGCCTGACGGCGGGAGCAGCTCAGCTGGCGATGATATTGGCGGCGCAGGAGGAAAAGCCGCAGTTCCTCGTTGACGGCGGCGATAAACTCCCGCAGATGGACACACCGGGCGGTGAAGTACAGGGGGAAATCCTCCGACTGGGCCGTGCCACGGCGCAGCAGCGCCGGACAGGCATCATTGAAGGCGTTGTAGGTGGCGTTATAGTTCTGCTGCCAGCAGTTGGCGCACAGGACGCAGGAGCGGCACACCTGCTCCGCCGCCCGGTCGAAGATCACCGAGGGATTCTCCGGCGGGGCCGGGGCCGTGTCCCGGAAGAAGCTGTCGTACAGGGAGCGCAGAGCCGCAGCGGACTGCTCCAGCCGGCGGGGCTTTGCCGTCTCTCCGGGTGCATCCGCCCGGGCGGCACGCTCTGCGCAGGGAGGCAGCCAGCGCCGGGGCAGCAGCAGATAGGCCGCACCGCCCGCCAGACATGACAGCAGCAGCTGTCGGGGAGGACCGACATCCAGCAGCACTGCAAAGGCGATGGTGGGCAGAGAAAAGGCCGCCGCCGGGAGGATGCGGGGCAGACGGCCATAGAAGGCGGCCAGCGCTCCGCCGCAGCCGTAGGCCACCGTCAGCAGCAGCGCCGGGGTCTCCGGCACCAAATCCGCCGCAAGGCCCGCACAGGCCCCCGCCAGTCCCGCCGTCAGGGGCGGCAGGCGGCGGGAGAGGAGCAGCAGCTCCGTCATCAGCAGGGCTTTCCCCACGGAGAACAGGCCCTCTACCGTCACCGGCACCAGTGCCAGCGACAGGGCGGCGGCGTATAGCAGTCCCTTTTGCCGGAGGGTCGTTCCGTGGGCGGTCAGCAGGGCCGTGGCAGCCGCCAGCAGCGCCGAGGCTGTCAGGCACAGCACCCACTGGCTCAGGGGGCGGTACAGCAGGTACACCGACTGGATCAGCAGTTGAGACAGAGCCGCCGTCAGGGGCCGGAAGGCGGGGCGGCGGTAGAGCTTCGTATCACAGAAGGCCGTCTGGGCGGCGAAAAGCAGCACGGCAGCGGCGGCATGGCGCAGCCCCGGTTGAAAATCCAGAAACAGCAGCGCTCCGCCGGTAACACCCAACAGGGAAAGCAGGCCCGGCAGGCCCGGCCCTGCGGCGGCGGCCGCCGCCAGACTGAAGGGGGCGTACAGTCCTCCCAGCCGGGCAGCGGTGAGGACGCAGCAGAGCGCCGCCTGCCCCAGCAGCGTCAGGATGCGGCGGAGCCGTCTGCCGGGCAGCGGGAGGTGAAACTTCATGGACAAGCCCTCCTTTTTCCCCTATTGTAGCCACCGGCGGCGGGAAAAGCTGTCGGGAAATGGAGTCTGGCGGATTTTTCCGTGGACGGCGGTGTTTACGGAGGCGGAAAGCTGTGATATAATGAAGAAACCTTGACAGAAAGCAGGTGGCCGCTATGAAAGCGCAGCGTCCCTATCCGCAGATCACCATCACCCCCAAGGGGGAGGCCGCTCTGGTGGGCGGACACCCCTGGGTCTATGAGGGGGAGGTCACGGGACTCAGCGGCCCCGTGTCCGACGGACAGCTGGTGGACGTCATCAGCCGCCGGGGCAGCTGGCTGGGCTGCGGTTTTTTCAACAGCCGCTCCCGCATCCGGGTACGGGTGCTGTCCCGGAACCCCAACGACCGGTTCGACCAGGCCTTCTGGCGGCGCATCCAGTACGCATGGGACTATCGCAAGACCGTCATGGGGCCGGAGGATAGCCGCTGCTGCCGGGTGATCTTCGGAGAGGCCGACGGCTTCCCCGGTCTGACGGTGGACCGGTTCGAGAGTGTGCTGGTGGCGCAGGTGCTGTGTCTGGGCATGGAGCTCATCAAGGAGGAGCTGTTCTCCCTGCTGCTGGAGGTGCTGCGCTCCGACGGGCAGGACGTAGTGGGCGTATATGAGCGCAACGACGTGGCCATCCGTGGTCTGGAGGGCATGGAGCAGGGCAAGGGCTGGCATCCCGTGGGCGGTGAAAAGGCTCCGGACTTTACAGCGGTGGATATTGAGGAAAACGGCATCCGCTACACCGTGGACTTTGAAAACGGGCAAAAAACCGGCTTCTTTCTGGATCAGAAGTACAACCGGCAGGCGGTGGCCAAGCTGGCCCGTGGCCGGACGGTGCTGGACTGCTTCACCCACACCGGCTCTTTTGCCCTGAACGCCGCACGGGGCGGAGCCAAGCACGTCACGGCGGTGGACGTGTCGGAGTTCGCCGTGGCGTGTGCCAGGGAAAACGCCCGGCGCAACGGGCTTTCCGACGTGATGGAGTGCGTGGCGGCCAATGTGTTCGACCTGCTGCCCCAGCTGGAGCAGCAGCCCAAGCGGTACGACTTCATCATTCTGGATCCCCCGGCCTTCACCAAGAGCCGCAAGACCACCCAGCGGGCCATGACCGGCTATAAGGAGATCAACTACCGGGCCATGCGGCTGCTGCCACGGGGCGGCTATCTGGCCACCTGCTCTTGCAGCCACTTCGCCACGGAGGAGCTGTTTTTGAAGATGCTGCGCTCGGCGGCCAAGGATGCCGGGGTGCAGCTGCGGCAGATCGAGGCCCGGCAGCAGTGCTGCGACCACCCCATTCTGTGGGGCGTGGAGGAGACCAATTACCTGAAATTCTATCTGTTTCAGGTGGTTTGATGAATACGATTCGTATACTTTTCTTATAATATTACAAGTAGTTGCAGAATATGACAGAGGAGACCGGCCGCAGCCTGTTTCCCGAAAGGAGCATTTATGAACACCAACTGGAACGACCCCAATTTTCAGGGCTTCGGCGGCAGGCAGAGTCCCTTCGGGAAGCGGCCTCCACGGCCCAAAAAGGAGCACAAGGCCATCGGCACGCCCCTGAGCCGCACCCTCATCAATCTGGCGGTGACGCTGATCTTTGCGGCGGTGTACTTCTATGTGGTGCTGCCGCCCATCAATTTGCAGGCGGAGGAGTTCTATTTCTTCATGCTGCTGTGCTGCGCTGTGTACTGCGGCTGCGCCGTGCTGACCTCCGGGTTTCAGGGCAGCGGGGCCAAGGGCTACTTTGGCTTCGTGAAGAAGCAGTGCCGCATCCCCATGATAATCGCCGTGGCGCTGGTAGCCGTGGCCATCGTGGGCGGTATCGTGGGCTGGCAGGTGATCCGGGCCGGGTCCTACCGGGATCTGCTGACGGTGGAGACCGGTGACTTCGCCACCGAGGTGGAGGAGATCAGCTATGACCAGATCCCCATGCTGGACAAGGACTCCGCCGAGAAGCTGGGCAACCGCAAGCTGGGTGAGCTGTCGGACATGGTGTCCCAGTTCGAGGTGGCGGAGGAGTACACGCAAATCAACTACAAGGGCCGCCCGGTGCGGGTGACGCCCCTGCGGTACGGGGACTGGATCAAGTGGTTCAACAACCGCTCTGAGGGTCTGCCCGCCTATCTTATCATCGACATGGTGACCCAGAATGTGGAGGTGGTGCGTCTGGAGCAGGGCATCCGCTACACCACCGCCGAGCACTTCGGCCGCAACCTCTATCGCTATCTGCAGTTCCACTACCCCACCTATATCTTTGACAAGCCGGCCTTCGAGATCGACGAGGGCGGCAATCCCTATTGGGTCTGCCCCCGGATCCGAAAAACCATCGGGCTCTTTGGCGGCACGGACATCGACGGGGCCGTGCTGGTGAACGCCGTCACCGGGGAGCATCAGTACTATGACGCCAAGGATGTGCCGGACTGGGTGGATCACGTCTACACGGCGGATCTCATCGTCCAGCAGTACGACTACCACGGTACCTATATCCACGGCTTCATCAACTCCCTGTTCGGCCAGCGGGATGTCACCGTTACCACCGATGGCTATAACTACATCGCCATCGGAGACGACGTGTATATGTACACCGGCATCACGTCGGTGGTGTCGGATCAGTCCAACATCGGCTTCATCCTCTCCAACCAGCGCACCAAGGAGACACGTTTTTACTCCGTGGCCGGCGCCGAGGAGTACTCCGCCATGGATTCGGCACGGGGGCAGGTGCAGCAGATGAACTACACCGCCACCTTCCCTCTGCTGCTGAACATCGCAGATCAGCCCAGCTACTTCATGGCGCTGAAGGACGCCGCCGGTCTGGTGAAGATGTACGCCATGGTCAACGTCAGCCAGTACCAGATCGTGGCCACCGGCGGCAGCGTGGCGGAATGCGAGAGCAACTATCGCCAGATGCTGGCCCGGTATAACCTCATTGACCCGGCGGATACGGAGCCCTCCGCTTCGGATCAGGGGGAGGTCACCGGCGTCATCGCTGACCTCCGCAGCGCCGTTATGGATGGCAACACCTGGTACTACCTCCAGCTCTCCGACGGCACGGTGTACTACACCATCTCCGCCGCCGAGGCTCCGGAGGCCGTGATCCTCAACGTGGGCGACACGGTGACGGTGAAGTATGCCGAGGGCGAGGGCAGCATCCTGCAGGCTTACAGCGTGGCCAAGGCCGTCCCGGCGGCGTAAAGCAGAACACAGAAAAACGGCGTGACCTTGCGGTCACGCCGTTTTTTGTTCCAATGGGAGGCAGGCTTGCTGCCTGTCCTATGCAGCCTTGACGCTCCAAGGCTTTGGAAGCAGTCTCTTCGTAAGCTCAGCGCTTGCTGAACTGAGGTGCGCGACGGGCTGCTTTGAGGCCGTATTGCGCGAGTTTTTGAGCTGTTTTTCCTTGATATTCCGGGCTTTTCCGGC
>OHAF01003094.1_pt1 | contig 11323 bp, 9 predicted proteins | sample 1577041 | NCBI WGS metagenome assembly OHAF01 (sample SAMEA3541495, study PRJEB24748) | human gut metagenome | biome: human gut; feature: human-associated habitat; material: faeces | place: China | collected 2012
GCTGATTCATGCTTGTCTTCTCGCTATCAATAAATGCAATCGGATCAGAGTTTGCTGTGGGAACATGGTTGCCACACCTGCTCTGGCCACTCCATGCAGTGCTTCATTCCAGTAATTGTATGCCGGAACACCCAGTCTTTTCACGGGAGCAGCATCGTATTTTAACTGGGAAGCCTTCTCCAGAAGCGTCATCTGTGATACCAGTTTTTCTGCTTTTTTTCTTGCTTCTGCTCTTTCTTTTCTGTGATCTTTCATTTCAGATCCTCCTGTTTATATAATTTGATAATTATTCAGCAGGTATTAACAAAGCCTCAGCGCAGCCCGCTACTCCTGCATTATGTATTCTGCATTTCTTCTCTGTATTTCGTCGGAGATTTTCCTGTATGTTTCTTAAATGCCAGTGAGAAATAATTCGTATCTCTGTATCCTACCATCATAGCAATCTTTCCAGTCTTGATGCTGGTAGTTTCCAGAAGGCTCTTCGCCTTCTCAATCCTCTTTCTGACAATGTATTCATTACATCCTTCACCTGTAATCCGCTTAAATAATCTGGAGAAATAATTCGGTGTGATATAGAGACTTTCCGCAATGCTGGAAACCGAAATATCCTCTGCAAGATGCTCATCTATATAGTGTCTGGCATTGGAAATGGTATAATGTACATCCTCTTCATCATTTTCAATAAGCTGCTCAATAAACATTCTCGTAATCTCACAGGCCTCTTCTTTTCCTGCTGATGACAGACTCTTGGAGAGTGCATCCAACTTTCCTTCTTCCACCTCACACGATTCTTCCATGTAGGAAAAAATCAAAGAGGAGGCAATCTCGAAACAACATCTGCGCACAGCAGAAGGAGAAAGATTATAGGATTCCGTTGCCTTAGTAAAGGTATTAAATGCCTTTAGTACATAATCTGGAGTTCCTATATTGGAAATCATGATATTTCGCAGTTCTGCATAGATTTCCCAGAAGATTTTCTTCTTGTTCTGAGCCCCCATCGTCTGTATAATGTCCTGAATATTCTTTTTTTCATGTTCCAGAAGATATCTGGCATCATTGTAGGAAATTGCCAGATTTTCAAATCCTTGCACAGCACTTCCAACCGTAATCTTTGGTTTATATTCAAATTCATCCTTCAGTACATCCGACAATTCTTCAATCTGTTCCAGAACGCTGTCGTCATCATCCTTTTCAAAACAGACAATCGCAATCGTACCGTCATCATCTACAAATGTGATTCCTCTGTTTTGGGAATCCACCATGCTCATGCAGACATTTTTAACAGTCATTGCACGGAATTTTCCGTCATTCTGCTGTTCTGTATACATTCCCTGTTCCAGAAGAATCAAGCTCATTTTCTGCTTAATATCAAACTGAAAATCTTTCTGGAGAATATACAACTGCATCTCTTTATCTGCTTTTGTATGCACCAAATTCCTCATGCACTGCTCCAGTCTCATCTGCACTACAGAGCCTTGAGAGCGCCACACTCTGGCCTGATTCTGCTCTTTGTTTTCCTGCTCTTTCAGTTCTTTTATCTGCTTTTCTATCGCATTGAAAAGATCATCTTCATCAATCGGTTTCAGGAAGAAATCCTGCACCTGAAGCCGCAGGCTCTCTCTTGCATACTCAAAATTATCAAAGCCTGTAAGCACGATCACACGCAGTTCAGGTACTGATTCTCTGGCCGCTTTAATCAGTTCCAGTCCTGTCATTTCTGTCATCTGGATATCTGTAACCATAATTTCAGGACCTTCTTCTTTAAGAATCTTCAAAGCCTCGTTTCCTGACGCTGCAGTAAATACGTCATCTACTCCCAGTTTCTTCCAGTCTATGGCATTTTTCATACCCATGCGTATCATCTTTTCGTCATCAACAATCAGTACTCTATACACACGTCCGCTCGCCTCCTGCTGTGTTCTTTTTGATTTCTGTCTGATATGGCAGATGGATCACGACAGTTACTCCACCCGAATCATTCTTCTGGTAATTAAGACCATATCCCTCCCCAAAAAGAAGTTCAATCCTCTTGTTTACGTTTCGCACTCCATATCCAAAAGAATCCTCGTATCTGGAGAGCTGTTCATTCATTTCATCTATCTGTTCCTGACTCATTCCTGTGCCTGTATCTGATACCTTTATGATAACTTCATCCTCATTTCTATATGCTGTAAGATAAAGTGTACCTGTTTTTCCCTCTTTTACTTTCATTCCATGATAAATGGAATTCTCTACCAGTGGCTGCAGGGTCAGCTTCGGTATCAGGCTTTCTTCCACCTGAGATTCTACAACAATCTCACTTCCGATAATGTTGTCGTATCTCATGTTCTGGATAATCATATAATTCCTGATATGCTCTACTTCTTCTCTGATCGTGATCACGTCATGTCCTTTGCTGAGACAGATCCTGTAATATTTCGCCAGCGCCTTTACCATTGTGGAAATCTCTTTATTTCCTTCGGCAATCGCCTGCCAGTGGATACATTCCAGTGTATTATAAAGAAAATGCGGCTGAATCTGCGACTGAAGGGCATTAAAACGAATCTGCTCCAGCTGATGCTGTTCCAGTTTTACCTGTTCCATCAACACCTCGATTTCATCCATCATAGAGTTAAAACCAATTGCAAGCTTGGCAAAATCCTCGCCCATATTGTCAACATTGATCCTTGTTCTCAGGGAACCTGTCGCAACATAATCCATCTTAGATACTACCTTATTAAGGGGCTGATACATTTTCCTGACCAGTGCTCTTATAATAATGCTTACTATGATCAGCACTATGATCAGAACCAGAATCACAACAACCATTATATGGAATCCTGATTCCATCAGTTTATAAAAAGAAATCGAACTGACTACATAATAATTCCAGTTCTTAATCTTCTGGCATACATACATATTCCCATTCTTGGTAAATATCTGTATCCCTTTTTCCATCTCATCTATGTAATTTACGTAACGGCCTGTCTCCTCTTTATCATTCGAAAGCAGTATCATTCCACCTGTGTCAACTACTCTTGTTTCTGCTGAAGAATCTCCCACGGCCAGCATCCTCTGTACTGCCGGATCATCGAAATTCATGCACAGAAGCCCTCTTGCATCAGATACTTTTCTGGTATCATATAATGGATAATACAGACTCAGCGTATATCTGTTCCCTTTATAATAATCATTGTTATAGGAAACTTTCAGCGTTCCTTTCTGCGCATATTTGCATCTCTCATATGCCTGGGGATACACTTCTTCAAACTGCGTAACTGATAAAGAACCCTTTCCTCTGTAGTAGTAACTCTTATAATCCGAACTGACAATGGCAGCAAAGTTCAGACTCTCATACATATTATTCAGATTCTCCAGCTTGCTGTAAACTGCATCAATGTCTGCTGTCTTCAGCTCATTTTTCTGCACCTGCCTGCAGTAATTCTGCACAGAATCATCCATGATCGTACCCAATACGATTTCTTTATATGAATCCATTGATCCCTTAAAAGATTCCGCAACTGTATTATTCTGCATCTGCAGAAGTTCTACAGACTGCTCTTTCATCGATGCTATAGAAAAAGTCAGAGAAACACCTGCAACCGTCAGCGTTACAATAAGAATACTGACGGTCACAAGTAAAAGTATTTTTTTATCAAATTTCCAGTGGCTGAATTTTGTTTTCCATTTGTTCATGTTGTCTTTCCTCATCTGTCACATAATTTCACATATACCCACATGATCAAGGGGGATTTTATCTCCCCAATATCATACCATGTTCAATGGTAAATGGATACAACAGATTTCGCAGAAAGAATCAACCCTTTACAGCACCTGCAGTCATACCTTTTACCAGTTTATCCTGGAAAATAATAAACATGATAACCATTGGTAAAAGTGTTAATGTAAGAACCGCCATGATCATTGGTGTATTCATAGAATACTGTCCCTGGAATTCCCAGATTGCCAGCGGCAGGGTACGATTCTGGGCAGACTGTGTCAGTGTATTTACAAATGAGAATTCATTCCACATATTTACACCATTGTAAATTGCCAGTGTCGCCATTCCGGGTTTGGAAAGCGGCAGGATCATGGAGAAGAACATCTGAATCTTTCCACATCCGTCAATTTCAGCAGATTCTTCGATTTCTCTCGGAATCTCTTTCATAAAGCTGGTCAGGATAAATACGGAAATCGGAACTGCGAATGCGACATACGGTCCGATCAATGACCAGATTGTATCATAAAGTCCTGTTGACTTTGACATTTTGAATACAGGGATCAATGTAATATGTACAGGAATAGACATACAGGCTACAATGATCGCATAAATCGGCTGTGCCATTTTAAACTTAAATCTTGCCAGAGGATAAGAAGCGCATGCTGAAATAAACAGCAGCAGGATCAGGGAGACTGCAAGAACGATCACACTGTTCTTGAAGTAATTTGCAAACCCTCCTGTAAGTACCTCAGTGTAATTGGACCAGTTCAGTTGATCAGGAAGCTGGAATACACCCTTGGTAAGCATCTCAAATTTCTCTTTGAATGAGTTCAGCACCATGAATATAAAAGGTGTAAATGATACAATTGCTGCACCGATAGCAAGAACAAAAGCAATGACCCAGGCTATGATGCTTTTTCTTCTACTTTTCTTATAGCTGTCCATCCCTTAATCCTCCTGTTTTCCGTTTATAAGTTTCATAGTAATCATAGATACCATTGTAATCAGGATAAACATACCTCCTGCAATGGCTGAGCCATAACCCATGTTAAAGTTCTTGAATGATTCTTTGTACATATAGGTTGCCATCAGCTCTGTAGCAGTACCAGGACCGCCACCTGTCATAACATAGATCAGATCGAAGTATTTCAGAGATCCAACCATTGAAAGGATAGCTGCACTCTTAATTGACGGAATAAGAAGTGGAAGTGCAATCTTCCAGAAATACTGTCCTCTTGTAGCACCATCGATTCTTGCTGCTTCAAATACATCATATGGGATGTTTGTATAACCAGCCATAAAGTAAACCATGTAAAATGGTGTAAACTGCCATGCAATGATAAGAATAACTGTGATCAATGCTAATTTTGGATTACCAAGAAGGTCTATGTTGCTTCCTCCGAACCATCCGGAAATTGTGCTGACAATACCTCCGTTTGTTGCAAGTGCGTATGTGAAAAGGAAACCAATTGCAACAGAAGACATAAGCATTGGAATAAACCAGATAACCTTGAAAATTGTAAGTTTCTTACCGCCAAAGTCAAGGAATGTTGCCATTGCAAGTCCTAACGGAATCTGGATAATGATAGATAAGATCATGATAATAACGTTGTTCTTAAATGCTGTCCAGAATTTTGTATCTTTGATCAGTTTTGCCCAGTTTGCAAGTCCTACCATCTTCTTGTCTGCGGAAATACCATTCCACTGGTATCCGCTTGTAATAAATGTATCAATAATCGGATATGCGATAAATACTACTAATAAAATGATAACAGGTGCCAGAAAAAGTGCTGCTGTCTGACGTGTTTTTCTCTGTCTTAACTGAACCAGAGATATCCCTTTTTCATTCATTTTGGTGCCTCCTTTTTAATACTTTCTGAGATTTGATCATCTGACCTAACGTATGCCAGAGTATGTTTGAAAAATGCTTTCGGAATATGTTAGAGATATATTTCTGAGATGGTTTTTATATATTTTCTGACATGCTGTCTGATATGTAATTTGACATTGAAATGATTTTTCAAGCACGCTCTGTGTACTCACATATTGTTTTTCAAGATAAAGGGTTCTGCACTTTCAGCATGTGCAGAACCCTTCTTTTCTACCCTTACTCAGGTCAGAATGAATGCCTGCTTTCCTTTAAAGATTATTCAGCATCATCTGCTGCTGCATCATCTGTAGCTTCTTCTGCAGTATCATCTGCTGCGCCGGAATCAGATTTGGTACTTAAATATTCGTCCATTGCTTTCTGCATTTCTTCCTGTGCTTCCTGAGGAGTCTTTGTCAGACCAAATACTTCCTGTAAGCCATCAAGATGTGCAGTTGCAACAGATGTTGGCAGATACTGGTCATACCACAACTGGATAGAAGATGCTTCCTGAGCTGCATCAAAAATTTCCTTTACAACAGGGTCTGAAATGTGGTCTCCTGCATCTTTTACAGGAACAATCTTGTTGTTAGAGTATGTAATGTCTGCAACTTCATCAGATAAATGATCTGTTGCACATTCAAATGCTGCTGCAAGTTTATCACCTTCACAGTTGAAGGAAATGAACTGATCACCTACAGTACCGATCTGGATTGTAGGATCAGCATCGGAATCATCAATTGCAGGGAATGGGAACCAGCCGATCTTCTGATAGAATTCCTCACTGTCAGTCTGGAATGTTCCTGTATACCATGAGCCACAGAGAAGCATACCTGCTGTCTCCTGATACATTAACTGTTTTGCCTGTCCGTCATCTTCGCTTAAGGAGTTTACGCCATCCGGGAAGTATCCGTTGTTAACCCACTCCTGAATCTTCTCACCTGCTTTGATGAAGCAGTCATCTGTGAATTTGCCGGTTCCTGCAACTGCATTCTGGAATGGTTCCAGTCCGCCATAACGTGCTGCCAGAGACATGAAGTACATGGAACCTGTCCATTTGGAACCATTAGCAAGTGCAAAAGGTGTAATTCCGTTTTCTTTTAATGTTGCACAGATATTTTCCAAATCAGCTAATGTCTTCGGTTCTTCAAGTCCGTACTGTTCAAACATATCTTTGTTGTAGAAGATACCTGCCAGAGAAACATTCAGATATGGGATTGCATATACATGTCCGTTGTAGCTTCCCTGTTCAATAGCTGCATCCAGAAGTTTATCTTTAACATCGGACTGATCAAGAAGATCATCAATCGGCTGAGCAAATCCGGAATCAATATATTCATACATCGGACCACCGGACCAGCTTGAGTACATATCAGGACACTCACCGGAGCTCATCGCGATAACAAGTTTTTCCTTGTATGTATCGTTCTGGATAGCTACCTGATTTACAGTATAGCCTGACTCTGTTTCTTTGTTAAACTTGTCTACTGCTGCAGTAACAATATCTTTGTCCGGGCTCTCTACCGCAATATTCCAGTAAGTAATTTCTTTGTCGTCAGCTGCAAATGCAGTTGTCTGCGCTGCCATCGGTACCACCATAGCTGCTGTCATGGCAAGTGCCATAATCTTGTACATTCTTTTTTTCATTTCTTGTTTCCTCCTTTTTTATTCACTTTGTATATTTAAGTGTATTTATCATAGCATTCCATTCACATAATGCCCATAAAATATTCTGTCCAAAATCTATAAATTTCTGTCTTTCCGTTTTCTGTGTGCAGAAAATTATAGATATCTGTACTGGAATCTTTCCAAAAATGTCTTCTGAGAACCAGCAAAAATTGCTTTCAAATTTTAATTTTTTTATTATTTTTTGACTATTTTTCCATTATTTGCTTTAATATAAAAAGGAAGTCCCACCTACTGCTCATTACATTTTACAATTAAAGCAGAGGACTTACCTGATTCAGTTACCCTTTCAATCTATAGGAGGTCGTTTACATATTATGAGAAATTTTGAATATTATACACCAACACAGGTTCTCTTTGGCAAAGATACCCACCTTCAGGCAGGTTCCCTGCTGAAGAAGTATGGAGCAAAAAAAGTTTTGATCCATTATGGAGGTCAGAGTGCTGTCCGTTCCGGACTGATTGATGAGATCACTTCTAATCTGAAAGAAGAAGGTCTTGAATACATCACCCTGGGTGGTGTCATTCCTAATCCACTTCTTTCCAAAGTCCGCGAGGGAATCGAATTATGCCAAAAAGAACATGTAGACTTTATCCTTGCTGTAGGAGGAGGAAGTGTTATTGACTCTTCCAAAGCCATCGGCTATGGCGTTGCCAATCCGAACAATGATGTCTGGGATTTCTGTCTGAAAAAAGCTGTTCCAACCGGCTGTCTGCCCATTGGTGTCATCCTTACAATTGCAGCTTCCGGAAGTGAAATGAGCAGTTCCAGTGTTATCACAAATGAAGAAACAAAAGAAAAACGTGGATGTGCAAAGACAGATTACTGCAGGCCGAAATTTGCCATCTTAAATCCACGTCTCACCTACACACTCCCACAGTATCAGACAGAAAGCGGATGTGTAGATATCCTCATGCACACCATGGAGCGATATTTTGTAAATATTGAAACTATGGAGATTACAGACAGCATCAGCGAAGCTCTGATGCAGACAGTCATTTACAATGCCCGTATTCTTATGAAAGAACCAGACAATTACAGCGCCAGGGCAGAAATTATGTGGGCAGGAAGCCTTTCCCACAACGGTCTGACCGGATGCGGTACAGGTGGTGGTGACTGGGCATGCCACCAGCTTGAACATGAACTGGGAGGTGTCTACAATGTAACTCACGGAGCAGGTCTGGCAGCTATCTGGGGAAGCTGGGCACGATACGTCTACGAGGTGAACCCTGAACGTTTTGCTCAGTTTGCCACCAATGTATTTGACATTCCATGTGGAACTGATTATAAAGAAACAGCCCTTGCAGGAATTGAAGCAATGGAAAATTTTTTCCGGTCTGTAGAAATGCCCACCAGTTTACATGAACTGGGTCTGGATCTCACAGATCAGCAAATTCATGATCTTGCATTCAAATGCAGTTTTGAGGACACTCGCACCATTGGAGTCTTTAAACAGCTCAATATGAGAGATATGGAAAAAATCTACCTTATGGCAAGATAAAATAAATTTTTGTCATAATTTTCTCTTTTTTCGCAAAAATCATAAAAATTACTTGCATTCAAATAATCAATATGCTATTATAGGTCTGTGATACACAACAGTTCACAGACCAAATGCCCAGATAGCTCAGTTGGTAGAGCAGAGGACTGAAAATCCTCGTGTCGCTGGTTCGATTCCGGCTCTGGGCATTTTTTATTTTTTATTATCTTTTTTCTTTTTTTGCTCACGGCTGGTTAGAAAAAGCCTGGGCATTTTTTTGTTAGAAAAAGCTGCCCCCGGAGGGACAGCCTTTTTATTTACTCGGATAGCATTTTGTCGAGGATTTCGTTCAGCATCTCTCTTGATGTGACCTGGATTGCCTCAATTCCCATATTCCTTGCCGCTTCCACATTGTCTGCGCGGTCATCGAAGAACAGGCACTCCTCTGCTTTCAGATCATATTTCTCCAGAAGCAGCTCGTAGATTCTTCTGCCAGGTTTGATCTCCTTCACCTGGTAGGAAACGATTCCACCGTCAAGAACCTTCAAAAAGGAAGCATCCTTCGTATGCATCTCGAATAATTCTTTTGAATAATTGGACAATATGTAGATGTTATAGCCTTTTTTCTTTAGTCCGATAACCTTTTCCCAGATTTCAGGACGCTTCACAGCCATCCTTTCTCCATTTCTGAGAAACCATTCCATTACCCGAATATCCTGCGGATACAATTTACCGTATTCCAGAATCGCCTCATCCAGAGTAATCCGGCCACCGTCCAGACCAAGTCCCCACAGATCATTCTCAAACATTTCGTTTCCGATTCTGTTTGCCTCCTCCGAAGACAGCCCAAAATCTTCTGTGAGCATCTCAAACCAACGATACCCGATCAGAACATTTCCAACATCAAAAATCAAATTGCGAACCATATTAGTCATCATAACCATTCGGGTTATTGCTCTGCCATCTCCAGGAATCCTCGCACATTTCACGGATGCCATTTTCTGCAGTCCAGCCAAGCTCTCTGGCTGCCTTGGAAGCGTCGCAGTAGCAGGTTGCAATGTCGCCGGCACGGCGAGGTTTGATCACGTATGGGATCTTCACGCCTGTTGCAGCCTCGAAGTTCTTCACAATGTCAAGAACGCTGTAGCCTTTGCCTGTACCAAGGTTGTAGATTGCAAGTCCCGGATTCTCCTCGATCTTCTTGAGGGCTTTTACATGGCCTTTGGCAAGATCCACTACGTGGATATAATCTCTCACACCAGTTCCATCCGGTGTATCATAATCGTTTCCGAATACGCCAAGCTCTTTCAGCTTGCCAACAGCAACCTGTGTGATGTATGGCATAAGGTTGTTCGGGATACCATTTGGGTTCTCTCCGATGGTTCCGCTCTTGTGTGCTCCAATTGGATTGAAGTAACGAAGAAGCATTACATTCCACTCAGGATCAGCCTTCTGAATGTCAGTTAGCACCTGCTCCAGCATGGATTTGGTCCAGCCGTATGGGTTGGTGCACTGTCCCTTCGGGCACTCTTCTGTGATCGGGATCTGAGCCGGATCGCCGTATACAGTTGCAGAGGAAGAGAAAATAATATTCGTAACACCATGTTTTCTCATTACATCTACAAGAGTCAGGGTTCCTGCAATATTATTCTCATAATATTCCCATGGTTTCACTACAGACTCTCCAACTGCCTTCAGTCCGGCGAAATGAATACAGGAGTCAATGTCTTCTTTGTCAAAAATCTGGTCGAGGGCTTCTCTGTCCAGGATATCAGCTTTATAGAATTTCACTGGCTTGCCTGTAATTTTGGAAACTCTATCAAGTGCCTTCTCGCTGGAATTGGACAGATTGTCCAGAACTACTACATCGTAACCGGAGTTCTGAAGTTCTACAACTGTGTGGCTTCCAATATATCCTGCACCGCCTGTTACTAAAATTGCCATGATAATTTCCTCCTTATGCAACCAACTTTTGGTTTCCTTATGGTATCCGCAAAGACAACTTATTCTCTGCAAGTTTTAGGATACCACTATTTATATTTTTGTACAATAGCTTTCATCTCAGATAATTTCTGTTCCATATCCCAAACAAGCTTAAACTGGGTTCTGGCACGATCCAGATTGTGATTTTCCCTGTGGATACGGAAATAATGGTCTCCCTCAAGGTGATCTGCAAGGAAGCGCATTCCACATTCAAAGGTCATAAGAATGGCGCCCATAGGAAGCATTTCCACTTCCAGATCTGTAAGTGCACCGCCGCAGCCTTCCAGGAATCCCTTTACATACACTTCAAACAGGTGAAGGTCACAGGATACTTTGGAAATGTCCTGTTCGTCCTCTGCTGCCGTGCTGGCTCCGAAGCGGATGGAATCTCCGAAATCATTCAGGGAAAGTCCCGGCATTACCGTATCAAGGTCAATGACGCAGATTCCCTTGTGGGTGACATCATCGATCATAATATTGTTCAGCTTGGTGTCATTGTGAGTTACGCGAAGCGGCAGCTTTCCTGCTTTCTGAAGGTCCACAAGGGTATGTGCCAGCTGCTCTCTTTCCAGGACAAACTGTATCTCCTTCTGAACATCAGCCGCC
>OHAF01003095.1_pt1 | contig 11322 bp, 8 predicted proteins | sample 1577041 | NCBI WGS metagenome assembly OHAF01 (sample SAMEA3541495, study PRJEB24748) | human gut metagenome | biome: human gut; feature: human-associated habitat; material: faeces | place: China | collected 2012
GGGTAGACACCGTGGATGTTGCCGATGCCGGCTGCCAGGAAGTCGATGCCCAGATCGGTGATCTTTGCGCACTCAGCAGGGTCTGCGATCTCACCAGAGCCCACGACGCCGTCCTCGACGCCGCCGATGGAACCGACCTCGGCCTCGATGCTCAGGCCCTTAGCGTGTGCCAGAGCCACCAGCTCCTTGGTCTTTTCCACATTCTCCTCGATGGAGTAGTGGCTGCCATCGAACATGATGGAAGAGAAGCCGGCCTCGATGCAGGCCTTGCAGCCCTCATAGGTGCCGTGATCCAGATGCAGGGCAACAGGAACGGTGATGCCCATGGAATCGACCATTGCGCTGACCATGGCAGCGACGGTCTTGAAACCGGTCATGTACTTGCCGGCACCCTCGGAAACACCCAGAATCACAGGGCTCTTCATTTCCTCGCAGGCGGTCAGAACGGACTTGGTCCACTCCAGATTGTTGATGTTGAACTGAGGCACACCGTAGTGGCCATCACGTGCTTTGATCAGCATTTCGGTTGCATTTACCAACATTATTCATTACCTCCACAAAATCATTGGGGTCTTGCTCGTTTCATATCCGCTTTGTGCACGGTTTAACGAACCTACAGAATTAGTATACCCCAAACAGCGGCCAAAATCAATCCAAACCGGTGTTTTTCCTGTAACAATGCGGGGATTCTGTTTCTGGCAGGGTGCAGGGGGTTACTGCCAGAAGCGCGTATATTCGATAGAATGCAACAAATTTCCATATAATGTGCAACGAGCGGCCGAAAGACAGAAAGCTTGATGAAGGACGGATTTTCAACACAGATCCACATTCGTCAAAATGATATTGGGCAATTTGGCAAAAGCGGACAGGATGCAGTTCAAAAAATTGTCATATTTCCGACTTGTATTCTACAAATTGTACGCAGGAAATCAAAAAAGGTCGAACCAAAAAGTGGAAAACCTTGTGGAAAGTGTGGAATTCCACAGGCAAAACAGGCTTTAAAGCTGGACTTTTGAACTTTCTCCACAGGGTTTTCAACATGTGGAAAAATAATCGCTCTTCTACGGATTGTATACCGCGTTTTTGTGGAAAACTTTTTTCTCCGGCAAAACAGAGGGATATCTACTCAGCAGTCGGGTAAAGCTGATGCAGGGCGGCAGAACATTTCTGCAAAAAAGCGGAAACGGTCTCCGGCACCACGAACAGAAAAACTTTTGCAGGACGCGGATAAAAAACGGTAATTTGCTGGCAAACAAGTTCGGCTTATGCTATACTTCAAGATGAGTTATCATCTTCAGACTATACCGGTGCGCGGCCCAGAGTGCGGCGCGCCTTTTGGAGGGTGTGCACAGCACCTTCCGGTGATACAACGGAAGGAGAAAATCATCATGGAAGAAAAGAACCAGCCGCGCCGTCCGCGCCGCAGCCCGGAAGAGCCGCTGCAGAAGAACGAGAGCCTTGTTTATGGCAAAAATCCGGTGACCGAACTGCTGAAAAGCGGTTCCGGCGTGGACACCGTGCTCATTGCTGAGGGCATGGCTCCGGCCGTGGCGGCTTACTATACCGCATTGGCAAAGGATGCGGGTGCCACGGTGAAGCGGGTGCACCCCAACAAGCTGCGCCTGATGACCGGCACCGAGAGCCATCAGGGTGTGGCGGCATTTGCCAGCGAGATCGAATACGTGACGGTAGACGACCTGATGGCAGCAGCCAAGGACAAGGGCGAGGCACCTTTTCTGGTGCTGAGCGATGGCATTGAAGACCCGCACAATCTGGGTGCCGTGATGCGCAGTGCTCTGCTGTGCGGTGCGCATGGCATCGTGATCCCAAAGCGCGGCGGCGCATCGGTCACGCCTACCGTCATCAAGTCCAGCGCAGGTGCCGCAGAACGCCTGCCGGTGGCTCGTGTGGCCAACATCGGCGAGACCATCCGCCGCCTGAAGGAGCAGGGTGTGTTCGTCTACTGCGCCGATATGGACGGCGTGTCTCTGCGCAGGAACAACCTGACCGGCCCCATTGCACTGGTGCTGGGCAGCGAGGGCAGCGGTGTTTCGCAGCTGGTGAAAAAGCTGTGCGACGGTGTGGTGCGGCTGGATATGGCAGCACCGGGCACCGGTGTGGACAGCTACAACGTGTCGGTGGCTGCGGGCATTATTCTGTACGAGATCCAGTCCCAGCGCGCAGCACAGCAGGCATGATCCGGCATTCGGGCCGGAACCTCAATTTGAATTACAGGAGGGACAAGAATGCCGAAAGATAAAAATAATGGCCGGGAAATGACCCCGGATGAAAAGTTCCGCTCCTTTTTCAGCACCACGGCGGTGGATATCCCGGAGGAGATGACCCGGAGGGACGAAACCCAGCCGGAGGAAAAGCCGCAGAAACGGTTTGGCCTGTTTGGCCGTGGTAAGGAAAAGCAGGAGACTGACGAAGCTGCAGCAGAGCAGCTGCAGGAAATGCCCACCGGTGAGGTGCGGCTGGGTGAGGATGCGCAGCCGGAACCGGAAGCGGATCTGGAACTGATGCTGAAGCCGGAGGCAGACCCGGAACAGGAACTGGCCCCGTGGCCTTTTCTGGAAAAGGAAGCAGAGGATGCACAGCCGGAAGCACCCGCCAAAAAGCCGGAGGAAAAATCTGCACCGCAAACGGCGGAACCCCCGGCGGCAGTGAAGCCGGAAACACCCCGGCAGAGCGCTGTCCCGGCGGCAAGACCCGCAGAGCAGCACAGCACGGCAAAGCCTCTCCGGCACCCCAAGAATGCGCCGGAGGTGCTGCTGCCGCAGGAAGAGCAGGAGCAGCAGGAGATGGCACAGCTCAAGGCGATGATCAACGGCCTGAGCGACCAGAAGCCGGAAAAGCCTGCACCGAGGGCCGAAGCAGCCCCGGCAGCAGAAACTGAACCGGCTGAAAGCAAAAAGAAACCGTCCGGTGCACCGCTGCCCGCGGCTGTGTTTGCAGCGGTAAAGGAGACGGCACCGGAGCTGCAGCCGGAACCTGTGCCGCAGCCGGAAAAGCAGCCGGTGGCCGATTTCTTTGGCAAGGCGCAGAGCGAGGACGCACCGCAGGCACCTTTGGCCCCGGCAGAGGAGCCTGCCGCAAAAGAGGACACCATGAGCCTGCCGCTGCTGCCGCTGGACGGTGAAGAGCCGCAGCAGGCACCGGAGAAGGCATCCGCTGCGTCACAGCCGGAACTGAAAGCTGAGGCGGAGGACGCGGTGTCTCCGGAGGAACATGCTGAAACGGAGCTGACCGAGCCGGAGGCCACGGCGGATAAGCTGCACCGCATGAGCGCAGAGCTGACGCTGCGCTGCGTGCTGGGCGGCATTCTGGCTGTGGTGCTGCTGCATTTTGGTTTGGTGTCGGATGGGCTGCTGCCCGCCATGGCGGCGCTGGACCCGGATGCTGCCCCGGCGGCATTCTATGCTGCAAACCTGCTGCTGCTGGCAGCAAGCCTGTGCGTGGGCTTCCCGGTGCTGCGCGACGGCCTGAACGGCCTGCGCGGACGGTCTTCTTCCGAGACGATGCCGGCGCTGGCCGCAGTAGCAGCGCTGGTGCAGGCGGTCACAGCCATGCTGAACGCAAATGTTTACCGCGGCACCACCGGCATCTCGCTGCTCAGCGGCATGGCTGCGCTGGGGTTGTTCCTTGCGCTGCTGGGCAGCCGGGTGATGCTGGCTGCTGTCAAGGGCGGCTATGAGCTGGTGACCAATGGTGTGGAGTTCGAGGGCGCCTACCGCGCCAAGGACAAAGACCTGCTGCGCGCCCTTGCACGGGATCTGGAACAGAAGGACCCCTGGGTGCTGCTGAGCCGCCCGATGAAGGAAGCTGACGGCTTTGTGGAGCAGAGCTTGAGCGAACGCGCAAGCGAGCGCCGTGCACGCAAAGTTTCGTACATCCTGCTGGGCGTTGCCCTGCTCAGCGGTGTGCTGTTCCTGCTGGCAGGTGCCGGCTGGAACAAAGCTGCGGCTGCCATGGCAGCTGTGCTGTGCATGGGCGCACCGCTTTCTTCTACCCTGATCGCGGGCGTTGCCTCACTGCGGCTGCAGCGTGCGGCTGCGGCTGTGGGCGCAGTCGTGCCCGGTTGGCAGGCCATTGAGCAGCTGGGCGGCATTGATACGCTGCAGATCGATGCAGACGACCTGTTCACCGCCGACAGCGCACAGCTGGAGGATATCCGCATCTTCAAGGGCGGCCGCATCGACCGCGCCATCCTGTACGCGGCCAGCGTGCTGAACGAGAGCCACGGCACCCTGAAGGGGCTGTTCCGCCAGATCGTTGAGGAACGCACAGACATCCTGTTCCCGGTCAAGGATCTGGAGCAGCACCATGGGCTGGGCTTTTCCGCCTGGTGCGATAACAACCGCATCCTCATTGGTACCCGCCGCTATCTGGAGCAGGAGGGCGTGCCGCTGCCGGACGAGGAATACGAGATGCAGCACTCGAAGAACGGCGAGCTGCAAATTTTGTATCTGGCTGTGTCCGGCAATCTGCACGCTATGTTCGTGCTGAAATATGTGGGCGGGCGCAATGTGGCCCGCGGCCTTGCCGTGCTGCAAAAGGAGAACATCCGCCTGCTGGTCACATGTCAGGACCCCAGTCTGACTGCACACCACATTACCGAAGCATACCGCCTGCCGGAAGGCATGATCACCGTGCTGGATCAGGAGCAGTGCAACGCCATCAAGGCCGCACCGGAAGACCCGGAGGATACCTGCTGCATGATCCATCTCAAGGCGTTTGCCAGCCTGACCGGCGGTCTGCAGGCTGCGGATCAGGCCCAGAACGCCGAGAGCAGCGCCACCACGGTACAGATGGTCTCGGTGCTGTTCTCCATTATCATTGCAGCGCTGCTCACCAGTGCAGGCAGCATCTGGGAGCTTTCGGTGGCAACGGTGCTGATGTACCAGGCAGCGTGGAGCGCCCTGAGCATTGCTGTGTGTGCACTGAAGCAGCATAACTGAGAAATATTCTCAGAATAAATAAGAATCGTTCTTGATTTCCATCAAAAAATATGGTATACTTTGTTCAGAACCTGAGCCGCAGGCGAAAAAATTACCGCCGGGCTGAATGATAGAGCCGGGATCGGTCGATCCTGACAGAAGATCCGTTTTTGAAAGGAGAGCATCATGGAACTGAAGGGTACCAAAACCGAGAAAAATCTGATGGAAGCGTTTGCAGGCGAGAGCCAGGCACGCAACAAGTACACCTTCTTTGCCAGCATGGCAAAAAAAGAAGGCTACGAGCAGCTGGCCGCGATCTTTGAGGAGACCGCCGGCAATGAGAAGGAGCACGCAAAGATCTGGTTCAAGCTGCTGTGCGGCGGCGCGATCCCCGATACCCTGACTTGTCTGGACATGGCAGCAGGCGGTGAGCACGACGAGTGGACCGAGATGTACCCCCGCATGGCCAAGGAGGCCAAAGAAGAGGGCTTCCCTCAGATCGCAGCACTGTTCACCATGGTGGCACAGATCGAGAAGGAGCACGAGGAGCGCTACCGTGCGCTGGCCGAAAACCTGAAAAACAACAAGGTCTTTGCCCGCGAGGAGCAGCAGGTATGGCAGTGCCGGAACTGCGGCTACACCTATATCGGCAAGTCCGCACCGCTCAAGTGCCCGGTGTGCGCACATCCGCAGAGCTACTTTGAGCTGAAAAAGATCAACTACTAAGCTGAAAATTCAAAAGCAGAACAGCGCCGCCGCATCCGGTTTGCCGGGTGCGGCGGCGTTTTGTACAAAATTGAAAAGCGGATTTTATTATTCTCCACAAAATAAGGCTCAGCTGCCCGGCAGAATGGGCAAAAAACTTGACCCGGTTTTGCACTGCGTGTAAAATAATACGGAGACAGGAATATTTAAAGGATCTTGCAGCAAAGCAGGCGGGGAGGGCAAAGCCCATGAAGCAGGGGTTCAAAGCGTGTGTTTGTGCAGTGGTGCTGTGCGCAGAACTGTTTGCAGCCGGGGCGTTGTCGGCCTATGCTGCGCAGGAGCAGCCGCTGCCGGACAGCGGCATGACATTGGACACTGCCGAACTGACGCTGGATATCACCGAAGGAGACCCGGCCCCGGTGGCCTACCTGAATGTGCAGGCACCCAACGACTACTTCTTTCTGATCTGGACTTCCAGTGATCCGGCAGTGGCATCGGTGGACGGCACTGGCAAGGTGACCGGCCATGCCGAGGGCACTGCGGCCGTCACGGCCCGCAATGAGCGCGGCGAAAAGACCACCTGTACCATCACGGTGCGCAAAAGCACAGCCAGCCGCCTGGTGCTGAACACCAGCGATCTGACGCTTACCATTACAGAGCAGGAGCCTGTCCCGACGAAACAGCTGAAGCTGGAACAGAACAAAGGCGGGTTTACCTATGTGCGGCAGTGGGTCAGCAGCAACCCGGCGGTGGCATCGGTAAGCACAAACGGTACCGTAAAGGCGCAGAGGTCCGGCAAGGCCGTCATCAGCGCACTGACCACAGCCGGGCAGGTGCTGCGCTGCACGGTAACGGTCACATCGGAGATCGGACGGGTGCAGATGAGCAAAAACGCCATGCTGCTGCAGGCAGTGGGAGCCAGTCAGAAGCTGACCGCGCAGGCTGCAGGCACCAAAAACGGAACGATGACATGGCTCAGCAGCAATCCGGGCGTGGCAACTGTGAGTGCGGATGGCATGGTAACGGCGGTGGGCGACGGTGAAACGATGATCCTTGCCGTTACACCGGAGGGTCGTGCCGATGCCTGCTATGTGGCCGTGGGAGCGGCGGCGTGGCGGTTCCGCTCGGAGGACGAACTTGCCGAAACGCTGACCCTGACCGGTCAGCTGCCCTATTCGGATGGAAAATAAAAAGAAAAATGGGAGCGTTCTGTGCAGCAGGATGCTCCCATTTTTTCAAAACCCGCTGGGCAGAAAGATCATGGTCCCGCGGGAAGAATACACCAGCTTCTGCACCGCACACCCGTAGCAGCACGCCAGCACAAGCAGGATCAACGCGGCAAGCACAAGCCAGCGCAAAAACCGACCGCTGCGGCGGTATCTGCCGGAAAACGAACTGCCCTTTTTGTGCCGCATCCTGCCACACCCTCCTTTTTGCTGTGCTGGCCCATGCTATGCGCGGCCAGCAGTGATTGTGCAACGTGCTGGGCTGTGGTACAATAAAATATCGAAATCTACTGTGCAGGGAGAACGATTTTATGCTGACCATTACACTGCTGGGCACTGCGGCTACCATGCCACTGCCGGACCGGGCACTCTCGGCGGCGTTTGCTGCCTGCGGCGGCCACGGCCTGCTGTGGGACTGCGGCGAGGGCACGCAGGCAGCGGCACACCGGGCAGGCGTGAACCTGATGCGGGCAGATGCCATCTGCCTGACCCACTACCATGGCGACCACATCTTTGGTCTGCCGGGCCTTTTGCAGACTCTGGGGGCGCAGGGCCGCACAAGGCCGCTTGCGCTGCTGGGTCCGGAGGACCTGCCGGATATCTGGGCGGCGGTGCGGGCACTGACCGGCCCGCTGCCCTATCCGGTGAAGCCGCAGGTGCTTATGCAGGGCCAGCCGCTGGCGCTGGATGCGCTGAGCGAGGGCTGGCCTGCCGGGGCGCGGCTGGTGCCGTTTGCCACAAAGCACCGGGTAAAAAGCCTTGGCTACCGGCTGGAGCTGCCCCGTGCAGGCAAATTTTCGCCGGAGCAGGCCCGGGCGCTGGGGGTGCCGGTGCAGCAATGGAAGCTGCTGCAGAAAGGGCAGAGCGTTGCCGTGGAGGGCAGAACGGTGCAGCCTGCGCAGGTGCTGGGCGCACCGCGCAAGGGGTTGAGCGTGGTATTTTCCGGCGATACGGCCCCCTGCCCGTATTATTTGCAGGCGGCGCATGACGCAGACCTGCTGATATGCGATGCCACCTATGCCCTTCCGGAGCAGGAAGACCAGGCCCGTCAGTGGGGGCACAGCACCTTTGGGCAGAGCGCATCCCTTGCCGCGCAGGCGAGGGCAAAGCGGCTTTGGCTGACCCATTATTCCCCCATGATCACCGACCCGGAGGAATATGCCGCGCAGGCACAGAGCATCTTCCCGGCGGCGGAGTGCGGCTTTGACGGCAAAAGCATCACCCTGCAGTACGAGGAGGCACAGCCATGACCATCCGGATGGACGAGGGTGCGGCAGAGCTGCTGGACACCCTGCACAAGGCGGGCTATGCAGCCTACGTGGTGGGCGGCTGCGTGCGGGACAGTCTGCTGGGCCTTACACCGCACGACTGGGACCTGTGCACCAGTGCTCTGCCGCAGCAGGTGATGGAGCTGTTCGGCGCGCAGCGGTGCATCCCCACCGGCCTGCAGCACGGCACGGTAACGGTGAAGCAGAGCGGTGCCCTTTACGAGATCACCACCTTCCGTACAGAAGGCACCTACACAGATGGCCGCCACCCGGACGAGGTGCACTTTGTGCCGGATGTGCGGGAGGATCTGGCCCGGCGGGATTTTACCATCAACGCCATGGCCTACAATGAAAAAGAGGGCCTTGTGGACCCCTTTGGCGGGCAGGCCGACCTGCAAAGCGGCATCGTACGGGCGGTGGGTGTGCCCCGCCAGCGGTTCACCGAGGACGCGCTGCGCATCCTGCGGCTGTACCGCTTCGCAGCCCGGTTTGGCTTTGCCATCGACCCGCCCACGGCGCAGGCGGCACAGGAGCTGTGTGCCCATCTGGACTGTGTATCGGTGGAGCGCATCGAGGAAGAGCTTGCAAAACTGCTGAGCGCACCCGCCCCTGCGGCATATCTTGACGAAAAAATACTGTTTGTTATTCTGCCGGAGCTTACATCGGAGGCACTGGCAGCGGCAAAGCCGGTGGTGGATGCCTGCCCGGCGGGTGCAGAAAACCTGCCCATCCGGCTGGCGGCGCTGCTGCTGAGCCTTAGCGAGGACGGCATCCGCCGCACACTCAAGCGCCTGCGCTGCTCCAATGCCTGTATTGAGGAAACGGCGGTGCTGGTGCGGGAAGCCAGAAGGCGTGACGGTAGCTTTCTCTTCGGACACGAGTACGGGTTGCGGCACCCAGCGGATGCTTCGTGCTTTGAGCAGCACTCGCATCCTGCTGGCCGTTGCCCCAACAGCAACTCCTTGTTTCCGCCGCAGGCGGCAGTCGTTGCTGTTGCAGGCCATTCCATCGCCCGCCCTATTGCCTTCGGCAACAGGGTCCCACCCCAGCGGACGGTCCTCAGAGAAACTACCGTCACACCCGACTTTACTATCTACGCCCGCCGACTACTGGGCAAATATAACTTGTGTACCGTGCAGCGTTTGGCAGCACTGGGCACAGCCCTGCAGCCGGAACGGGCGGCTGATTTTGCTGCACTTTCCGAATTGGCCGAACAATTGGACGCGGACGGCGTATGCTGCCGCGTCAGCCAGCTGGCTGTGAATGGCCGTGATCTGATGGCGGCAGGTGTCCCGGCGGGGCCGGGCATCCGCAAAGTGCTGGAAGCGCTGCTGGACGGTGTGATCCGGGAAGAATATCCCAACGAGCGGCAAGCCCTGCTGGCCGCAGTGCAGCAGCTCGCTGCGTCTTGACAAGCTCTTTTTTCAGAGTTACTATTATACTACTGTTTTAGTGTGTTGAATGCACCGAAGGAGAACTTATGACCACACAGACCCCTGATTCAAAGCCGCGTGCCCTCATTGCCATGAGCGGCGGCGTGGACAGCTCGGTGGCGGCATGGCTCATGCAGCAGGCAGGCTATGACTGCACCGGCATCACCATGCGGCTCACCCGCAACGAAACGCTGGGACAGTCCGGCTTTCACACCTGCTGCTCGGAAAAGGACATCGAGGACGCGGCAGAGGTGGCGTTTGCCATGGATATCCCGTACGAGGTGCTGGATTTCACGGCCGACTTCCGGGAACAGATCATTGAAAAATTCGTCCGCGTGTATGAGGCGGGCGGCACGCCGAACCCCTGCATCGACTGCAATAAATATATGAAGTTCCGCCATCTGCTGGACTGGGCCCGGGCACACGGCATGGAGTATGTGGTCACGGGCCACTATGCCCGGGTGGAGCAGGACGAGGCCACCGGCCGTTTCCTGCTCAAAAAGGGGCTGGACGAGGGCAAGGACCAGAGCTACGTGCTCTACAACCTCACTCAGGAGCAGCTGGCGCATATCCGTCTGCCGCTGGGCGGCCTGCACAAGACTGAGGTGCGCGAGATCGCGGAGCAGCACAAATTTGTCAATGCCCGCAAGCACGACAGTCAGGACATCTGCTTCGTGCCGGATGGCGACTATGCCCGCTTTATGGAGGACTTCACCGGCAAACACTACCCGGCAGGTGATTTTCTGGACGAGAGCGGCAGGGTGGTGGGCACCCACAACGGCGCGGTGCGGTACACCATCGGCCAGCGCAAGGGGCTGGGCCTTGCCATGGGGGCACCTGTGTACGTCTGCGGCAAGGATATGCAGGCAAACACCGTCACGGTAGGGCCGGAGGAGATGCTGTTCGACCGCATCGTGTATGCGGACGAGGTGAACTGGATCGCCATTCCGGAGCTGACCGGGCCGCTGCGGGTCACAGCCCGCACCCGGTACCACCAGGTGGAGCAGGCCGCCACCGTCTACCCGGCGGAGTGCGGCTTCCGGCTGGAATTTGACCAGCCCCAGCGCGCCCCTACGCCCGGTCAGGCCGTGGTGCTGTATCAGGGCGACACCGTGCTGGGCGGCGGCACCATTACGAGAGTGGAAAAGTAACAAGGAGAACAAAATGCAAAATCAGTATTCCCGCACGCAGTTGCTGCTGGGCGCGGAAGCTATGGAAAAACTGCACAATTCCCGCGTGGCGGTGTTCGGCATCGGCGGCGTGGGCGGCTACACGGTGGAAGCGCTGGCGCGCAGCGGCGTGGGGGCACTGGATCTGATCGATGACGATAAAGTCTGCCTGACCAACCTCAACCGCCAGATCATCGCCACCCGCAGCACGGTAGGGCAATATAAGGTAGATGTGGCTGCGCAGCGCATCCACGACATTGACCCGGACATCAGGGTGACCACCCACCGGTGCTTCTTTGGCCCGGAAACACAGGACCAGTTCGACTTTACCCAGTACGACTATGTGGTGGATGCCATTGACACCGTTACCGGCAAGCTGGCGCTGGTGATGAAGTGCAAGGAGGCAGGCACCCCCATCATCTGCTCCATGGGCGCAGGCAACAAGATGGACCCGACCCGCTTTGAAGTGACCGATATCTACAAGACCTCGGTCTGCCCGCTGGCCAAGGTGATGCGCACCGAGTGCCGCAAGCGCAGGATCAAGCACCTGAAGGTGGTCTACTCCAAGGAGCAGATCGGAA